>Ga0105047_10013939_pt1 | contig 12786 bp, 9 predicted proteins | sample MAT04_FD_78384 | JGI IMG/M metagenome (GOLD analysis project Ga0105047, IMG submission 78384) | Freshwater microbial communities from Lake Fryxell liftoff mats and glacier meltwater in Antarctica - MAT-04 (megahit assembly) | ecosystem: Environmental > Aquatic > Freshwater > Ice > Liftoff... | reverse complement strand
GTCGAGAAAGCGCCAATCTCCGAACCGTTCCGTCGAATCTTCTTTCGACCTCGGTAGAGCGTTGCCTTCGCGGGCGAATTCGACCAGAATCTCGCGTAGCCGCGACGCGCTAGCGGAGCGCTGAACCAACTCAAGGGGTAATCATGGGCCTTCGCGATTGGGTTTCCGGGCAGTTCATAGACATCATCGAATGGACCGAACCGAGCCAGAACGAAATCCTGGCCCACCGGTTCCCCCGGCACAACAACGAGATCAAGAACGGCGCGAAGCTCGTCGTCCGCGAGGGGCAAGCGGCCGTGTTCATCAAGGAGGGCCAACTGGCGGACGTGAAAACGCCCGGCATGTACACCCTCGATACGAACAACATGCCGATCCTCTCGACGATCCTCGGGTGGAAGTACGGCTTCGAATCGCCGTTCAAGTGCGAGGTCTACTTCATCGCCACGCGGCAGTGGACCGACCAGAAGTGGGGCACGCAGAACCCCGTGATGATGCGCGACGCGGAGTTCGGCCCCGTCCGCGTTCGGGCGTTCGGATCTTATGCGTTCAAAGTCACCGACCCCGGCACGTTCGTGAAGGAACTCGTCGCTACGGACCCCTCGTTCGAGGCTTACGAAATCAGCGCCCAGTTCCGCAACGTGATCGTCTCGCGGTTCGTCGATACCGTGGCATCGATGAAGATTCCGGTGCTCGACCTCGCGGGGAACTACGAGAAGGTCGGCACGCTCGCGCTGAATCGCATCGCCCCGGATCTGAGCAAGATGGGGATTTCGCTCACGCAGTTTTACATCGAGAACATCTCGCTCCCACCGGAAGTCGAAAAGGCCCTCGACAAGCGGACGCAGATGGGCGTTCTCGGCAACCTAGACCAGTACGCGAAGTTCCAGAGCGCCGAAGCGATCCGCGATGCCGCCCAGAACCCCGGCGGCGGGGCCGGCATGGGCGTGGGCTTCGGAGCGGGCATGGCCTTGGGCAACCAGATGGCCGGAGCGTTGGCCCCCTCGGCCGCCCCGCCGCCGCTCCCGACCTCGGTCAAGTTCCACGTCGCCATGAACGGCCAGCAAGCTGGTCCGTTCGACCTCGCGACGATTCAACAGCACGTCAACTCCGGCTCGGTGACGCGGACGACCCTCGTCTGGAAAGCCGGCATGGCCGGCTGGGTCGCCGCGGACACGGTGCCCGAGTTGCAATCGCTGTTCGCGAGCCTGCCGCCGCCGCTGCCGGTGGGGCCGTGAGGATTGTGATTCGGAATGGTGGATTCTCGTGGCACAGGTCTCTGACCTGTGCCGCGTTCACAGGTCAGAAACCTATGCCACGAGAACGCGGCCCACACATTTAGTCAGGATGTTTTTTTACAACCTTCACTGCGTGATATTTCCCCATGTCCGACCCGATCCCCGTTGCCATGCCGGTGAAGAAGGCCCCGGTCGTTACTGCGGCGCCGCCCGCGGGGCGGAAGTATCCGTGCCTGTCGTGCGGGGCGCGGCTCGACTTCGATCCGGCGGTGCGGGGGATGAAATGCCCGTACTGCGGGTACGTCGAGGATGTCGAACGGGACGACGCGGCGGAGGTCGTCGAACGCGACTACGGCGACTATCTCGACCGCGAGGAATCGAAAGGGAAAGCCATCGAGGGGCGGTCGTCCCAAACGACGTGCCCGGGGTGCGGGGCCGTCGTGCTGTTGGAAGACAAGGTCGCGACGGAAAAGTGCCCGTTCTGCGCGACGCACCTGGAAACCAAGCCCGAGGCTGCGACGGGTATGATCCCCCCCGAGTCGCTGTTGCCGTTTAGCGTTGAGTTGCGGAAGGCTCGCGAGGCGTTCACCAAGTGGCTCGAAGGCTTGTGGTTTGCACCGACGGAACTCAAGAAAGTCGCCAATCTCGGGCAATTGTCCGGCATCTATTTGCCGCACTGGACCTACGACGCGATGACGTACTCCGTCTACGACGGCCAGCGCGGGGACAACTACCAGGACACCGAGTACTACACCGAAACGCGGCCGGACGGGTCCACGGAGCGGCGATCCCGAACCGTCACGCGGATCCGCTGGTACTCCGTCTCGGGCGAAGTCCGGCACTTCTTCGACGACGTGCTCGTCTGCGCCTCGAAGAGCTTGAAGCGCGACCTCGTCGAAGACCTCGGTGAATGGCGGCTCGATAAGCTCGAACCGTTCAACCCGAGTTACCTGAGCGGCTTCAAGACCGAGCGGTACGCGGTCGGGCTCAAGGAAGGGCTCAAGGAAGCCAAGCAGATCATGGAGCCGAAGATCATTTCGCTGATCAACCAGGACATCGGCGGCGATCACCAGCGGATCGACAACAAACGAACGCGGTACTCCGGCATCACCTTCAAGCACCTGCTTCTGCCCGTCTGGGTCGCCGTGTACCGCTACCACGAGAAGACGTTTCAAATTCTCGTGAATGGCCGTACTGCAAAGGTGACGGGCTACCGGCCGTGGAGCACGATGAAGATCGTGCGGCTGGTGGCGATGGTCGTCGCGGCTATCGCGATCGTCGTCGCGTTGATCGCGGTGTTCGGGAAATAGCGGGTCAGCCGCGTTCTGGAAAAACGCGATTACCTTGCCGGAACGTCGATGTCGATCACCTGATTGTCTCGGTCGATCCGGCAATAAATCCGCGATTTGCCGAGGTCGTGGGCACCGCCGAAAGCGTCCATGTACTTCCCGTCGAACTGCTGGACCGCAACCTGGTAGCGGCCGCTGGGGATCGAGGCGATCGAAAACGTGCTCGTCGCCGTGTCCGTCTCTGCTGCGTACACGCTGTCGCTGAATCGGCGGTTTTCCGGAACGAAGATCACCAACAACCGGCCCCCCTTGGGCCAGGTGAGCTTCTCCCCTTTGTGCGTCACGGTCCCGCGGATCGCGCACGGTTTGACTTCGCAGCCGCGCGCTCCGAGGAGAACCAGCACCAGGACTATCGCGGCTTGATATCGGCTCATCGCTGCACCTGAACGGTTCGTATCGATACTGTCAATCGGCGATTCGTTCCGCGTGCTTGTGCTGGCCCGGTCCGATGCCGCTGTGCCCCGGGTGGCAGCCGACGCAGAAGTGCTTGCCGCCGGGTGCGGTCAAGCTGTAGTGGTCGCCGGCGATGGCGTAGAAGCTCGCCCGACGGCCGGCCGAGTCCTTCGCCGGGGTCGTCCACCGGAGGACGCGCCCGTCCGCTCCGAAGCCGGCGAGCACGGTCGGGCAGTCCGTGGGGAGCGTTCCCACGAAGTTGCCTTTCGATTGCAATTCCATCAGGAGTTCCCATTTCCCCGGCACTCGCGGCTTCACGGGGTCGTCGAACCGGTCGCGGCGCGAAGCGTAAATCTTCAGGTGGTCGATGGCCCCGCTCGGCGGAGGACCGAAGATCGGGCTTTCCCCCGCATCGGTCGTTTGTCCGGGGAGGTCGTTCATCATTGCGGCCGAAATGCTCGTGGCCATGAGCGTGCCTGCGGGGCCGCGGTACGGCTTGTCGCCGGCGAGCTTGAGTTCGAGAATCGCCACTGCGGGCGCGGCCGAGGTCGGGGGCGGCAGAGTTACCTTGCGGGGGTATGCCGCGACGGGTTCCGAGTCCACGAAATCCGGATCGTCGAACAGCAACCGGAGGTCCTGAACTGATTCGTTCGCGAGATAGATTCCGTAGCGTCCCGGTGCGGGCGAAGTTTGCCCGGGATCGAGCGAAGCGGCGGAAACGAGCATTGCGTTCGGCGGGCAAGGAGATGGCGTCGCCGTCCAAAGCGGGCGACCTTCCGCATCGAGATCCGGCGAGCGATCCAGTGGCACGCCCTTCTGGCGGGGCAGGGAACCGATCGCGGAACTGGGGGCACTCGCGATCAACCCCGATTCTGCGACTGCGACGCAAAGCGGCGAAGCCGCGTCAGCGGGTCCGAACCTCGTCATGAACGCGATGCGTCCGTCGAAGAGCGGCCGGGGTCGCCAGACCGGTACGTTCGGTTTGATCAACATGCCGAAGTGCCCGGACGAACTGATCCGCACGAACGCCCCGAGCCAGGCGTCGGTGGGCGGGCTCGCGGAGGCGAGCGCTGGGTCGAAGGGGCGTACGTCCCGCTCGTCCGCAGTTATCACTTCGCGGTTGCGGCTCCAGAGGCTGAACGCGGCGTAGCCGTCGGCCATCAGGAACGGCCAGCGGTCGTTGTTGCGGTTCGCCGTGGCCGGGGCTTTGCGGCCGTCCGCGTGCAGGATCCAGAGCGTCGTCGAGCGGCGAGCGTGATCGCGGCCCAAGTCGGGTGTCCGACTCGAAGCGAAGAGGATTTCGCGAGGTTCGGCCCGGATTTCCACGGGGTCCACGTCGTCGTAATCGATGCGGCGGCGTTCGTCGTCCGGGATCGTCGAACCGTCGGACCGGAACCGCATCGGAGGGACCGAGAACGCCCCTTCATCGTCCGGCCCGCCCGTGATCTGGCGGAGGCCAGAACCGTCGAGATCGACTTCGAATAGGCGGAAGTGGCCCGGATCGTCGCCGCCCTTGCGGCCCGCGAACAGCACGTGCTGACCGTCGATTGTGATCGAAGGGCTCATCACGTCGATAAGGGTGCTGCCGTCGGGGAGAGTCTTGCCCCAGGTCAGTTCGCGGACCGTTCCCCGCGGCGTTAAGACGCGAAGGCGTCCTTCGCGGGCGGCCCAGAGCCGCTGGCCGGGGTAGACGAACTCCTCCCCGTCCGGGGCCGCAGCCTGGAAACTCGATGCGTCCGTCCGGGACGCGAAGACGATGGCAACGGGCGGCCGGGCGTGGACGAAGCCGTTGAGGCGGGGGTCGCCAGAATCGCCTTGAAGTACGAACCAATAAAGCGAGAAAGCGCCGGTCGCGACGGCGACCGAACCGGCCAAAACGATCAATCGGCGACGCAAGGGCATGGGTGCCCGGGGGGAAAGTGGATCGACGGAGAACGAAGGGGGGCAGGCTCGATCGCCTGCCCCGCGAAAAAGTGACGAGGACTTTGCAACTTAGTTATCGGTGTAAGGCACGCCGTCGTCCCGCATGCTCATGAAATACCACGTGGACCCCGAGATCGAATTCCTCACGAAGCGGACGCTACCATCGCCCATCGCCACCTGAACGCCTTGCGTGTGGCGGCTCCGGGCCTGAGCTTGCTGGTACGGGCAACCGGGCCAAGCCCCCATCCCTCTCGTTGGGTCGTTGATGCAACCTTCGCAGTCGTCCGAATTGTCTTCGTTGGTATTCGGGGTCTGACAGTCCCAGCTCGCCTGGCCGGCGATGACGCTCGCTCCGGGGTAACCGAGCGCCCACGTTCCGCGGGGGTCGTTCGGGCTGAGGTGGGCACCGATCCGAATTTCAGCCAGCATCACGGTGTTCGCCGATCCGTCCGGGATGACGTTGAGCTTGGTGCCCCAGTTGATGCACATCATTCCGCCGCCGGGCGTGTTCACCGGGACGCCGTTAGTAGGAGGAAAACCACCGGTCTGGTACGTGGGACTCGTTCCGCCCTCAGTACTCCTCCAGGCATTCGTCGCCCCGTGAATTCCACCCGCGTTGCAGGCGTAATTCCCACGAGCCCAGTTGCCTCCGGCACCCATGTAAGGCGTGTCGTGGCCTTGATCGGAGGGGCAGAGCATTCCCGGAATTTTGGAGGAGCGAGCATTCCTCCAACTTTGGTCCCCGTTCGTCAAATAGCTCGCCGGATTAACCGCGATGGAATTGAAAAGGTTCCCTTGCTCGATGAAGGGGAGGATCAAGATGACCCAATTGGGCCCAATGTTCCCCGTAGCGCGGTCGCGATCATCGGTAGGCCCCGACGTTTGGCCGGGACCGCGACGCAGCAAGATTGCGGGCGGAAGGGAACCGACCGTATCGTGATACGCGTGGCAAGCGATGCCCAGTTGCTTCATGTTGTTTCCGCACTTGGTCTTAGCGGCGGCTTCGCGGACTTTTTGGATCGCCGGCAGCAGCAGGCCGATCAGGATGGCAATGATGGCAATCACGACGAGTAATTCGATGAGCGTGAAGCCGCGACGCGAGCGTGTCGCAACCATGAACAAACTCCCGGAAGAGAGGGACGCGAGTTCTAACCCCACGACCAGCGACGAGCCGGTGAAATGAAAAGGGAGTTAGAAAATCATGTACGTGACGAGTCTATAACGGAAAGTATCGGCGTTGTGGTTAAAACGCAAGCAAAGAATTTGGCTTTTCTTCCACAATCATTGAAAGATCGCGGAAAGAAACGCGTCTTATTCAAAAAACTGATCGCACTTTCATGCCGCCGTAGGCTTCGGCTCGGGCTCGATTGACGGAACCTCTTGCGAATATTGCACATCGGCCACGGGGGAGACCGCACGGTCGAACGGGGCGGGGCGGATGAACACGATCAGTACTAGCGAAATTGCAGCTGTCGCTGCTGAGACCAGCCCGACGATCGGAAACCCGGACATGTCGCTGCCGATGAGCAAACCTCCGATGGCGGACGCGGCCCCGGTGCCGAGGTGCTGCACGGCCGTATTCAAACTGAGGAACGCTCCGCGGACGCGGGGCGTGGCCGCGCCGAGGAGGATCGTCTGGGCCGGGATCATTCGCCCCGCCGCAAACCCCATGAACAGCGTTAGCACGACCGTGGCGACCCAAAGGTGCGTGGGTGGTAAGTTCGACATGACGAGGGCCATAACGATCGCCCCGCCGGCGAGCACCTGGAAAAGCGGTCGCCGCGGATAGCGGTCGGCGAGTCGGCCCACGACGTTCATCGAAACGAGCGTGAAGAGCCCCGCGAAGAAGTAAATGATCGCGAGTTCGCTTTCGCCCCAGTTGTTGATCCGACCGAAATACGGGGCCGTGAACGACGCGACGGTAAACGTGCCCAGCACGAGGAAGAACGAGAACGCGAACGCCTTGAGGTGATTCGGCTCGCGTGCAACGGCGAAAAACTCTTCGAGCTTGCTCTTGCGGTCGTTCGTTATGTGGCCGCGCAGCGGGGGCAGGAAATACCACCCCACGATCCAAACGACGACGCTCACGGCAGCGATCGCGTAGAACGGCGCCGAGCGGCCGAACCAGTGAGCCAACGCTAGACCGATGGGCAGCCCCGCGATGGTAGCGAAGGCAAACGCGGACATCAAAGCCCCGGTGGCCCGGCCGCGTCGGTGAGGCGGGAACACGTCGCCAATGATGGCATTCAGTGCCACGGCCGCCACGCCGCCGAAGGTTCCTGCGAGAAACCGGGCGAGAATCAGCAGTTCAAAGTTCGGGGCCAGACCGCACAGCATCGTGCTGACGGTGAACCCTGCGTACATCGTCAGAAGGACAGTCCGTCGGTCGAACCGGTCCATCACCAGGCTCGCCGCGAGGCTCGCGAGGCCCGCAGCCCAGGCATAGGCCGAGACGATCCAACCGAACTGGCTTTCCGTGAGCGAAAGTTCCGCCATCAGCCGGTTGCCGAGCGGCATGATGATGACGAAATCGACCATGTGCGTGAACTGGACCGCCACGAGCACGAGGAGCAGGCTCCACTCCGAACGAGAGAAACCCTTGAGAACGACTGGACTTGCGGGCTGAGCGGCGGAATCGGAACCCATCGCGATCCTTCACAAAACGGTGGCCGGCGAACGGTTGTTATACCGGCTTATCGAGGCGGGTTTACACACCCATCGCTCGGGAGTCGTATTGGAGAGGTGAGGGCAACTATCGGTTCGCGCCGAGCGCTCACCGAGAAACGTAATAGCAGGCCGTTGCGCCCACGAGAATGGCGAACTCGGGGTCCGGCGAAGCCCCTTCACCCGTCGCGGTGAGGCGCACGGCGCGCACGTCGTGCAGCCGTCGCAACCCCGTTTGAAAGTCAGGGACTTCGAACCCGGAACAGGTGTCGCGAATGGCTTGAAACAGTTCTGCGAGCGGGCACGTCCCGCGGCCGCTTGCGGCTTCGCGACGGTCCAAATAATCCAACGCGAGGTCCGACCACGGCACCAACTTGGCAACCACGCCCGGCACGGACGGCCCGGCGGTTTCCACTCGCCGCAGGGCGGCTTCGACCCGGGCCGCGAGGGCGTCCAACCGCCAGAGCACGGCCGCGGCTTGTTGGTCGAACCGTTGCGAGGCCGTCGCGATCTCTCGCCGGGCTTCGTCCATCCATCCCGGCACGCCGGACCGCGAATTACCGAGAAGGTCTTTGAGTTCGCGCAAGATCGCTTTGGGAGAATCGCGGTCGTGGACGAACGCCACGCCCCGCGGCGTGATCCGCACCCATTCGACGACGAGTTTCCCCTTCAATTCCGTGCGGACGGTTTCGAGCAAACCTTCCGAAAGGGATTGAAGCGAGGCTTCGGCGGAACTGCCGACGCGCGAAGGGAACAGCCCGGTGAGTTTGCCGGATCGGAAAAGGCGATGCTCGCCCGGCTCCGTGATCGCCCGCTTGAGGGCATCCAAGATCAATTCGATCCGCTTCTCGACATCGACCGGTCGAACGAGGGGCGGGGCCTGGGCAGCGGCGGTTTCCATGCCGTAAGTCTCGCGGGTGCTTCCTTCCAATATCGTCAGCTGTACTTTATCGAAGGCCGAACGCAGAAGAAAAGCCCATTCGCGGAGTCGAGCGATGCCGCAGCCCGTCCGAAAGCGAGTCCTCAGCGGCGTGCAGTCCTCCGGGAAACTGCACATCGGCAACTACTTCGGCGCGATCCGGCAGCACATCGCCCTCCAAGAACAGGGCGATGCGTTTTACTTCATCGCGGATTACCACGCCCTGACTTCGTTGAAGGAAGCCGAGGCGAAGGAAGCCGACGCGGCGCAGAAAGCGGGCAAAACGACGTGGCGGAGTGCGAAAGAGATCCTCGCGGCCAACGTCCGCGATGCGGCCCTCGATTACCTCGCCCTCGGGCTCGACCCCGCGAAGGCGGCGTTCTACCGGCAGTCGGACGTGCCCGAAGTGACCGAACTCGCGTGGTTCCTCGCCACGGTTACGGGCATGGGCTTGTTAGAACGCGCCCACTCGTTCAAGGACAAAGTCGCCAAGGGAATCACACCCGGTCTCGGCCTGTTCACGTACCCCGTGCTCATGGCCGCGGACATCCTGATCGTGCGGGCGGACGTGGTGCCCGTGGGCAAGGATCAAGTTCAACACCTGGAAATGACGCGGGACATCGCCGGCTACTTCAACAACGCTTACGGCCACGTCTTCCCCGAACCGCGGGAACTGCTCGGCGAGTCCGCGGTCGTGCCGGGAACGGACGGGCAGAAGATGAGCAAGTCCTACGGCAACACGATCGAGATCTTCGCGGAGGGCAAAGCGTTGAAGTCGGCCGTCATGGGCATCGTGACCGATTCTACGCCGCTGGAGGAGCCGAAGAACCCGGAGACGTGCAACGTCTTCGCACTGACGAAACTCGTGGCGACGACCGACGAACTGACCCGCCTTGCAGATCAGTACAAGAACCCGATACAGGACGCCGATACTCGAAAGGGCCGCGCATTCGGTTACGGCGACGCCAAGCAGTTCTTGCTCGGCAAGCTCGATGGGTACTTCGCCGCGGCTCGGGCGAGGCGTAAGGAACTCGAAACGAATCCCGAGCGTGTCGAAGAAGTATTGAAAGACGGTGCTCGACGAGCAAGGGCCGAAGCCCGCGCGACGATGGCGATGGTCCGCGGGGCCGTGGGAATGTCCTCCGCACCCGCAAGTTAATTCGTCCCCCAATGCCACAACTTTCACGCACGATCTGAACCCGCCCTTCGCATCGCGGAATCGCCCGCAGGGCGGAATCGTGACCTACCTTTCAGGCACGAACCCGTCGAGGGCGATTTCGTGCCAGCGTCGTGCCCCCATTGTCCGACCCTCGTTTCGCCGAGCAATCCGGCTCCGGACCGCTATCGAGTTCGCTGCCAGGGGTGTTTGCGGACGTTCTCGCTGATCATTCCGAGCGATCCCGAGGGGGCGTGGGTCGCGAAGCCGCAAGCGGCATCCAAGCCGCTCGCGGCTTCGCGAGCCACCGGCTCCGCCGTCCTCGATCATCCACCGCCCCGCGTTCGGCAATCGAGTATCGCGGATACACCACTCCCGAGAGTTAAACCGAACGCGCACGCGCTTTCCTCCCGTCGCTCTCCTGCCAGTTCCTGCCCGGACGACGGCCACGATTCCTCGCCGACCACGCCACCGGCGCACATCCCCGGCTACCGCGTCGAAAAAGTCCTCGGCACCGGTGGCATGGGAACCGTTTACCTCGCTCGCCAGCTTTCGCTCGACCGGCCCGTCGCCCTCAAGGTCATGAGCAAGAGGTGGGTCCACGACCCCGTCTTCGTCGCTCGCTTCACCCGTGAGGCGTTCGCCGCGGCGCTCTTGAACCATCCGAATGTCGTGCAGATTTACGACATCGGCGAGGCCGAGGGAGCCCGCTTTTTCAGCATGGAGTACGTCCCCGGGCGCTCGCTCGTGGACTTGGTGAAACTCGAAGGGAAGCTCGACCCCGAGACGGCCGTGGGGTTCCTGCTCCAGGCCGCCCGCGGATTGAAGCACGCCCACGACCGCGGCATGATCCACCGCGACGTGAAGCCGGACAACTTGCTACTCGACGAACAAGGGATGCTCAAGGTTGCGGACCTGGGGCTCGTGAAGACGCTAGACCTGGACCGCGACGCGGACCGCTTGAGCGATCCCTGCGAGTCCGGTTTGCACTCGCTTCCAACGAACATGACCGGCACCCGCATGGCGCTCGGCACGCCGGCGTATCTGGCCCCGGAGCAGTGCCGCGACGCCGCGGCGGTGGACCATCGGGCGGACATTTACTCGCTCGGGTGTACGCTCTACGTCCTCGTCACCGGCAAGCAGCCGTTCGACGGGCACACCGCGATCGAGTTGATGACCAAGCACGCTTACGAAGCGATCGTGCCGCCCGAGATGATCGTGAGCCGGGTGCCCAAGGCACTGAGTGCCGTGATCCAGAAGATGATGGCGAAAGATCCGGACGACCGCTTCGCGGACATGGGCGAGGTGATCCGCACGCTCGAACAGTGGCTCGGCGTCCACCACACGGGCACGTTCAACCCGCACGACGACCAAATCGAGACGCTGGAAAAGCACGTCCGAGCCTTCAACGAGGCCCCCGCCGTCGTGCTCCGCAGCCGAGTGCTCGCGGGTTCGATCTCGGCCTGCGCATTGCTCGCGGTCCTGCTCACGTTCTTCGGCCAACTCGGCTGGGCGTTCGGCCTCGCGGGCATGGTTTTGCAAACCGCCCTCGCGTACTTCGCCATCAACGGCGTGGCCCGCAAAACCTACTTCTTCCGCCGCGCCCGGCAGTTCGCGTTCGGGCTCCGTTTCGGCGACTACGCCGTGCTCCTGGCCGGGCTCGGGCTCTTCTTCGTCCTGCTCTGGATGCTCAACCTCTTCTGGGTCTGGACCGGCTTCGGGTTCATCGCCGCCGCACTCGCCATCGGCATCCGCATCTGGCTCGATCGGGCCGTAGACGCACAGCGGCAGGGGCCGCTCACCACCTGCGAACGTCAACTGCGTCGCATGCGATTGCACGGCGTGGACGAAGAGGAAATCCGCCAGTTCGTCGCCAAGTTCGGCGGGCGGAACTGGGAAGAATTCTTCGAAGGCCTGTTCGGCTTCGAAGCGAAACTGACCACTCGCGGCGTGCTCCTCCGCGGCGGCTACGCTGGCATCCGCGATAAGTTCGCTCAGTGGCGCGAGCCGGTGCTGCACCTGATCGACCGGACCGAAAAAGCTCGCAAAGAATCGCGCGAGCGAAAGCTGCTCGCCCAGGTCGAACGAGCCCGATTGCTCGCCGATGGAGCGAGCGAAAACGCGGCTCGCGAACGGGGGGACAAAGCGGCTGCGGTGCTCGTGAACCAGGCGAATGCCTTCCGCTCCGCGGATGCCAAGCGAAGGACCGTCGTCAATGGCAGCCCCGCGATGAAGACGAACTTCCACGGGCCGAACCTCGGCCAGATGTTGAACCAGTCTCAGGAAAACCCATTCGATTTCCGCGACGATACCCCCCCCCAGAACGATTTGGTTCGGTTCCTCGCGGGGCTCGTCCTCGGCCCGCACGTCCGGGCGTTCGTCGCCGCGGTTCTGCTCGCCGCGGCCGCGCTGTGGGTATTTCAAAACCGCCTCTTCTTCGACGCCGATTTCCAAGCGGAGGCGGTCAAGGCCTCCGAAGCGCAGCGACTCGACGACATCGAACAGCAAGCCACGGGGCTCGAACGCCGCACGCACGCTCTCGCGTTCGACGGGATCCCCGAGAAATGGACCTCGTGGTGTGACTCCGCCAACGTCGCGTGGGCCGGCGTGCTCGTGCTCGCCTCCATGTTCTACCGCGGCAACCGCATGAGCGCCTTCGTCCTACTCGGCTCCCTGATCTGCGTCTTCGGCCACCGCTTCGGAATCCGCACCGTCGAACCGATCCGCGATTACCACGTCGCCCTCTTGCTCGGCACCGTGCTGAGCCTCATCGGCTATCGGCTCGGAAGGATGTAGCCGCTCTTCCCGTGGGACGGGCCTCTGGCCTGTCGAGGCCTTGACAAGCCAGAGGCCTGTCACCACAAGAAGAGAGGCCCTATTACAACTCCGACGGAATCCCTCGGAGTAAGCCATGCCGACGACCTACGACGCCATCATTATCGGGGCCGGGCACAATGGCCTGGTCACGGCCGCATACCTGGCCAAGGCGGGGCGAAAAGTCCTGGTCCTCGAACGCCGCGACATTTTGGGTGGCTGCTGCATCACGGAGGAGACCTGGCCCGGGTTCAAAGTCTCGACGGCGGCGTACGTCAACAGCTTGCTCAGACCCGAGATCATCCGCGATTTGGAACTCAAGAAGTACGGGTT
>Ga0105047_10013936_pt1 | contig 12788 bp, 15 predicted proteins | sample MAT04_FD_78384 | JGI IMG/M metagenome (GOLD analysis project Ga0105047, IMG submission 78384) | Freshwater microbial communities from Lake Fryxell liftoff mats and glacier meltwater in Antarctica - MAT-04 (megahit assembly) | ecosystem: Environmental > Aquatic > Freshwater > Ice > Liftoff... | reverse complement strand
GCGGGCGATCGGGTGGATCACCCTCAACCCGGCCCGGTCGCTCGGCATCGCCGACCAGACCGGATCGCTGGAGACCGGCAAGCGCGCCGACGTAGTGATCTGGAGCGCCAATCCGTTCAGCGTCTATGCGCGCGCCGATCAGGTCTTCATCGACGGGGCCCTGACCTTCGACCGGGCGAACCCGGCCTATCAGCCGCTGTCCGATTTCGAACTCGGCCAGCCCGGTTACGGCCAGGCCGCCGCCACCGTGCCGCAGGGAGCCCGCTGATGCGCCTCAAGAGCCTCATCCTCGGCGCGGCTTGCGCCGCCGCCCTTACATCCCCCGGAATTCCTTCAACGGCTTGGGCCCAGTCCCTGACCGCCATCACCGGCGGACGGGTACTGACCGGAACCTCGGTGATCGAGAACGGCACGGTGGTGATCCAGAACGGCCGGGTCGTCTCGGTCGGGACTGGCGGCGCCCCTGTCGGCGCTCGCATCATCGACGCGCGGGGCAAGGTGGTTTCGCCCGGCTTCGTCGCGGTCGACTCGGGTCTCGGCGGGATCGAGGTCTCCTCGGTCGGCGGTTCAGACGATCTGCGCAACGGGGCCAATTCGATCAGCGCCTCTTTCGATGTCAGCTACGGCCTCGACCCCTGGTCCTTCACCCTGCCAGTGGCCCGCCTCGGCGGCATCACCCGGGCCGTTGTCGTGCCCAGCCACGCGGGCGGCGGTGGCGGCGGCGGCGGTCACGCCCATGACGATTCGGACTTCGCCGGTGTCGGCCACGGCGGCTACCAGTCGCCCAGCCTGTTCGCGGGCCAGGCCGCGATCATCCATTTGGGCCCCGATCTTGAGGGTGGGGGCGCCGACATCCTCGTCAAGCCGCGCGTGGCCATGGTCGCTCCATTCGGCGAGGCCGGAGCCGGCATCGTCGGCGGCGCGCGCGGGGCCCAGTTCACCCAGTTCAAGGAATCCCTGGCCGAGGTTCGGCTCTATGCCCGCAACCGCGGGGCCTATGACCGGGCCGGCCTGCGCGATCTCAGCCTGTCGCGTGCCGATCTGGAGGCCCTGATCCCGGTCGCCAACGGCACCATGCCGCTGATCGTAACGGTGCGGCGCGCCGCCGACATCCAGCAGGTTCTGCGCCTCGCCCGCGAGGAAGGGGTCAGGATCATCCTCGACGGTGCCGAGGAAGGCTGGCTGGTCGCCGCTCAGATCGCGGCGGCCAATGTGCCTGTGCTGCTGAACCCGCTGGCCAATCTGCCGGGCAATCTCGAGACCCGGGCGGCGCGGATGCAGAACGCCACGGTGCTGAACGCGGCGGGCGTGGTCATCGCCATCAAGGGCAATGACGGCGCCCACCGCGTCCGCGAGACCCGCTACAACGCCGGCAACGCCGTCTCGCACGGCCTGCCCTATGACGCCGCCATCGAGGCCATCACGGTCAATCCGGCGAAGATCTTCGGCATGGCCGGCCAGTTCGGCGAATTGCGCGCCGGTGCCGCCGCCGATGTTGTGATCTGGTCCGGCGATCCGCTGGAGCCGCTCAGCAACGCCGAGACCATCTTCATCGGCGGTGCCGAACAGGCCCCGACCAGCCGCCAGTTCCTGCTCCGCGACCGCTACCGCGACGGCGGCGAAGGCGCGCTCCCTCCGGCCTATACGCGGTAGGGCTCAGCAGGAGCTGAGTACGAGTGAAGAGTGCTAGTGAGCGAGAGGTGAGCAGGCTACGAGGCGTCGATGCATACGCATACCCGCTCACCCCTTGCTCACTAACACTTGTCACCCACCCCCTCTGCACCGCTAAACTCCGACCATGCCCGCCCCTCGCCTGTTCATCGACGCCGACGCCTGTCCGGTGAAGGACGAGGTCTATCGCGTGGGCGGGCGCTACGGGCTGCATGTGTTCGTGGTGTCGAATAGCTGGGTCAACACGCCGCGCGAACACTGGATCGAACAGGTGGTGGTCGACGCGGGCCCAGACCTGGCCGACGACTGGATCGCCGAACGGGCCGGGCCGGGGGATGTCGTCATCACCTCCGACATCCCGCTGGCCGACCGCTGTCTGAAGGCCGGGGCCCAGGCGCTCAAGTCCAACGGCCAGCCCTTCACCCCGGACTCGATCGGCTCGGCCCTCGCCGGTCGGATGGTCGGCGAGCATCTGCGGTCGATGGGCGTGGCGACCAGCGGGCCGCCGCCATTCGGGCCCAAGGACCGCTCGGCCTTCCTGCAGGCGCTGGACCAGGCCGTGGTCCGGGCCCGGCGGGTCCTTTCATCGGGGGCGGAGCGATGACCGTCATCCCTGATAACGAGCTGGAGTTTCACTTCTTCCGCTCGGGCGGCCCGGGCGGCCAGAACGTCAACAAGGTCTCGACCGCCGTCCAGATGCGGTTCGACGCCCGCAATTCGCCTTCGCTGACGGAGCCGGTGCGGGCCCGGCTGATGAAGGCGGCGGGCAGCCGGCTGACGCTGGACGGCGTGATCCTGATCACCGCTGTCCGCTTCCGCACCCAGGAGCGCAACCGGGCCGACGCCATCGCGCGGCTGCAGGGTCTGGTCGACAAGGCCTCCGTCGCGCCGGTCTATCGCATTCCGACCAAACCCACCCGCGCCTCGAAAGAGCGGCGCCTGGAGGGCAAGGTCCGGCGGTCGACGATCAAGAGCGGCCGAGGCAAACCGGGCCTGGCGGACTGACCGGCCGACCGGCTTACTCGGCCGGGAAGAGCTGTAGCGCCGAAATCTTGCCCTCGTCGGTCAGGCTGATCACCCAACTGGTCGCCGCATTGGCGAAGACCACAGCGAAGTAGTCATACTCCTCCCGGCTGCCGACGAAGTCGATTGTTCGCAGAGGGCCGAATTGCTGGAAAAGCGGCTTTATCGCCGTCTCTTGCTGACGAAGCTGAACCGCCAGGTTCTCGGTCAGCATCGAATAGTCGATGGTCCCGGCCTGGGCGCTGGCGATATAGGCGCGCAGGGTTTCCTCCGAAGCCGGGTTGGGCGCGGCCGTTCCCAAGGCCGGAGCCGGGGCAGCAGGCGTGACCGGCGTCGCCTGAGCCGGAGCGGGCGTCGGAACAGGCGCGGCAGCCGCCTGCGCGGGCCGGTCGAAGGTGTTGGGCATGGATCCGGCGGCGACCTGGGCCGAGGCCGAAGTGGCGGTCGCGACAGCGCCAAGCAACAGGGCGGCGGCGATCAGAAGCGGCTTCATCGGTCGACTCCAGGACTGGAAATCAGACGATGGCGGGCCAAAGCGACAGAACAAGGGCCGAGACCGCGGCGGCCAGTGCGAGCGTGACACAGACGATGATCCACGCCGGTGTGTGGGCTTCGCGGATCACCACGGTTTGCGGCTGCGGCGGGTTCCGGGCCAGTCGCGCCAGGGCCTTCAGCGTGGCCCTTGCCTCCTCGATGGCGTCACGCACCTGGGCCTGGGGTCCGAGTTCGCGCCGGATCCAGCGCTCTACCACCGGCTGGGCCGCAGCCCACAGGTCGTGGTCCGGGTTCAACCGCCGCGCCACGCCCTCGACCGAAACCATGGTCTTCTGCAGCAGGATCAGTTCGGGACGCAGATGCATGTCGAACAGGTCGGTGATCTCGAACAACTGACCCAACAGCCGGCCCATCGAGACCTGCGAAGCCGCCTTGCCGATGACCGGCTCGCCAACCGCGCGCAACGCCTGGGCGAAGGCCTCGACCGAATGTTTAGGCGGGACATAGCCGGCCTCGAAATGGACGCGGCTGATGCGGTCATAGTCACGGCTGAGAAAGCCCCACAGGATCTCCGCCAGATAGCGCCGCTCCGCCGGACCCAGCCGCCCGACAATGCCGAAGTCGATCGCCGTCAGCTCGGCCGGCGCGTGACAGAACAGGTTGCCCTCGTGCAGGTCGGCGTGAAACGCCCCGTAGTCCAGCGCCTGACTGAGGAAGGCGCGCACGACATTGTCGGCCAGTGCGTTCTTGTCCAGCCCCGGTTGTTCGGCGGCCAGAGGGTCGGTCATCGGCATGCCGGGGGCCCATTCCAGCGTCAGCACCCGTTTGCCGACCCCGTCCCAGATCACGGCAGGGGCGGTCATGTGGCCGCCCGTGTCGGACTGACGGTCCATGATGTCCTTCAGCTCGGACGCGGCGGCCGCCTCCAGCCGCATGTCCAGTTCCATCTGCAGCGCGCGGGCGATGGTCTCGACGAAGGCCGACGGTTCCAGCCGCCGGGCCAGCGGCACGAAACGCACCGCCAGACGGGCCGCCAGCCGCATCGAATCCAGCCCCTCGGCGACGCGCCGCTCGACCCCGGGGCGCAGCACCTTGACCGCCACCTTGCGACCGTCGGCCAGCCAGGCCGGGTGGGCCTGGGCCAGCGAGGCGGCGGCGACCGGGGGGCCGAAGTCGGTGAACAGGCTTTCGACCGGCCGGCCCAGCGCCCGCTCGACCTCGCGCCGCGCCTGCTCGATGGGAAACGGTGCGAGGGCGTCCTTCAGCCGGCCCAGATCGCGGGCGAACTGGACCCCGAAGATGTCGGCCCGCGTGGCCAGCACCTGACCCAGTTTGATGGCGACCGGCCCCAGATGTTCGAACGCCTTGCCCAACCGCTGGCCCGGTCGGCCCTCGCGGGCCTCGCGCCCGGCGCAGGCATGCAGCAGGTGGGCGGGCCAGCGGACCCAGACCGGCAGCAGGGAGGTGATCTCGCGCGGCACCAGCGCATCGTGACGCACCAGGATCCAGCCCCAGCCCAGCAGCCTGAGCCAGGCGCCGACCGGGTTGCGCACGGCCAAGGCTGCGGGCGGCGGTGGCGCGGTGCGATAGTCGGCGGGGCTGGTCAGATCGCCCATCCATGGTGAATGGCCGCGACCCCGCCCGACAGATTGGTCACGGCGACGCGGCTGAACCTGGCGTCCTCGATCATTGACTTGAAGGTCGACGGGTCAGGAAAGCGGCGGATGCTCTCGACCAGATATTGGTAGCTGGCGCGGTCACCGGCGACCCAGCCGCCGATACGCGGAATGGCATGGAAGGACCAGGCGTCATAGGCCTTGCGGATCGCCGAGGCTGTCGGGCGCGAAAACTCCAGACAGAGGAAACGCCCACCGGGCTTCATCACCCGCCGCGCCTCCCTTAGCGCCTGCGGAATGTCAGCCACATTGCGGATGCCGAAACTGATCGAATAGGCGTCGATCGACGCGTCGGGCAGCGGCAGGGCCATGGCGTCGCCCACCGACCACTGCATCTCCGGCTCGCCGCCCTTGGCCACTCCGGCCATGATCATTTCGGCGTTGTAGTCGAGCACGATGACCGAGGCGTCGGGATTTGACGGTCCGGGTCCGCCCCGCCGCGTCTGGGCCGCGCGGGCCATCCTCGCATAGCGGCGCGCCATGTCGCCGGTGCCGCCAGCCACGTCGAGAATGGTCTCGCCGGGACGCGGGTTGAGTTTGGCCGCCGCCGCGTCCTTCCACAGCCGGTGCACGCCCCCGCTCATCAGGTCGTTCATCAGGTCGTAGCTGGAGGCCACGCTGTCGAACACGCCGCGCACCATCCGCACCTTTTCCGTCGCGTCGACGTCGCGAAAGCCGAAGGACGAGGTCTTGCCGGAAGAAGCGTCGGGCGAGGCGGAGACGTCGGTCATGACGGCGGTCTAGCGCGTCGTCCGCACGGCGTCACCGGGCCGCGTGGTCGCGGTCCGGATCAGCCCGCCGCGCCGGCGCTCGGTCGCGGCACACCGAGATCCTTCATCACCCCGCGCATGGCCGCGTAGCAGCCGCAGGCCGCCCCCTCCAGCGCGCCACGATCCAGCACCTCGACCCAGCCACGGCCACGGCGGATCAACCCCTTGTCCTCCATCTCCGCCCCGACCTCCGACACGGTGGCGCGACGCACGCCGAGCATCCCGGCGATATCGGCCTGGGTCAGGGCGAACCGGTCGCCGCCGGCCCGATCGTGGATGGTCAGCAGCCAGCGGGCCAGCCGCTCGTCCAGCCGGTGCTGGGCGTTGCAGGCCGCAGTCTGCTGCACCTGGGCGAACAGGCCTTCGGTGAACCGGGACAGGGCCGCGCGCATCGATGCGCTCTTGCCCAGCGCGGCAGCGAACACATCGGACGGGCAGCAGGCCGAGATACCCTCGACCTGGGCGATGGCGCGGCTGGCGGCGCGGCCATTTTGCGGCCCGCATGTGACCCCTACCAGGCCCTCCCGGCCGATGACGGCCGTCTCGACCATACGGTCGTCGTCCAGCAAGGTCATCAGCGAGACGACGCCGCTCAGCGGGAACCAGACCTCTTTGACCGCCTCACCGGCGTCGTAGAGCATCTGGCCCTGAACGAAGGATTTTTCGCTCAGATGCGGCTCGATCCGACGCCGGTCCGCCGGTTCGAGGGCGGCGATCCACATATTGTCCACGGCAGGCTCCCATCCTGATGGCGACGCTCGGTAACGCCAAGCTTCACCGGCTGTTCCCGCCGCCGCTTGTGGAGGGGCGACGGGCGCGATACGGCGAAGGACACGGAGACGACCCATGGCCGATCGGATTGACGTCGCGGAAGCCTTGAAAGGCCTGCCGCTGTGGCGCGAGGGGGCGGGCGAGCGGCCCGCCGTCGAACGCCGGCTGGTCTTCGGTGATTTCAACGCCGCCTTCGGCTTCATGACCCGCGTGGCCCTGATAGCCGACAAGGTCGACCATCATCCGGAATGGTCGAATGTGTATAATCGGGTCGACATCCTGCTCACCACCCACGACGCGGGTGGCGTGACCGGCAAGGATCTGGACATGGCCCGCTTTATCGACCGGGCTGCGGCCGAAGCGGGAGCGAAATGATGGTGGACAAGGCGGGACGGGTCGCGGGCAAACAGGCCCTCATCACCGGGGCGGCTGGCGGGCTGGGCGAGGCCATGGCGTGGATGCTGGCGCGCGAGGGTGCCAAGGTGGCGGTCACCGACGTCAATCTGCAGGGCGTCCGGACCCTGGCCGATGCAATCAACGCCGAGGTCCCCGGCTCGACCTTTGCCTTCCGCCACGACGTCACCGACGAGGCCGAATGGATTTCGGTCATCGATCAGGCCGTCGCGGCCATGGGCGGGCTGTCGATCCTGGTCAACAACGCGGGCATCGGCGGCGACCTGAAATTCGTCGAGACCGACACGCTGGAGAATTGGCGCCGCGTCCAGGCGGTCAATATCGAATCCATCATGCTGGGCTGCAAACACGCCATGCCGCACCTGCGGACCTCTGCCCCGTCCTCGATCGTCAATATCAGCTCGGTCGCCGGACTGGCCGCCGCCCCCGGCATGGGGGCCTATAACGCCACCAAGGCGGCGGTGTGGATGTACTCCAAGACCATCGCCCTTGAGGCCGCCAAGGGCGACTGGGACGTGCGCTGCAACTCGGTCCACCCGGTCTTCATCAAGACCGCCATCCTCGATCCCTTCATCGCCATGGCCGGCGGCGACGAGGCCAAGGCCCACGAACGCCTGTCGCGCGGCATCCCGCTGAAGCGGATCGGCGAGCCCGACGACGTGGCGTACTGCGTCCTCTACCTCGCCGCTGACGAGTCGAAATTCGTCACCGGCGCCGAGTTCAAGATCGACGGCGGCATGCTGGCGCAGTGAGCGCGTAGCGCTCACCGCCATTCTTGTTGGCCCGCGGTCGTCGGCCCATCGGGACCTCCCGACCCGACGCGGGCCGCACTAGGGAACCAGATCAGCCGGGAGTATCTGGCTCGACAGCAAGGTCTCCATGCCCCGCCAGTGATCCGGGCCCTGGCGCTCGACCCAGGCCTGGACCACGTCGCGGCCCAGTCCATAATTGATGATGTAGCTGCGGTAGGTATCGATGAAGCGCAGGCGCTGGGTGGCCTTGGCCTCGTCGGCGAGGGTGTATTTCATCAGCCGCCGGATCGCCTCGGCCCTTTCGATCCGCCCCGCCAGATAGTCGTCGGCTATGGTGTATTCGGCCCGGGCCAGCCGCCGGGTCAGCGCGCCCAACTGTGCCTTCCTGTCCGCCGTCGACGGATCAAGACCGGCCAGCGGGAACAGCACCTCCCGCTCATAGCGGGTGCCCTCCTCGCCGGGAAAGGCCAGGTCGATGCCGTAGTTGGCGCTGCCCTCGGCCACGAACGACATCGGCGAAAACAGCGGATAGACGCTCATCTCGACCCAGCCGCGCTCGCGCACGAAGGTCTGTTCCAGCAGGGCGTTATAGACGTGATGCCCCGGATAGCCCTCGTGGCAGCCCAGATCGATGGCCCGCTCGGTATGGATCGGAAAGTCCGCGTTGATCTCGATCCGGCTGGCGGCGTCACCGAGATAGTAGTTATAGCCCGACCACGGCTTGTCACCGACGAAGCTGAGGGTGAACCGCTCGTTGGCTGCCAGGGCGATGTGCTGGACCGTCCGGCGACGGCATTCCGCGATGGCGGCGTCCATGACCACCTGCAGCCGATCCCTGGGAATGACATAGTGCGACTTGAAGGCCGTGACCCGGTCGGTCAGCGAACCTTCGCCGGGAAGCAGGGCTTCGACCTCGGCCAGGATCGGGTCATAGGCCGACAGCGGCAAAAGCCCGGGCCGGATGCCGAACAGGGCCTCGGCCTCGTCGGCGAAACTCATCGTCTCGCCCGACAGCATCCGCAGGCGGGCCGAGGCCGCCGAGACATGGGCCAGCAGGTATTTGCGGCGCTGAACCACCGCCGGTGCGGCACCGCGGCCGGAGACGGCGTGCAGCCGCCCGGTCAGCCCGGCGGCCCCCTCGACCAACTGCGGCACGGTGCGCGGCGCGGCCTTGGCCGCCGCCTGCCACTCCGGCGGGCCGTAGTAGGCGTCGACATAGCCGGGTTCGCGCTCGCCGATCTCGAGGATCAGGGCGACATAATCCCGCGCGATCGCGTCGAGATTGTCGCCCGACGCATCGGCGACCGGGGCCGGCCGCGTGGCGCAGGCACCGAGAAACACCAGCAGACCGATCAGAATCGCGCGCATCGGGACCTCCATCGACGAAGCGGAGCCACGCTAGATCACCCGGCGAAGGCCCGCACCCTGCAAATCGTCCGCAGAGCCCGACGGTTCACCGAGCGTCCGGGGTGCGACCCGGGGCGAATTCGGGATTGAGAGCCGGGCGCGCGTGCTGTAAGCCCCGACGTCCGGCTTTCCGCCGCCAGACGCACCCGTAGCTCAGCTGGATAGAGTACTGCCCTCCGAAGGCAGGGGTCACAGGTTCGAATCCTGTCGGGTGCGCCATTTTCTCGATCCGGCGACCGCCCCGCCCGACACCGGGAAATCTTGACCTTTGGGGTCGCTGTGCCTACCTCGCGGTCATGGCCGTTCGTCGCATCCTCACCATCGACAACGCCGCCGACCTGGCGGTGCTGAAGCAGATCTCCGCTCCGGTCGCGGGACCGGTGAACGACGAGCTGCGCGCCCTGATGGATGACATGTTGGAGACGATGTACGACGCACCCGGCATCGGCCTGGCCGCCGTGCAGATCGGCGACATGCGCCGGGTCATCGTCATCGACCTGAACGACGGCGGTCCCGAGCCCGAGGTTCAGGACCCCGAAGTAGAGGAAACCGAAGAGGTCCGGCTGGCGCGGCGCAACCCGCGCTATTTCGTCAATCCCGAGATCGCCTGGGCCTCCGAAGACCTGTTCACCTACGAAGAAGGCTGTCTGTCGGTGCCGGAATATTTCGACGCCGTCGAACGACCGGCCCGGGTGCGCCTGCGCTATGCCAACTATACGGGCGAGACTGTTGAGGAGGAGATCGAGGGTATGTACGCCGTCTGCATCCAGCACGAGATGGACCACCTTGAGGGCATCCTGTTCATCGATCACCTGTCGCGCCTCAAGCGCGAGCGGGCCGTCGCCCGGGTCAGGAAAAACGCGAGGCTCGCCGCCTGATGGCCCGGTTGGGAACACGATTGAAGCGCGGCCGCGACCGTATCATCGACCCGTCCGGTCGGCGCCGGCTGACGCGCAATGAAAAGGTCGGCATCGGCAGTATCGCCGTGCTCCTGGGGGTCGCCGCCGCCGGCGTGCTGGCCGGGATTCTGCTGGACCGTCTGCTGGACTTCGACGACGCGTTGGACGCCGGCGGCGAATGGGACGAAGGCGGCGGCGTCGACACCCGCTGGCAGTAGGCGGCCCAGACCTCTAAAGGCCCCCGATGCGCCTCGCTTTCATGGGAACCCCCGACTTCGCCGTACCGTCGCTGGCCGAGCTGATCGCCGCCGGGCACGATATCGTGGCTGTCTGGTCGCAGCCGCCCCGGCCCCGGGGTCGCGGCCGCAAACTGAGCCCGTCGCCGGTGCAGGCCTTCGCCGAGACCATGGGCCTGCCCGTCTTCACCCCGGCCTCGATGAAATCGACCGAGGCGATCGAGACCTTTCAGGGTCTGGATCTCGATGTCGCCTGCGTCGTCGCCTATGGCCAGATCCTGAAGCCGCCGGTGCTGGAGGCCCCCCGTCTGGGCTGTCTCAACCTGCACGGCTCGCTGTTGCCGCGCTGGCGCGGGGCCGCCCCGATCCAGCGCGCCATCATGGCCGGCGACCGCGAGACCGGCGTGCAGATCATGCGCATGTCCGAAGGTCTGGACGAGGGTGCCATCCTGCTGTCGGAGGTCATGGACATCCGTCCCGACGACACCGCCGCAACCCTCGGCGACCGCATGTCCCACATCGGCGCGGCGCTTTGGCCCCGCGCCCTCGCCGCCCTTGAGCGCGGCGGCATGACCGGGACCGACCAGGCCGGCGAGCCGACCTATGCGAAGAAGATCACCGCCGCCGAGGCGCGCATCGACTGGACCCGGCCGGCCGCCGAGGTCGACGCCCGTATCCGCGGCCTGTCGCCCTTTCCCGGTGCCTGGTTCGAGGTGCCGGGTGCCGACGGCCCCGTCCGGGTCAAGGCGCTGATGTCGCGCGTGTCCCTGCGCGGCGCGGGCGCGCCGGGCGAGGTGCTGGACGGCGAACTGCGCATCGCCTGCGGCGAGGGTGTGGTGCGTCTGCTCCGGGTGCAGCGTTCCGGCAAGGCGGTGCAGACGCCCGAGGACATGCTGCGCGGCTTCCCCCTGCCCGCCGGAACCATGCTCGACGCTGGGCCGCGCTCAGAAGGCTCTGCCACCTCGACCCGACGCGGCCGGGACTGATGCCGCGTTACCGGCTGACGCTTGAATACGACGGCTCGGGCTTCAACGGCTTTCAGGCCCAGCCCGGACAGCCGACCGTTCAGGGCGCGATCGAGACGGCCATCACTGCCTTCTGCGGTGAGACGGTCCGCATCGCCGCAGCGGGCCGCACCGACACCGGCGTTCATGCCACGGGTCAGGTCATCAGCTTCGACCTCGACAAGCCCTGGCCCGAGCGCACGGTCATGAACGCCCTGAACGCTCATATGATCGGCGACGCGGTCTCGGTGCTGGAGTGCGCCGGCGTCGAGGACGACTGGCACGCCCGCTTCTCGGCGACGGGTAGGCGCTATCTGTACCGCATCCTGACCCGCCCAGGCCCGCCCGCGCTGGACCGCGGCCGGGTCTGGCATATCCGCAAGGCCCTGGACGCCGAGGCCATGCACACGGCGGCCCAGGCGCTTGTGGGCTTGCACGACTTCACCACCTTCCGCGATGTGAACTGCCAGTCGAAATCGCCCGAGAAGACGCTCGACGTCGCCCGCGTGACCCGCATCGGCGACGAGGTTCATCTGGTGTTCGAGGCGCGCAGCTTCCTGCACCGACAGGTGCGCTCGATGACCGGGACGCTGGCGGAAGTGGGTCAGGGCCGCTGGGCGGTCGAGGATGTGGCGGCGGCCCTTGTGGCGCGCGACCGGCCCGCATGTGGCCCCGTGGCCCCGTCGGACGGCCTTTACCTGACCGGCGTCGTCTACTGAGGGCGTGAAAAAGGGCCCGCCGGACACCGGCGAGCCCTTTTTCAGTCTTGGGCCTGAGCCTAGTTCTTGGCTTCTTCCGCGCCGGCGGCGACGGCATTGCCGGCGGCCGAGACGTCGCGGCCGACGCCCGAGACAGTGTTGCAGGCCGAGACCGCCAGGGCGGCGGCGACGAGGGCGAGGGCGATGATCTTCTTCATGGGAATTCCTTTGGGCCGTTTGAACCTTCACCGGAAACGCAAGCATGGCGGCGGGGTTGCATGGCCAAGGACGGGTCCGATCTGCTAACCCGCCCGGCATGACCCAGCCCGCGAACACCGCCGCCCGCCGCATCGTCGAAACCCTCGTCATCAACGGCATCGACCGCGTCTTCTGCGTGCCGGGCGAAAGCTATCTGGCCGTGCTCGACGCCCTGGCCGATGTGCGCGACCGGATCCAGGTGATCGCCTGCCGCCACGAGGCCGGCGCCGCCAACATGGCCGAAGCCTATGGCAAGCTGACCGGCAGGCCCGGCGTCTGCATGGTCACGCGCGGGCCGGGCGCGACCCACGCCGCGATCGGCGTGCATACGGCGCATCAGGATTCCACGCCGATGATTCTGTTCGTCGGCCAGATCGCCCTGACCGACCGGGGCCGCGGGGCCTTTCAGGAGGTCGACTATCGCGAGGTCTTCGGTGGCCTGGCCAAATGGGCGACCGAGATCGAGAGCCCGGAACGCACGGTCGAAGTGGTCGAACGCGCCTTCGCCACCGCGCTTCAGGGCCGGATGGGTCCGGTGGTCATCGCCCTGCCCGAGGATATCCTGCACGCCGACGGCGGCCCGGCTCCGATCCGGCCGGTGACGCCCGCGAAGGCGGCGCTGGACCCGGCCTTCGTCGAACAGGTCCGCGCCCGTCTGGCGAGAGCCGAGCGTCCGCTGCTGGTTCTGGGCGGCTCCGGCTGGACCGAAGCGGC
>Ga0105047_10013933_pt1 | contig 12789 bp, 5 predicted proteins | sample MAT04_FD_78384 | JGI IMG/M metagenome (GOLD analysis project Ga0105047, IMG submission 78384) | Freshwater microbial communities from Lake Fryxell liftoff mats and glacier meltwater in Antarctica - MAT-04 (megahit assembly) | ecosystem: Environmental > Aquatic > Freshwater > Ice > Liftoff... | reverse complement strand
GAATGGTTCATGCATACGCGCTGGCGCCGGCTTGTCCCGCCTCGGGCGGTTCGTCTTGACGGACACAGAGCCGAACGGGGCGACGACGGCGTTGTGGGCGTGTCGTTTGCCAAGGGCCTCCAGCTTCAACGCCAGCTTTGCAGCCAGGAGTCGTGGCACGAGTTCGAACGCTGGCGCGAACTGCGCCGGGTAACGGCAGGAAGCTCAGGCTCGCGCGACTGCCGTACTTCTCCGCAAGCGGCAAGCATCGCCCTCCCCGCTTTAGGGGATAGGCAGCTTCCGAGCCGTGACCTAAGTTTCATAGACGCAACACGCAACATGAATCCATTCCAGGTCCCGCGGTGCTCGTCCGCTCCGACGCAGAATTGATGGATTGGAAACCGCGTGGTGAAAACCGCCTGCCGGTCGCAGGGTTCGACGCATGAACTCTGAGCCGGGGGCACAGCAACAACAACATAAGCACATGAAAAGAACAATTCGCAACAAGTCAATAGTAGTGGGTGCCCTCCTAGGCCTCATGGTGGCTGGTCAGGCGATGGCCGCCACCTATCGTTACAGGTCCAGTGGTGACTATATGGCACTAAACTGGAATTCAAACAATGTCCCGACTGACACACTCCCCGGCGCAGCGGATACGATCCGCTGCAACTGGGGCAACAACATCGTTACGCTGAGTAACGTGGCTCCACTGATCAACAATTTTCAACTGGGGGTTGATGAGTCCGGCCAACTCGTGGTCGAAAGCGGTGGAATACTTACCACGAAAGCAAATAGCACAGTTGGCAACAACCCGAACGCCGGCATCATTGGACGACTGACCGTGAACGCGGGCGGAGTGTTGAATGGGACCAATGTTCTGTTCGTCGGCGCTAGCGCAACCGGAATCCTCAAGATTGACGGCGGAACGGTGAACATCACCAGCCACCTGTGGGGTGGCAGCGGCGCCGTTGGCGTCGGCAACATCTATATCACCAATGGCGGTAGTCTCAAAGTCGGGGGAAATATCGGTCTTGGCACGGTGAACGCCAGCAGCCCATCAGGCGGCAAGTGTTCCCTGTACGTCCAAGACGGCGGAGTCCTTGACCTGTCCCAGATTTCGGCGATAAATTCGATTCAGCCCAACTCGGTGCTGGATATTTCCGGCAGTGGCTTGGTCAAGATTACTGGCAACGTTTCCAATGTAATAAGTGCCTACACCAATGCCTTGAGAATCACCGCCTATGGTGGATTGGGCACGGTGGGGATTGACTACGACAACACTAACGCGGGCAAGACCACGCTCTTCGCGATCGCTCCGGCAGCCCCCCCACCGACGAGTGTCGTGTGGAATCCGGCGGCTAACCCGTCCGGCACGGGCAACTGGAATGAGGCCCCCAACTGGACCGGCGGCGTTCGGCCCGCCAGCGTGACCAAGGTGACCTTCAATCTCGTCGGGGCGATTCCGTGCATGGTGACCGATGCGGCGGTGGCCGATTATGTGGTCATGGGCGACAACGGTCCCGGCGGCACCCTGACCATTGCCAACGGCGGCAGCCTGGCTTGCGGTGCCGTGAGTGCGACCGTCATCGGGAACAACAGCAACGCACTGATGGTGGTTGAGAACGGTGGCTCCGCCAGCCTTGGCGGCGCACTGTGGATCGGCATGCTTCCGGATTCGGACGGCACGCTGCGCATGAATGGCGGAACGCTAACAGTTGCCGGCATGTTCAGCCTGGGAGAGTGGATAAGTGGAAAAGGCACCGCGCTGATCCATGGCGGCACCTTGAATCTCTCCCAGTTAGATATGAATTCAATCCAGGGCTTTTCGTCGGTGTTGGATGTTGCTGGGACGGGTCAGGTTGTGATCAATGGTAACCAAGCAGGAACGGCGGACTATTATGTCAGCATCGGCCAGATCACGAACAGTGGCGGAACGGGCGTGGCGGTGGACTATAATAACATCCGTGTGGGCAAGACTACGATCTACCCGTCCGGCGTCTATATCGCGCCCGAACAGGCAGTTTGGAACCCCGCGCTCAATATAGGGGATACCGATGGTTTGTGGAATGTGAGCAGCAACTGGACCGGCGGCGTCGGGCCGAGCAACGTGACCGCTGTGCTTTTCAGGACTCCCGATGTGATTCCTTGCACGGTGACCAATGCGGCGTTTGCCAAAGTAGTGCGCCTGGGCCTCAACGGTCCCGGAGGCACCTTGATTATTACCAACGGCGGCAGCTTGGTTTGTGGCAGTGTCGAGGAGTGGAACTCGATCGGCATGAACAACACCGGACTGATGGTGGTTGAAAACGGCGGATCGGCCGGCTTTGGGAATCATTTATGGATTGGCTATGATCCCACAGCAGACGGCACGCTGACCATGAATGGTGGCACGGTTTCGGTTTCCGGCATGTTCGGCTTGGGTTGGAACGGTGGAAAAGGCACCGCCAATATCAATGCGGGAACTTTGAATCTTAGCCAGTGGAGCGCCAGCCAGTCAATCAGTGGCGCTTCGGTGTTGAACGTTGCCGGGACGGGCAAGGTGGTGATCACCGGCGATCAATTCCTTTCAGTCAGCAATTATGTCACCGCTGGCAAGATCACGGCCAACGGCGGGCCCAACGTGTTCTATTTCCATGACGCGAGCGCGAACAAGACCACCATCAGCGCCGTATTACTGCCCGCGCCCCGACAATCCATCACGGCGATTTCGGTCAGCGGCGGCAATGTGTCGCTGACCTACCAGACCACCCAGCAACACACTTATTACATCGAAGGCACTCCAACCTTATCGCCCGCCTCGTGGACGCCGGTGGCGGGCAGCACGAACGCGGCGACGGGAGCCCCGGTCACCTTCACCTTCCCGGTGAGTGGCGGTCAGCTGTTCTATCGGACGGTTTCACCCTGACCGTGGCAGGCGGTGACCAGAGGTTTTTCAGGGCTTTCGCCGGAGAGCCACGGTCAGTTCTTCCGGGGTATCCTCACGCCTCGGTAAGCAGTTTGGTTGGGCTGTGGTTGCCCGCCCGGCAGGTTGCTGGGCGGGCCTTTTTTGCAGTTGGCCAGGTACGTTTCTGTCGCATTACAGTTCGCGGCCATTTTGGGTGATTATGATTCAACACCGCTTCGCAGTCCTCGCTCTCGTTCTCTTTGCCAATGCCGGCATAGTTCACTCCCAAACGCGCGTCCGGCTTTCCACCATCATTCCCGGGACGGAGAAGGTGCAGTTGGTTCAGAACGGGGATTTCCAGTTCCAGGGGCCCGAAGTGACCAACCGCCATCCCAACCCGACCGGTTGGAATCGCCAGGCCGAGATGTTCGTCGGGCCGGGAACAAACGCGGTGCTGCTGAACGGCGGCTCGGTGGCGTTCGCGCAGGTGCTCCCGGGCAGTCCCCCGGCCGGCCTGTACACACGCACGGTTCGGCTGGAACCGAACTCGGCCTACGTGCTCAGCGTCTATCTCTGGAACTTTGGCAACGCCACCCACCGGGTGACCACCGTGGTTGATTTCTCGGACGCGGCTAATGAACCCCAGATGATTCTGGCCTACTCCGAAACCAACGCGGACCAGGGTTACTTCGCCTATCGGAACTTCAACACCGCTGACACCGGCTCAAACATCACGCTCCGCGTTTTCTACGATGGCCTGACCGGCGCGGGCGCGTCGCCAACGTACGCCCCGGTGGCCGCGCAGTGGGACAACCTGGCCATCACGAAGGCCACCGACTTCATCCCCCCGCAAGCCGCCGGCTCGGGCGCAAACCTCCGTCCCGCCGTCAGCCTTACCAATCCCGTGGAGGCTACGAACCTCGTGATCACCAACGCGCCCGCGTCGCTGCCAATCAACGCCGCCGCTTCCGACTACGACGGCAACGTGGTGAAGGTCGAGTTTTATGCGAGCGGGATGAAGCTGGGCGAAACGAACGCCAGTCCGTTCCGTGTGCTTTGGACCAACGTGACCGCCGGCACGTGGCAATTGACGGCGGTGGCCACGGACAACGGCGGCGCCACGACCGTTTCCGCGCCCGTGACGATCACCGCCACGGTTACGATTCCGCCCCCGCCGATTCGCCTGAGCATCGCGAGCGCTGGCGAGAATGTGGCCTTGTCCTGGCCGAATTCGGCCACGGCGCTTTCGCTCCAGTCGGCCCCGAGCCTGGCCGCTCCGATTTCCTGGGCGCCGGTGACGAATCCGCTCGCGGTCAGCAACGATCAAATCGTCGTCACCCTGCCGCCCACCGGCGCGCAGCGGCATTTTCGCCTCGGCTTCAGCGTGGATCCGTCCACGATGAGTCACAAACTACTGATGGGGTATCAAGGCTGGTTTGCCTGCTCAGGGGATGGTTCCGCAAATAACAAGTGGGTGCATTGGTTCGGCAACAACACGCCCGACGCCGCCAATGCCAATTTCGATTTCTGGCCGGATACCTCCGAACTCGACGCGGACGAGCTGTTCACCACGAGTCTGAACTATTCCAACGGCGTGCCGGCAAAACTGTATTCCGCTTACAAACAAAAGACCGTGGTGCGCCATTTCAAATGGATGCAGGAGAACCATCTCGACGGCGTCTTCTTTCAGCGTTTTCTCAGCGACCTGCCCGGCGGAAATTTATCCGCCCTCCGCAACCAGGTGGCAACAAATGTTCGGGTGGGGGCCGAAACTTACGGCCGCGTGTTCGCCATCATGTATGACATTTCTGGTTACTCCACCAACACGCTGGTCAGCAAGCTGACCAACGACTGGCTCTATCTGGTCAACACGCAGCGCGTCACAAACAGTCCCGCCTACCTGCGCCACAAGGGTAAACCTGTCGTCGCCATCTGGGGCTTTGGCTTTTCGGGTCGCTCGGACACGCCCGCACAGGCGCAGCAGGCCATTGACTGGTTTAAGGCCGCCGGTTGCACCGTCATGGGCGGGGTGCCGTCCAACTGGCGCACCTTGATCGGCGATGCCCAAACCAATCCCGCCTGGAGCAACGCGTTTCGCGCGTTCGACGTCATCAGTCCGTGGTCGGTCGGCCGCTACAACAGCAACAGCGGCGCGGATAATTATCGGACGAGCGTCACCGTGCCCGACCTGGCCGACTGCACGAGCCACGGAATTGACTATCTGCCCGTGATCTTCCCGGGGTTTTCGTGGACCAACCTGAATAGCGGGCCTTTCAACCAGATTCCGCGCAACGGCGGAAATTTCTACTGGCGGCAGGCCTACAATGCGGTTCGGTCGGGCTGCACGATGGTCTATGGCGCGATGTTCGATGAAGTGGACGAGGGCACGGCCATGTATAAGCTCGCCTCGACCGCCGCCCAATTGCCGGCGCAAGGCACTTTTGTGCCGCTGAACATTGACGGCTACAACCTCAACAGCGACTGGTATCTGCGCCTGGCCGACCAGGCTTCGAGGATGTTGCGGGGCGAAATTCCGCTCCAGCCGCTTATGCCCATTGCGCCGCCTTGAAGCCAGACAGCGATGCTGATTTGCGCTCGCGGGGCGCAACCATAATTCCGACACTCGCCGCACGGCACACATGCAATCGAAACCAACCCCAGCGCGCGCAGTTCAGGACCTGCGCTTCAGCCGAAGCCTCTTGGCAGTAGGCACGTTCCTGCTGGGTGCGGTCACCGCCAGCCTGGGCGCGGAGAGCCGGCTTACAGTCGAAACCAATGCGCTGGTGGAAATCCGCAGGCTGGTCGTGGACGGCGCGCCGGTTGCCTGGCGACCTGGAACAAAACTGCGCCTGGACCAGCCGCCCCGCACGGTGGTCTTTGAGTTTGGCCCGGGGACGATTAACGACCGGGCACCGGCGCGCGTCCGCTTCAAGCTGGATGGTTATGAGGATCAGTGGCGGGAACCCGAGGCCGACATGCGCCTCTGCCTGCGCTTTCTCGACGGCAGCGGGGACCAGGTCGGCGAGACGAAACTCAAAGTCATGGGACAAACCGAAGGCTGGACGGGCGACCTGCAAACCGCCGCGTTCAAGCACCGCCGCGAAACCATCGTCGTGCCGCCCAATGCCCGGGGTCTTTGGGTCGTCATGAATTCGGCCGGGCCGCCCGCCACGGTGGGGGTTTACGCGATCACCGATCTGGTTATCAAATCATCGTTGTCGAATGATGCCCCCCCTGCCATCTCCCTGCGCGGGGCGTTTGAGGCCGCCGCCGCCGGCACGGCTGGCGGGGGTGCGCCGGAAGGGTGGGCGCGCGACGGCCTGCGTCCCAGCATGGCCAGGGTGTTTGAAATCGCTTCCGGTCGCCGGGCGCAGGGCCTTGCGATTGTGGACGACGACCTGTCCGGCCACGCCGAATGGCGCACGGTCAAGGAACGCGCGACACCTGTGACGCCGGGCGAGCTCCTGGTTGTGGAATGGGACGAGGCTTACAGCTTGGGCCTCGCCGGCGCGGTAACCCTGCAGTATGTCAATCTGCCAGCGGGTTACTATCGCTTTCGCCTGAATGAACTGTCGGTGATGGGAGAGCCTGGCGAGATGGAATCGTCACTCGCCTTCGAGGTGCCGCTGGCTTTCTGGCGTACGCCGTGGTTCTGGGTTTCCATGGCGACCATCGCGCTCGCCGCGGCGGTCGGCACCTGGCGCTACCTAGTGTGGCGGCGATTGCAGTTGCACTTGCAGCGGCTCGAACAGCAGCGCGCCGTGGATCGCGAACGCCTGCGCATTGCCCAAGACATCCACGACGACCTCGGAGCGCGCGTCACGCAGATTTCGCTGCTGAGCGCCGTAGCCCAACGCAAGCCGTCGCTGCCCGACGATGCCCGCGCGGATTTCGGCACCATCTCGCAAACCACGCGCGAGCTGGTTTCCGCGCTTTACGAAACGGTCTGGGCGGTCAATCCGGAAAACGACAACCTTGACGCGCTCGCCAATTACCTCTGCCAGATGGGCAACCAACTTTGCTCACAGGCTCAGTTGCGCTGTCGGCTCGAAGTGCCGGACACGCCCCCCAGCATTCCCTTGAGCAGCCAGGTCCGGCACAATCTCATCATGGCGGTGAAGGAAGCCATCCATAACGTCATCAAACACGCCCGCGCCTCGGAGGTCCGCCTTCGCATCGCCTTCGAGGCGTCCGCGCTGAGCATCTGTATTCAGGATGATGGTCGCGGCTTTGACCCGGCGACTTGTCCGCCGGGCAACGGATTGGGCAACCTACAGCGCCGGATGAAAGACATCGGTGGGAGTTTCACCCTGGAAAGCCGCCTGGGAGCCGGGACGGACGTTTGCCTGCGGCTGCCAGTGACGGCAGCGGCTTGAGTTTGCGTGGGGTGCTCTCCCCGGTTTCGGGGATGGCGCTGCGCCGGCGAGCGGCTCATCATTGGGTGTGCGCGGAATTGTATGATCAAGAAAGTGGCCATTGTGGAAGACGACCGGGGTTTGCGCGAGCAACTGGCCCAAATCCTCGGCGACGCGCGCGACGTGCGGTTCGTCGGCGCGTGCGCGTCTGGCGAGGAAGCCATTGAGCGCATTCACCTCTTGCAGCCGGATGTGGTGCTCATGGACATCAAGCTGCCGGGCATGTCGGGCATTGAATGCGTGACGCATCTCAAGAAAGCCCTTCCCTCACTCCAGATTCTCATGCTCACGGTCTATGAGGATAGCGAGCGCATTTTCCGCGCGCTCAAGGCCGGCGCGGATGGATACCTGGTGAAGTCCAGTCCGCCCGAGGTCTTGCTGGAGGCCATTGACGACGTGCAGCGGGGCGGTTCACCCATGTCCAGTCACATTGCGCGTAAAGTCGTGCGGCATTTTCATCTCGTCGGTCCGTCGCCCGAGCAATCCGAAAACTTGTCGTCCCGCGAGCAGGAGGTGCTCAATCTTCTCTCTGCCGGTTACATCTACAAGGAGATCAGCGACCAGTTGGGCATCGGCATTGAGACGGTGCGGACTTACGTCAAAAACATCTGCGAGAAGATGCACGTCCGGAACCGTGTCGAGGCCGTGGCCCGACACGGAGGCAAAGGCTTTTGACCATTCGTGCGAGCTGCAGCCCGCTCTGTTTGATCGGTCGCCGCAGAGGCAGCGTGGCGGTGCTTCGGGCAGACGCACCCTAATCACGCGAAATTGACTCATCCATGCCTGCGCGCGCGGCGGGCAAAGGCAAGACCGAGTTCGCAGGCGCCGTTGACCCACCGCTGTCAGGGTGAACCGGAACACGGTGTTCTATGTCAGCCCCCCTCGTGTCAGTTTCCGGCGAGTTGACTAGCCGCCGTGAATTTAGCGATGGACCCTTGCCATTCGGACCGTGTGATAGGAGCGTAGCCCCGACTTGATGTTGCTATGAGATACTGGATTTGCCTTTGGACCCTTGTCGCGGTCGCTGCTATGACGCCTTCGCCTGGCCGGGCTGAGGCGAGGGCGGATGTGCTGCTGTTCGACGAAGACGACGCCGTCGGGGCGGGCTATTACGACGCCTCAGTGCCGTCGGTGAGTGCGCCCAGCGAACTGACCTTGGTTTCCTCGCCGTACGGCGGGAAACTCCCGATCCTGACCGGGCGCGCGTTCACGGGCCGACAAAGTGGGCTGCTCGAATGGAAGTCAGTGCCGGGCGGCAGTTGGATCGTCCACCTCGCCAGCCCCGGCTTTGCGATCCAGGATCTCACCGGCTATTCAAACCTGGTCCTATTCCTCAATGGCCCCCAGGCTTTCCCACCCGCCAGCCTGCCACGCCTCGGGTTGGAGAGCAGTAACGGCCAGCGGACGGCGACGCTGAGTCTGGGGAGTTACCTGACCGCAGGCCTGGATGCCGACACCAATACCTGGCAACGCATCGTGGTTCCGCTGAGCGCCTTTCAGCCGTACGGCGGGGCGTCGCTGGCCCAGCTCAAAACCGTCTTCTTCGCGCAAGGCACGGCGGACAATCTCAAACGCACCTTGTGGCTGGACAATCTGCGGGTGTCGGATGGCCTCGTTCCCAATGCGCCCACTGAGGTGGTAACCCGCGCGGGCGACCGGAGCGTCGTGCTCCACTGGCTGCCCAGTCCCGAGGCGAACGTGGTGGGCTGCAATCTCTATCATAGCCTGAGCACCAACGGCCCATTCACCCTGCTCAACGCGACGCCGGTGACACCGCCCGGCTTTGCCGACTTCGCCGTGACCAATGGACAGGCCCAGTTCTATTTCGTGCGGGCTGTCAACGGCGCGCGCGATGAGAGCCCTAGTTCGGTCGTCGTGCGCGCAACGCCGCAGCCATTCGCAAACGACGCGGAGTTTCTGGAGTATCTCCAGCAGACCACGTTCGACTTCTTCTGGTATGAGGCGAATCCGACCAACGGGCTGATCCGCGACCGCAGTCAGCCAGGGTCGCCCTGTAGCATCGCTGGGGTTGGCTTCGGTTTGACTGGTATCGGGATGGCCATTGACCACGGCTGGATAACCCGTGAACGCGGTCGCCAGCGAGTGCTCACGACCCTGCGCACTTTCTACCACAGCCCGCAAGGCGCCAATGCCAGCGGCCGGATCGGTTTCAAAGGCTGGTTTTATCACATGCTGGACATGGATACCGCAACGCGCGACGGCACGTCAGAGCTTTCCTCCATTGACACCGGGCTCTTGCTGGCAGGCGTGCTCTATGCCAGGCAGTTCTTCGATGCAGACCAACCGGAGGAAAACGAAATCCGCTCGCTGGCTGACGCGCTCTTCAATCGCGTGGACTGGCAATGGATGGCCCACGGCGGAACCTCGCTGAGCATGGGCTGGCAGCCGGAGTCTGGCTTTCTATCCGCACGCTGGATCGGCTACAACGAAGCGATGCTGCTCTATCTCATGGGCCTGGGTGCCAGCACGAATCCGCTGCCGGCAGTGCAGTGGAGCAGTTGGACCAGCGGGTACCGGTGGCGGACGAATTACGGCCAGGCTTACCTCGAGTTCCCGCCGCTCTTCGGGCACCAGTATTCGCATTGCTGGGTGGATTTCCGACACGTCGCCGACGGCTACATGAACAGCCGCGGCCTCAGCTACTTCGAGAACTCGCGCCGGGCGACGCTGGCGCAGCGCGCGTATTGCATCGCGAACCCCGGTGGTTTTTCAGGCTATGGCTCCAATACGTGGGGCATCACGGCCTGCGATGGGCCGGGGTTCGGCAGCTTTGCCGGTTACACCGCCCGCGGTGCGCCGCCGGCCCAGAATGATGACGGCACCCTGGCCCCCACGGCCGTTGGCGGTTCCCTGCCCTTCGCACCCGAAGTTTGTCTGCCAGCCTTGCGTCACCTCTATGATCGCTACCGCACGAACCTCTGGTGCAGCTACGGCTTTCGCGACGCCTTCAACCTCACGGCGGGCTGGTGGGATGCGGATGTCTTGAGCATTGATCAAGGCGCGATCCTGCTGATGGCGGAGAATTACCGCACCGAGGACGTCTGGCGGCGTTTCATGCGGATTCCGGAAATCCAGCGCGGGCTGCGGGTCGCCGGATTCACGGACCTGACCTACCTCGCGCCCCGCATTCAGCGCGGGCCATCGGCCGGCAGTCTGACAGTGACCTGGCCCAGCTCGATTGGTCGTTCCTACCAGGTTGAGTACTCACGCGACCTTCGCACCTGGCTTGGCTCGCCAACTGGTTTTCTCACCGCGCCGGGTGCCTCGCTGAGTTGGAGTGACAGCGGGCCGCCCGCCACCGAGGCTAGCCCAGCGAACGCCGAGCGCCGCTATTACCGGGTCTTCCGGTTCGGCTCTCCGTGAAGTCCGCCGCGTGATGCGCGAGCGCACACGGCCTGGGCGAAGCCGTCGCGGCGCTTAATAAAGAAAGACACCGCCGCCTCACCAGCGGGAGCAGAAACAATCTTCCTCCGTCCAACCCCGCATGAAACACCTCCGTGTCTCGCTCCTTCTCCTGGCCACGCTTGCGCTCTGCACCCGTGCCTTTGCCATCGGCCTCATCGTCATCCCCGAACAGGACGGCTGGCGTCCGCCGATCATCGTTGAGCCGCCGCGCTGGCCGCATCCACCGCGCCCGCCGGTTCGCCCGTACGCCTTTGCGCCGCTCGAACTGACCTCGGCCAAGGTGGACACCAAGATCAACGATCAAGTGGCCACCACGTCCGTCGAGCAGGAGTTTTTCAATCCCAATCCCGTGCGGCTGGAAGGCACCTTCCTCTTTCCCGTGCCCAAAGGAGCGCATCTGGACAAGTTCCGCATGGAGATTGACGGCAAGTTCGTCGAGGCCGAACTCCTCGCCGCCGACAAGGCCCGCAGTATCTACGAAGGCATCGTGCGCTCGATGCGCGATCCGGCGCTGCTGGAATACGAAGGGCGCGATGTCTTCAAGGTGCGCATCTTCCCCATCGAGCCGAACAGCCGCAAGCGCGTCGCCTTCTCGTTCACGCAATTGCTCAAGGCCGACAGCGGCCTGGTGACTTACTCCCTGCCGCTGGGCACGCAGAAGTATTCCGCTGTGCCGGTGAAGAACGTGAGCGTCAAGCTGGACCTTCAGACCAAGCGCCCGCTCAAGGCGGTGTATTCGCCGAGTCACAAGGTGGAAGTCCGCCGCGATGGCGACCGTCGCGCGACCGCGGGTTTCGAGGGCGCGGACATCGCGCCGGATGCGGATTTCACGCTGTATTTTTCCGCCGAGCAGGAAGCCATCGGGCTGAGCCTGTTGACGCATCGCCAGGCGGGCGAGGACGGCTATTTCCTGCTGCTCGCCTCACCGGGCGCAGACACCAAGGATGCCAAGGCGATGCCCAAGGACGTGGCGTTCGTGCTGGATACCTCCGGCTCGATGGCGGGCAAGAAGCTTGAGCAGGCGAAGAAGGCGCTGCGCTTCTGCGTGGAGAGTCTGGACGACCACGACCGCTTCGAGGTCATCCGTTTTTCGACCGAAGCCGAGCCGCTGTTTAGCAAGCTCGTCGAGGCCAGCGCCGCCAATCGCGCCAAGGCCAACGACTTTGTCACCGGGCTGAAAACCATCGGCGGGACGGCCATTGACGACGCCCTCAAAGCCGCGCTGGCATTGCGTCCGACCGGCAGCGGGCGGCCTTTCGTGGTGATCTTTCTCACCGACGGTTGCCCGACCGTGGGCGTCACGGACGTGGCCCAGATCGTGGCCCGCGTGAAACGGGACGCCGGCCCAACGCGCGTCTTTTGCTTCGGCATCGGCACGGACGTGAACACGCATCTGCTCGACAAGGTGGCCGAGGAATCCCGCGCCTTTGCGCAATACGTCCTGCCCGAAGAGGACTTGGAAGTGAAGGTCTCCAACTTCTTCGCGAAGATTCGCGATCCCGTCCTCGCCGATCCCGCGCTGAATTTCTCCGGCGACATCCGCGTGTCGAAGCTTTATCCCGCGCCGCTGCCGGACTTGTTCCGGGGCGATCAACTCGTGCTGGTGGGCCGCTATTCCGGGCGTGGCGACTCGGCGGCGACCATCGAAGGCACGGTCAACGGCGCGCGCCGGAAGTTCGTGCAGGATGTCCGCTTGCCGGAGGCGGCGGCGGACAGTGAATTCATCCCGCGGCTTTGGGCCACGCGGCGCGTCGGTTTCCTGCTGGATGAAATCCGCCTGCGCGGCGAGAACAGCGAGTTGAAGGACGAGGTCACTGACTTGGCCCGTAAATACAGCATCGTCACGCCTTACACCGCTTACCTGATCGTCGAGGATGAGGCGCGCCGCGGGGTGGCCCTGAATTCGCAAACGCTGCCTAGATTACAGACTGACCTGACGGCGCGGGACGCGGTGAAATCCGCCTACGGTGGGCTGGCGCGGGAAAGTGTCGGCGACAGCGCCGTGGCGGGCGCGCGCTATGGACTGGCCCTGCGCCAGGCGGAAAGCCCGGCCTCCGCGAGCAGGGCATTGAAGTCGGAGTCTTC
>Ga0105047_10013932_pt1 | contig 12790 bp, 10 predicted proteins | sample MAT04_FD_78384 | JGI IMG/M metagenome (GOLD analysis project Ga0105047, IMG submission 78384) | Freshwater microbial communities from Lake Fryxell liftoff mats and glacier meltwater in Antarctica - MAT-04 (megahit assembly) | ecosystem: Environmental > Aquatic > Freshwater > Ice > Liftoff... | reverse complement strand
GGCGAATTCCGTGCGAGTACTTGCGCCGGCTGGACGTTTTCAGAAAGTGGACACGGGCTGGCAGTGGACTTTTACTGACTTGGAACCGACGCTTGAGGATGATTTGAGGATAGAAGCCACACCTGCTTTCCGCTCTTATGGTCATAGGACGATGGCCGGTTCCTACCTAGGTGAAGGAGACGTCAAGCCGGTGGAATTTGTGAATCGCGCGGATCGTTGGTCGGTGCGGCACAGCAATTTTTCGAAGGTCACCGCCAGCAGCACGCTCGCTCCGCAGAAAGGTAATGTTTACGATGCCAAAAATGTGGCCGACGGCGATTTCGAAACGGTCTGGGTCGAGGGCGCAAAGAACGATGGCACAGGCGAGTGGATCGAAGCCACGCTGGAAGTGCCGAAGCCGGTGGAGGAAGTGACGATTGGTGGCGGCTACCTGAAAGAGGAGGCTTTGTTTGAAGCCAATGCGCGACCGAAAGAAGTGGAGATTATTCTCAATGGCGAACATCGTTTTAAAGCCACGCTGCCGGATCGCGATCAAGCTGCGGATCTCCCCGTCATTGGCTACGACAAACCCGTGCAAATTATTCGCCTCGTGATTCAGTCCGTTTATCCTGGAAAAAAATGGCAGGATTGCGCCATCACTAGTCTGGCCGTGCTGACGCCACTTGAGAAAAAACCGAATGTGCAGCCGGCGCGTTAGGGTTGGCACGCTTGTCGCAATTCGGCTGGTTTGCGGGGGATTTGCCCAAGCCTTGGGACCCACGCCGATCCCGATATTTTTATCCGATAACCATGCCGGGTCATTCGGCTGGATGGCGCGCACGTTTCCGCTTGATGAGCCGCATTTTCTCTTGTTGATCGATGCGCATTCGGATGCTTCCTCGGTCAATCATTCGGATGCGGTGCGCCTCGGCCTGCGGCGGGTGCGGGATCGTGAAGCCCGCGCGAAACGGGTGGAAGAGTGGCTGCGCTCGGGCCGCATTCAGGCATTTAATTGGATTGAACCCCTGATGCCGCAACCCATCAATGGCGTGCTTTGGGTGGCAGGAGCAAAGCTGGATGCACAGGCGCTTGAAGCGCATCAAATCGAGGCCGCTGGTCAGGTCGATAGCCGGGTGGAGTTCGAAGCGCGCGAGGCGGGTGCGCTGGGTGAACGCTGGCGAGTGGCGGATCTGGATGGGTTTTCTGTGTGGGAACCGCCGGACCTGCCGCTGCTGGTTTCCATCGATCTGGATTTTTTTCATGCGATGCCCGAGGCCGAAGCGGAACGCGCTTTTGCCACGATCTGGGAAAAGATCATGAGCCTGCCGCGTCTGGCCGGGATCAGCTTTGCCGTTTCACGCCCCTGGCTCGCGGATGACTCAGAGGCCGATCAACTCGTCGCGATGGCCTTGAACGCAGCGGGCGAGATTGAAAATGCGGAAATCGAAATCGCCACTTCCGAAGCAAACGCGCCGGATGACTCCCTGAAAGCGGCGGAATTTCTTGAAAAAAATCAGGAAATCCCTCGCTACGATTGGAATCATCCCGGCTCCAAAGTGCAGAGTCGTCAGGGCAAAACGCTGCGGCTTGTGGTGGACCACGCAGTCGAATCGGCAGATGGCATTTGGCGGGTTGATGCGGCGAATTCAGTCGTGGTGCGTGTCGCAAGCGCTAGCCAAGGGCGCACGCGTTGGTGGCAACTCGAACCGGGTTCCGCCACGTTCGATCTCCTGCCTTTAACCGGCATGGGCAAAGATTTTTCACCCCATGGAACCGGTCGCGCCGTGTGGCAGCGTCGGCGTTTCCTTGGTGAATCCGGCGACGGCGCGTGGTCCCTCAAAATCCCGGACGGCCCGCAGGCTTGGGGCCGTCTTCGTGTGGAAGCCGAGGTCGAGACAAGCGAAGGCTGGCAGCGGGCAACGCTGCGCGAAATCCGCGTGCAGACCGGCAGCGGATTCCGTCGTGCGTTGAGCGGTCAATTTCGTGCACCCTATGTTTTCGGAATCGGGCTCGCGCACAAAGATGGCCGGAGTGGACCGGAGACGGGCATGGGATTTGATTGCGCAAATTTTCTGATCGCAGCTTGGCGCGAGACTGGGCGCTGGCTGCCATGGAGCGATCCGGGCGGGCTGCGCCAACGGTTGACGACAGTGGCGGAGCGAGTTGCGGTGAATGATACGGTGGTGCTCCCACCGGATGCCGCAGACAAGGGCCTGATCATCGACTTCGGCGCACACGTCGCAGCACTCTGGGAGGATCGCGAGCCTTTCGGTGTGTTGGATCAAAATGATCTGCTCGCGCATCATCTGGGGGGATTTCCGGAATTGAAAACACTCGGAGAACTCGCCAGTTCACGTGGCATTTTCGCCGTGCGCATGCTGTCACCGAAATCCGCTGCAAGCATTTGGTTCGGTGGCGATGTGGTGCTCGAAAAAGCAGCGCCGGATCTCACGATCCTGACCCAGGCGAAGGGCGCACCCATCGCGGTAAACCTCGAAGGTGTCGCCGTTGAAAATGCAAGCACCTTGCCCGGCGGACGATACCGTTTTGTTTTTCCGTCCACTCATCTGCAAATGCTGGCGCAAGCAGGGGTCACCGTGATTTCCCTCGCAAACAATCACGCGGGTGACGCTGGAGCCGACGGATTTCGTGAGTGTGTCGCGGCTGCGAAAGCATTCGGCATTGGCGTTGCGGGCACGCGGGATTTCCATGCGCCGATGCTCTCCACTGAGCCGCCCATCGCCCTGTTGGCCGCGAGTCTTTTTTCCTCAAAAGAAACGGATGATTTGATGGTGACCCTGCCGCGCGACGCCGATGCGCTCGCTGAAAAAATGCGGGAGCTTCGCGACCAAAAAATCGCGGTGGTCATGATGTTGCACGGCGGCGACGAATATTCCGAAGCCGTCAATTACGACCAGCAACATTGGGCCCGCTGGAGCGTGGACCACGGGGCCGCGCTCGTGCTCTTTGCGCATCCGCACGTCGTTCAGCCACTCGACTCTTACCGCGGAAGACCCGTGGCGTTTTCGTTGGGCAATCTGATTTATCCCAATGCATTGCAGGGCGCAGACAGTGGCATCCTGCTTCGGGCGGACTTTGATGAACACGGAACGGTCGTTGAAATCAAAACGATTCCCGTGCCCTGAGCCCAACCCTTATCCGGCGCATTCCACCACTTCAGCCATCTGCGGACGTGGCACATCGGTGTAGGGAGCCTGCGTTTTCATTCCCAATTTTTCGATGAGCGCCAGGTCTGCGCGCACGGAAGGATTTGCTGCGGTTAACAATTTATCACCGTAAAAAATCGAATTTGCACCTGCAAAAAAGCACAGAGCCTGACCCTCTTCCGAGAGATGGGTGCGCCCTGCGGAAAGACGCACTTTTGCTTTGGGAAACAAAATGCGAGTTGTCGCGATCATGCGCACCAGATCAAACACATCGAGTCCCCCTTCTTCCGCCATGGGGGTGCCGGGCATCGGCATGAGGGAATTGATGGGGATGCTCTCTGGAGCAGGAGCCATCCCGGTGAGCACCTCGAGCATACGCAGTCGATCATCCGTGCTTTCGCCCATCCCTAAAATCCCGCCGCAACAAACGGCCATCCCGGCCCGTTGCACCGCAGCAATCGTATCGAGCCGGTCTTGAAAGGTGTGCGTGCTCACAATCTCCGGATAATATTCCGGCGACGTATCGATGTTGTGATTGTAAGCAGTGACTCCGGCTTCCTTCAATTCACGCGCTTCGGAATCACCCAGATGTCCCAGCGTCGTGCAAACTTCCATGCCGAGCGAACTCACCGCGCGCACAGTTTCCAGCACCGATTCAAATCGTGCATCCCCGCTGCGCACACCTTTCCATGCGGCACCCATGCAAAATCGTGTGGCCCCGGTGTCCCTCGCGGCCCGTGCCCGTTCCATGACGGCTTCCGTGCTCATCAAACGCTCGGCATCCACGCCCGTGCTGTAGCGCGCGCTCTGGGCGCAATACCCGCAATCCTCGCTGCAGCCACCGGTCTTGATGCTTAACAACGAACACAATTGCACCTCGTGTCGCGGCCAATGCAAATCCGTCACGCGACGGGCTTCGGTGAGCAGATCAAAAAACGGTTGGTGATAAAGGGCGGAAATCGCTTCAAACGTCATAAAGGAATATCGTCATTCGGAATTCGAGCGCTGGCAAGCCGGGAAAGCGATCCTACCAATCCGTCGTCGGTTTTTCAGTCATTCCTCTCTCCCGCGCCGAGTGCTGTTTTGCATCGTTCGTATGAACAAATCCTCGACTTTCTTCCGTGCCCACGGCGTTTTCCGCAGAAATTTCAGACTCGATTGCACCGAGGGATCGCTCGTGAAACACCGGATACGAATCCGATCTCCCAACACTTCCCAACCATAAATCTCCACCAAACGCGTCACGATGGATTCGAGCGAGTGGCCGTGGAGCGGGTCGTTGGGGTGGGAATTCATCCCTCTTGGCTGCTTGTCCGATCCGATGCGCGACCTTCGGATGATACCATCTCAGAGTCGTGAATCGGGCTTTACTTCCAGGCTTTCACTTCGAGGATCTCGAAACGTTGCGAACCGATATCCGTCGGGATCTCGACAACTTCGCCGGGTTTATGGCTCAGCAAGGCCTGGCCGATGGCGGTCTGGTAGGAGATAACGTGCTTATCCGGATCACTATCCCAAGCGCCGAGAATCGTATAAGTCACCTCGCTGCCGCGCGCTTCATCGCGCAGACGAACGATCGTCCCGATGGAAACCATGCTGGTATCCGGACTGGAAAAATCGGTGCCGCGTGCGCGGGTCAGGGCCATTTCCAATTCGGCTTTCCGGCGCATCAAGACCGCTTGCTGTTCCTTGGCGGATTTGAATTCAAAATTTTCCCGCAAATCGCCGTAGCTCCGGGCGATCGAAATATCCTTGGTGTTTTCGGGAATCTTTTTGTTGACCAAATCTTCGTATTCCAATTTGCGTCTTTCCAAGCTCTGCCAGGAAACAACCACCGATGTGTCCTGTTCGCCTTCGCCCCCGGCGAGAAGCGCTTCCAATTCCGGCTGGATTTTAATAATGCGCGCCATGAGAGAGCGTTTGCTCAGTTCATCGAAAACGGACGAAAGAATCAAAGAACGCAGCGCATCACGCACTTCCTCTTTGCTGCTGCCTTCGAGAAGATCGGTGATCAATTCCTGATCTTCGACCAAAAGATCATGGAGCCGTCCGCCACGACGCGTTTCGGATGCTTGATCACGCTCGATCGCTGCCAATATGGCACGAAGTAAACGCGGATTCGAAAGCGGCTTGAAGAGTTTATCGCGATCCCGGCAGACCACCAGCAAAGCATCGCTGGTCGCGCCATGGTCGCGGATATCGCGATCCAAAAGCTTGAGCAGAGCTTCCTGCTGGCCGTTGTCCGCCAGGAGCCGCACGATTTCCTGAACCGTCCGCGAGCTCGGGATGCGGAGCAGACGCAAAACGGAGCTCACCCAATCTTCTCCCAGCGCACCGGGCACGAGGGCCAACAAACGACGCTGCCGCGTGGAGGGTAATTTGGGTAGAATATCGGACAGTTTACTCGCGAGATCGCGCACCATCCCGGTGAGATCCGACGCCGCCACGCTTTCCAGCGATGGATGCGCGGTGACAATGGCATCGGCAGCAAGAGCAAGTTCCACAGCCTGGGCCGGCTGCATTTTCATAAGTTTCTGAGCCGATTCGGTCAGAAGGCCTACAATCGGTTTGAGCGTTTCGGGATCAGGAAAGGCACCCGGATTCTTCAAGATTTCATCCACTGCCGCGATTTGCTCGGCGGTCTGGCGGGCATTACGAAAACGTTCAATCAATTCGTCATTGCGCGAAACCGCCGTCTCGCGCAGCACGATCGCCACACCTTTTTTGGGTGGAACGAAAAAATGCCCGTCTTTTTTAAGACCGCGTTTCGCTCCTTCCCACCACTTTTTGAAATCCTTGGCGGAAATGATCGATGGGCACAGTGCTGCTTGTATCTGATCCGGGGTGGCTTTTCCTTCAAAACTGACGAGCGTCAATCGCACAAGCTCAACCGGATCGTCCGCAGCCATTTGGCGCAATGTTTCCTGATCCAGAACCCGCCTTGCTAAAATGTGGTCGTTCGCAATCAGGATCAGCGACTCCAGCGCGTATTCACGCTGCATCGAGTGACCTTTCTTCGTGTCGAAATCGATTACCACCTGGCCCAAAACTTCGTCCACACTCACAACCCGACCATACCCCCAGCTTTTGTGCCGGCAGAAGACGCCGGCAATAAGTTCGGTTTGTGTGGATGAGGAGGATTGGGAGTCTGTCGGTAGTAGGGCCATGTAAAATTCAGATTGAAAATGTAGAGTCGCCCATAATTTTGCCTATTGTCAATGTTCTCAAAAAGTGATTAAAACTAAATCCATGAAGCGCATCCTCTGTTCCCTACTCCTCGTCGGAGCCCTTAGCGGCACCGCTTTCGCGGATATCCAAGACCCGCCCATGAATGATTTCGGGGTGACCCGGAAGCTCAGTCGTGGTGTTTCCAATATTCTTTTTGGGATCACGGAGATTCCAATCAACATTGCCACCATCAATCATTACGAAGGCAATTCCGCAGCGGCCAGCTACGGAATTATTCGTGGAGTCGGGCGTGCCGCTGCGCGATTCGCTTACGGCTGGTATGAGGTATTGCTGGCTCCGTTCCCAACCGAACGCGCTTCTTATCGTCCACCTTATCGGGACATCGTGCCATGGATTCACTCCGGTTATCAGGAGTTTCCGCCTGAGCTTGGTTGGGAATCCCGCTTTGATTACGGGCGTAGCACTTCGCCGGTTAATTAACCCGGGGCTTTTTTCTGCCCACGGCAGATGCTGACGCGCTCCCTCTCCAACGAGGGATGCAGCTCGAACTTACGATTCAAACCGTCGTCTTTGGAGGCGACGGTTTGTCGCGTTTCGAGGGTTATGTGGTGTTTGTGCCCTTCACCTGTCCCGGAGAGCGGGTGCTCGTGGAAATTGATGAAGTGAAGCGGCATTATGCGCGCGGCATTTTGTTGGAGGTGCAAACGCCGCATCCTTCGCGAATTTCTCCCCGCTGTCCGGTTTTCACGCAATGCGGAGGTTGTGTTTATCAGCACGTCGAAACATCCGTGCAAAGAGAATGGAAAAGGGCTCAGGTGCAGGAAATTCTAAAACGCAGCGCGAAACTCGATTTCGACGTGCCTGCGCTCATGAGCACGGAGCTGGATTGGGCTTATCGTAACCGCATTACGCTGCATGCAGGCGAAGGGCGCCTGGGGTTTCACCGGCATCGTCGCCCCGAACAACTTGTTGCGGTTACGCATTGTCCCATCGCCAGTGCGATGGTGAATCTCGAATTGTCCGAGACCCTTCTGAAAAAACGGTATAAAGATTCCGGAGCAGTCACCTTGAGAGAACCCGGATTGCCCCGGCATTTTGTGCAGACGAATACGGGCGTCGCAGAATTACTGGAAGCCTGGGTGCGCGAAAAGGCAGGGCAGGGGAAATTGCTGGTGGATTTATTTTGCGGGGCTGGATTCTTCAGTCTCTCGCTGGCGGACCAGTTTAAGAGCGTGATCGGAATAGATCGCAGCACGTTCGCACTGGATACCGCCAGAGCCATTGCACCTGAGCATGTGCAATTCCATGAGGGTTCCTGCGATGAATGGCCCCTGCCCGGAATGCCGGAGGGGCGTTTGCCGGAAGACACGGTCATGATTGTGGATCCGCCGCGGGAAGGTTTGCCTGAAGCGCTTCGCTTGGGCCTCGCTGCGAGTGGGCCAGGTCGCATCATTTATGTTTCGTGCGATCCCGCCACTTTTTCCCGCGATCTTCACGCGATGGCCGGCGCTTACCAGCTCGCAGAACTCCAACCCTTTGACATGTTTCCACAAACCGCCCAAGTGGAATTGGCTGCGGCACTGGACAGAATGCGAGATCGCGCTTAATTTATTCTGCCGTGCTTTCACGGCTACATTGTTTTCTCGTGCCTACTGCTCCTCACCCTTTTCCTGCATCACAACATCCGGATCATGATTTGATGACGGTGAAAGAAACCTCCGCGTACCTCAATATTCCGGCGCCCACCGTGTATTATCTGGTGCAACGAGGGAAACTCCCCGCCATTCAGATCGGTGGACGTTGGCGGATCAAACGCTCGTCGCTCGACGATGAAGTGCTTAAGAAACCCGAGTCAAAACGCCCTTCCATCCTGGTGGTTGATGACGACCCGGGACTGCAAGAGGTCTTTCGCCTCGTGCTAAATAACGCCGGATTCGATGCCTTCATCGTCGGCAGCGGAAGCGAAGCCATCGCCCATCTGCGCAAGCGGCCTTGTGATTTGGTGTTTTTAGATTTGCGGCTCCCCGATGATACCGGAGATGTCATTTATGAAAAAATTCGGTCCATCGCTCCGGAATTGCCGGTGGTGATCATTACCGGCTATCCGGACAGCCAAATGCTGCATTCCATTTTACGGCATGGTCCGGTGACCGTGCTCAGCAAGCCTTTGCAGATTTCGCAGTTGAATCGCGCGATTAAAATTTCCGGAATGAAAACCGGGAGCGGCGGATCAAAATAGCAGGAGAAATTTCCTGTTTACGGCCTGCTAATCGGTATCTTCCGACTCAGGCTCTTCTTCTTCGGGAAGCGCGCGATTTTCGAGGCTGCGAACGATTTCGCTCATGTCTTCGACCTCATCCCACACGGCACGAGTCACATAAATCGGAGCGCGTTGCTGCACGGCCAGCGCCATGGAATCGCTGGGGCGGGCATCGATCTCGATAATTTTTTTCTGCATTAACTCATTTTCCGCAATCAGGATAATCCTGGCGTAATAGGTGCTGCCTTGGATGTCGTTGATGACTATACGCTCCACGTGGGCTCCAAACGCTGCCAAAAAGCTGGCCATCAGGTCGTGCGTGAGCGGGCGCTCCTTCGGGGTGCCATCCATAAACATTTGAATCGCGTCGCCGACACTACGGTCCACGTAGATGACGAACACTTTTTCATCATTCCCCAAAAAAACCGCTCTGCCTGCATTGGCCGGCACAACGGCTTTGATCTGGATAGGAATCACAGAAGCATTCATGCCGCTGAAGCTAACTGCCTTTTATAAAAACACAAGCTGAGCGGCGGCTTTCCGAAAGCATCTCCAAAAACACTCTAAAGCGGCATGTCATCGTCCACGATCACGTCTTTATACGAGCCCCCGCCCGGAATCATCGGCAGCACGTGTTCGGTGTACGGCACCATCACGTCGAGCACGTAGGGACCTTCCGCCGCAAGCAAACGCTCAATCGCCGCACGCAATTCCGATGGATGCGATACCCGTTCGCAGGGCACCCCAAAACCACGGCTCAGCGACACATAATCCGGATAAATCGTTTCCGGTTCCCGTGCATCGCCGAGGAAGGTGTGGGCGCGGTTGCTCTTGTATTGCAAATCTTCCCACTGCACCACCATGCCGAGGTGTTGGTTATTTAAAATGATGGCTTTTGCTGCAATCCCTTCAACTTTTGCCATCGCTAGTTCCTGCACGTTCATCAGGAACGAACCGTCGCCATCGATATCGATGACCTGTTTGTCCGGGCAGGCCACTTTGGCACCCAATGCAGCGGGATAACCAAAGCCCATCGCGCCAAGACCAGCCGAAGTCAGGAAAGTGCGCGGATACAGGAAATCAAAATATTGGCCCGCCCACATTTGGTGCTGTCCCACGCCAGTGGTGATAATGCAATCGCCGCCGGTGATTTCCCAGAGCATACGAATCACAGACTGCGGCTGAATCACATCAGGCGCGTCCTTGATCCTCAAGGGATACTGCTTTTTCCAGGAAGCGATTTGCGCATACCAATCCGGGAACCGATCAAAAGCTTTCGGCACGCGTTCAAAGCCGGCGGCGGCCAGCATTTGATTGAGCCGTATAAGCGCCCGCTTCACATCACAAAGAATCGGCAAGCGGACCACTTTGTTTTTGTTGATCTCGGACGCATCAATATCGATGTGAACAATCGTGCCGTGCTCAGCGAAAGCTTCGATTTTACCAGTGACCCGATCATCAAAACGCACCCCGATCGCCAGGAGCAGATCGGCTTCATTCACCGCATTATTGGCATAAACCGTGCCGTGCATGCCGAGCCATTTGAGCGAAAGCGGATGCGTTTCAGGAAAACAACCAATCCCCATCAAGGTCGTGGCGACCGGGATTTGCGAGCGTTCCACAAATTCCAGGAGTTCAGGCGAGGCGTTCGACGAAATAATGCCGCCGCCGCAATAGATCATGGGGTTTTTGGCGTTGGCGATCATGCCGATCACCTCGTTGAGCGCCACTTCATCAGGTTCGTAAGGCGGTTGATATCCGCGCATCGTGAGCTCCGCCGGGTAAAGCGGCATGGCTTCCTGATTTTGAATATTTTTCGGGAGATCGATCAGCACCGGCCCCGGACGACCGCTTTGGGCGATGTGAAATGCTTCTTTTACGATCCGCGGAATGTCATTGATATCCCACACGAGATAGCTGTGTTTCACCACGGGCAGAGTCATTCCAAAAACGTCGGTTTCTTGAAATGCGCCTTTGCCGATCATGTTTTGCGGCACCTGACCGGTGATCGCTATCAAGGGAATCGAATCCATCCAGGCGTCGGCGATGCCGGTGAGTAAATTCGTCGCGCCAGGTCCGGAAGTCGCCATGCAAACCCCGGCTCTCCCCGTGGCCCGCGCATAACCTTCCGCTGCAAAAACACCGCCCTGCTCATGGCGTGGCAAAATCGTGCGAATCTGTTTGGAACGCGTCAACGACTGGTGAATCGGCATGGAAGCCCCGCCGGGATAAGCGAAAATCGTATCGACCCCTTCGCGTTCGAGGCAGGCAACAAGAATGTCAGCACCCTTCATCAACGGACCGCGTTCATAGGCGGCAGGCTTCGGGGTGGTGGTGGCGGGAGCGGAAGTAGTTTGCATGAAGATCAGACGTGAACCCTTAAACCTAGCCATTTATTCCGGACGACACAAGATTTTCCGACAGATTTTCCTGCAAGCCGAGAAAGTTTTCATGGCAAAAGCTGCTTGCGATTGAAATTGCGGAAATCCGGGCCGCTCGTTACGGAGGTGGCATGTCTGATTCATTGTCGTTCGAAGATACCTGGCAGGATGTGGTGGCCAAGGCGATGCGCGGGCTCGCGATGCCGCCGACGCAACTCGCCGAACGGGCGCAAATCACGCAGCACGACGCAGACCGCCTGCAAAGCGGCGAGTTTTCTCCTGCGCTGATTGCGGCTGTGGCGGGTCCACTTGGTTTAAATGGGGAGGCATTGCTGGCGCTTGCGGTGGGTGAACCGGGACCGCCGGCACCGCCGATGCCTGCGTGTTTTTTCCGTAGCAACACGCCTTATCACGACATGACCGTGAACGCTTATCTGGCGTGGGATGCGGAGACACGCGAAGGGATCATATTCGATAGCGGCGCCGACGCCTCGGACTTGCTGGCGCAGGTGAGAGAATTGGGTTTGAGCATTCGGCATGTGCTGTTGACCCACACGCACGGCGACCATATTTTTGATCTTGACCGGATTGTGGAAAAGACGGGAGCCACCGCGCATACACCGGCTGCCGAACCATTGGCCGGGGCGCTGCCGGTGGAACCTGGCGCGGTTTTTTCCTGTGGCGCATTGCGCATTGAAGCGCGTCGCACGAGTGGGCACGCAGTGGGCGGCACCTCGTATGTGGTGAATGGACTGGAGGTGCCCCTGGCGGTGGTGGGTGATGCGTTGTTTGCGCGGTCGATGGGCGGGCCGCAAATTTCGCATGCGGATTGTTTATCGACGAATCGCGCCGCCATTTTCACGCTTCCTGACGCGACGGTGCTTGCCCCCGGCCATGGACCGCTTACCACGGTGGGCACTGAAAAGCGATGGAACCCCTTCTTTCCTCATGGGGTCTGACGGCTTTGGGTTGTAAGCTTTGGGTTTGACTTTTCAGTTGCTTTCAGTCGTTTTGATTTTGTCCGTAAGTTCTCAAAAACCCAATTGATAAAAATCCTATGAACCGTTCCCAATTCCTGCGTGAAGCAATGCCCGCGGTAGCAGTAGCCACCATGCTCGGCGCCACTGCAATGTCCGCATCTGCGGAGCAAAGCGACGCAATGAGCAAAACAGAGCGTCCGCAGAACAAAGAAATCCCGGAAATTCGTGCCCTCTTGAACGCGCACGACACCGCCTTCACCAACCACGATTTGGAAGGGGTATTGGCCACTTATGCGGATGGTGACGCCATCGTGCTGATGGGCACAGGTCCCGGCGAGCTTTGGAGTGGCAAAGAGGAAATCAAAGGCGCCTACGCAGAAATGTTTAAGGGCTTCGACAAAGGTCAGCAGAATTTCGAATACAAATTCCGCACCGGTGGAATCCACGATCCCTCCGCCTGGCTCACCACTGCTGGTGTGGTGAAGCTAAAACATGAAGGCAAGGATCATGAGTTCGTGCTGAACCTCAGCCTCGTACTTGAGAAAAAAGGCGACGCCTGGAAAATCGTGAGCCTCCATTATTCCAATCTGCCTCAGAGCAAGGAAGCTTAAGGGCGCAACAGCCTTTCGCTTTATATTATCGACTTAAATTATTATGAACAACGAATCTCTACCCGAAGATAACCAAGGCGCAGACTTGGATCGCCGTGCCTTTCTTGGTCGCGCATCCGGTTGGTCAGCGGCGGCCATCGGTGCGGCGCTGTTCGGCACTGCATTGGTTGGATCCACACGCAACGCAGAAGCCCGGGGCGTCTGGATCAATGCCGGTGGCCGT
>Ga0105047_10013929_pt1 | contig 12793 bp, 6 predicted proteins | sample MAT04_FD_78384 | JGI IMG/M metagenome (GOLD analysis project Ga0105047, IMG submission 78384) | Freshwater microbial communities from Lake Fryxell liftoff mats and glacier meltwater in Antarctica - MAT-04 (megahit assembly) | ecosystem: Environmental > Aquatic > Freshwater > Ice > Liftoff... | reverse complement strand
GGGCATAACGATCAACGCTACTGGCGGTACTATTACCATTGTTGACCCGCCGTTCATCGGAACCGGCCCATCCGTCGGTGTGAGTGTGTCCTCTTCAAACGTTCCTTCCACCTCCTTTGCAGGTAATACTATCCAATTTGGAGATGGAAGTAGCGCCCAGGCCGGTACCACGAGCGGCTTTATATTTGATACTTACCCAAGCACTAAAAACGTTCCGTTGGGCAATGTAGTGGTCAATGCCGGCAGTGGTGCTACTCGTTTTGTTTCAGGTACTGCTGCCGGTGGAAATGCTGCTGACATTTTTGGATCTCTGACCGTCAATTCCGGAAGCGAAATTCGTTCGGCCAGTTCCAGAGGTATTGGCGTGTACGGCAATATTGTCAATAATGGTACTATCAGCATCACGTCTGCTTCTTCTGGTGTACTCTTCCTAGGCGGTGCACAAGTGGGAACTCCCCCCGCAGCTGGCAGCCCGCAAACTATTTCGGGAGCTGGGGTATGGCGTAATTCAACCACCACCCCCACCGCCAGCGTCAACAGCCTCACTATGAACAACAGTGGAGGTGCTACTTTGCAAGTACCGCTCACTGTAGGTAATACACTGACCTTGACCAATGGTAAAATCTTTACCGACGCTTCCAATTACATCGGGGTCGGTATTGGCCTTTTACCGGCAGGTACCATCGGAACCGGTACGGTCAGTCCGGCTACTACGACTAACGCCAGCCACGTTGTCGGTCCAATCCGCCGGGCTGTAACCGCTACTACCTGGACGGTAACTGATCAGCGAGGTCTCTTCCCGATTGGTGACGGAACCACTGCGCGTCAGATGAACATTGCGCTGACGACTGCTCCTGCGGCAGGCTCCCTGGCGGGTATATACAGTGCAACCGACCCGGCTAATCCACCGGCTTCTTATGCTGATGGCGGAATCAATATTGATCTAACTTCCCCGACCGGCTTCTGGAATGTAGAGTATGCCAATGGTGCTGCTGCCGGCGGATATACGGTCCAGGTAAATGCTACCGGATTTTTAACTCGTGCCGGTGTTGCTATTACCGACTTTCCCAATATTCGTTTGGTTAAGCGGACCACTGGCGGAAACTGGGTGGCCAGTGCCGATGGAACTGCTGCTGCGCCTGTTTCTTTGGCTGCTGTCTCCAGGACACTCTGCACGACATTCTCTGATTTTGGTATCGGCGGCACCGCTGCCGCCCTGCCCCTCGAGTTAAAATCCTTCACCGGTAAAGTACAGGGCAACGTAAATATCCTGAACTGGGAAACTTTGACCGAGCAAAACGTGAAATCCCACCTCGTGGAACGTTCCGTGGATGGTACCCGCTGGTCGGAAGTAGGTAGTGTAGCCAGCAAAGGTGATTCGCAAGTGTCGGTGAAATACTCGCTGGAAGACCGTGCTCCTTTGGCTAAGGCGTACTACCGCCTGCGCTCAGTGGATTTTGATGGCAAAGAAAACCTGTCCAGCAGCATCGTACTGACCCGCAAAGGAGAAAGCTTTGGCATCACCAGCGTCTATCCTTCGCCTACCACGAACAACGTAACGGTACAATTCAATTCCACTTCGGAAGAGAAAGTAACCGTGCGCGTGTTGGACATGACGGGTCGCCTGGTGATGGAACAATACACCGAATCCGTGCAGGACATCAACGAACTGCCAATCGTGCTGACTGGCCTGCAAGCCGGGGTGTATAGCGTGACGGTAAGCAACAGCACGGGTGTGTCTGCGCCGGTGCGTTTTGTGAAACAGTAAGTTTTTTTAAGTAATATTCCTTTTCAAATGCCGGTGGCCTGTGGTCACCGGCATTTGTGTTTTTGAGCAGGTGCTGACAATGTGTATCTTTTAACGTGCAACCCTGCATTCAAAAGTTAATTGTACCTGTTTACCATATTTTTTAACAAAACCATGACTATCAATATTTTATAAACCAATAACCAATAAACTAATAACCAGTAACCACTTAATGCCGTGGTACAAGCCATAAAATGGGCGTTATTTGGCCTGCCATGTAGAGGCCGTTCCTGTTTGTTCGGGCCGAAGGTATATCCGTCCTGCTCTTTTACTATCGTACGATGACTACTTATTTCCTGAATGGGTTAAGATTCAGCATCCCGATATTCAACCCACGACTTTGGTCGTGGACTAAATTTTGTTTAAAAACCGCTCTATATGGAGTGGTATAAAATTCGCGTCATGCACCATTATTTCACTCACATTTTCACCGCCCTCTTTCTACTGGGCATTGGCTGTTTCGGCTGCAAAACGGCTTCCAACACGCAAAAGCAAGCCGCCGCACAAGGCGATTTTTACGAACTCCGCACTTACCATATCAAAAACAAAACGCAGGAGCAAAACGTGGACAATTACCTACAGCAAGCCTTTATCCCCACCCTGCACCGCGCGGGATGGAAAAATATTGGGGTATTTAAACCCGTAGAAAGCGATACGGCCAATTTTGGTAAACGTATTATGGTACTCATTCCCGCCCGCTCTCTGGATGCCCTGGCGCAGTTGCCACAAACCCTGCAAAACGATCCGCAGCATAATACGGCTGCCCAGGATTACTGGAATGCCACCAACGACCTCCCACCCTATCAGCGTATGGAAATCAGTTGGTTATCGGCTTTTAACGGGCACTTGCATTTGGAAGTGCCCACTATTCAAACGCCACGCAGTGAGCGGGTGTATGAAATACGCAGTTATGAAAGCGCGACCGAGAAACTGCACCTCAATAAAGTCCACATGTTCAACGTGGCCGATGAAATTGCCCTGTTTAAAAAACTCGGTTTTAATGCCGTTTTTTATAGTGCGGCTGTATCAGGCTCCCATATACCCAATCTGGTGTATATGATCACTTTCGATAATATGGCGGCCAAAGAAGCCCACTGGAAGGCGTTCGTCGAGGCACCCGAATGGAAGAAAATGACGGCTTTGCCAGAGTATAAAGCCAAGAATATATCGCATATTGATAGTTATTTACTACATCCAACGGGGTATTCGGATTATTGAAGAAAAAACACCTCGGTCAATTTTCGCCCTTTTTCATCTATAACAAGAGCAAGGCGGTGATTTTCATAATTGCAAATTTGATTAATCGTAAAGATTGAAAACTGGCCTTGTAGTGTGGGCACCACCCACACTTTTCAGGGTTACATCGCCCAAAAAACGACCTTACCGCCGCGCTTGGTGGTTTCACCATAGCCATTAGGCTAAGAATCAATACCTTGAAAACGAACGTATTACATCTACCCTATTGTAACCCCCTCGTTTCAACGAGGGGCAAAACCAGCTCCCCATCAGCATCTATCTTCTTTACCAAACATCCATATTGATAGCGCAGATGCGGATGTTTCACCCGCCGCGCCTGGTGTTTTCACTGAGCGCACCACCCTGAATGCCCAGGCCGCTGTTCGACCCTGCTATTGGGATCAGAAGAATGGAGGCGTTAGCTCAATATCGTCTTGGATTGCGCTGGGTGAAAACACCAAGCGCGGCAGGAAAATTTATCGCACAACTATTGTTTTTGTCGTAATATAACTTTGGTTTTCTGGAATTGCCACAAAATTAAACACTCCCCCAGGCAGCATAGCAATATTTATGCTGTTTTCCCCCGCTTGAATCTTCCCTGCTAAGCACGTTACACCAAGAATATTCTTTATCTCGAAAGACATGGGGTATTCTGACCGCACTACCAAGTAGTCATCTGCTGGATTGGGATATATTTGTAACCAGGATGTTTCTATAAGCGGGGAAATAGACGAAACTACGTCAGGCACATAAATAGTATCACCACACAAACTTGCATTGTCGAAACAGCCATTATTGTTTAATTGGAGAATCCATAATCGGCTAAGGGTACCTTCTGGTGTTGCTTCATACATTGCGCCACAGGCGTAAAGTGCGCCAGTGCTATCGAAAGCAATGTCGGTTAGTGCCCCGGTAAGGTTTTCCAAAGTATCAATGATTATCCTACTCCAAAGCATATCTCCACCTTCCGACAATTTAAAAATCCATCCCGCCTTGGGCGATGCGGGGGGCGGGCCCAGCAAAATATCTCCTACCCCATATATGCTTCCATCAGGTGCCAGGCGCAAGCTACGGGCAAAACGTAAGTTGTCATTTATGCTAATACAGTTTTCTTCATTTGCAGCCCCTTCGGATTGTTTTGTTAAGCACCAATAGGGATACGATAAGTTCCCTATTTTTTTTAAAAGATCGTAAAAAATGATGGAGCCGTTTGCGTTTGCGGCGAGATTTCCCAAAGGCGGAAATGGAAGGGGATAAATGGATTGTTGCTCTATTAAATCTCCATTCAACGATAAAGTATTAATGAACAGACCATATTCAGCATTTGATGGGTTATTTTGATAAATACTAGCAAATAGAATACGGTTATCAGACAATATTGCACCTTCAACACCAACGATATATTTTCCCCCAGCACTGATAATCTTGGACCAGATCGAATCTCCTGCCGCGTTTATTTTATCAATTCGCCAAAAATAATCGTTTGTGCTTGAGGCACTGTAACTGATCCGCATAGCCGTTTCATTATCCAATTTTACCAATGGCCCGTCGGATAAGAAAGTATTGGCTTCAAAATCTTTTGACCAAAGCAAACCGCCATTTTCAGTAAATGCTATTACTCTACCTTGTTGTGAAAAATCTGACGATCTAAAAAAATCAGTTGATACTAACAACACAGAATCCAGCCAAATGCTGCTTTGCAGTCCCGGTAATTGATAGAAAGCATCCGGGGCAGGACTGAGTAATTTTTCCCAGACTGGGTTTCCCTGCGTTGTAAACCTGGCAACGTACAAATGAAGACTCGTTGTGTTTAAAACGGCAGTACTGCTCAGATATAGGCCATCCGAATTAAGGACCAGGTTGGGAGAACCTACCACCGTATCTACTGGAAAAGTTATATACTTTGAAAAAGTGGATTGCGCAAGAATATGTTGCGTTGCGAGAAAACAGAACAGAAATAGGAGGAATTTTTTCATAACTGGAAAAATTAAATGCACAAAACACGAAGACTTAGTATTGTTGAAACCTGCCAGAGGGCCAATAAATGGAATAGTGAAAGGCTGGGGTTACCACTTATTTCAAGCGTAACCCCACTGATAAGGATGCCCAACTACCGCCATGCGTACCGTAGTTATAATATTTGGGCCTGATTTATGCGACCTTACCTCCTCGGGTGAATGGCATCGTTTTGGGCCTCTCGTTGGTCGTGCAACTCATTAAAAAGATGGATTTTTGGCGTAATTTGGATGTGTTTGATTATGGGGATGTGTGGGAGGTTGAGAAGTTATACAAAATTAATATGAACGTTATCCTTCCCGAATTTGCGACGCTTAGGAGTAATTTTCGGGAAGTAATTGTTCATGGCTTCTAATCAATGATTTTCAATTTGTATATCTTTCAACTTATACCCCCTTGATTTTATGATGTTTATTAATTGTGGTTTTTCTTGCAAAATATCCTCCGATGGATTTGCACCCAACTTAATCTTAGCTTTCCAAATAGAACTTCCATGATCCTTCGCTTCAACTGAATTTTTTTGAACCGCACTTGTTTTATAAAAACAATTTATCAGTCGTGTAAAATAATAAATTGGGTCTTCACTGTGAGTTGTCTGAACATCTTTTAATGACATTTTGTTAATATCATAATTGGTTATCCTATAATTATGCGAATTAGAGTTTTTTTCTCTATTACAAACTCCACATAATGTTTGATACAACTCTGGGTTATCGTTATCGGGTTCAATTTCTTTAAATGAAACGATATGATCTATCTGCAAATTATTCGTTTTCCCACAACACACACATTTATAGTCATCTCTTGAAAATACTATTTTTCTAACTTCTCCCGTTGCTAATCTTTTAACTTCGATTTTTTGATTTCCTTCTGAAATGCTTGTAACTCCTTTCTTCATTCTTCTGTAAACATTATCTTCGTATTCATACGCCCGATAAAAATCTTCGTAAGAAGGAAAAAGAACTTTCAAAAACGGATTAGAAGAACTTGAGTATAAATTTTCAAGATAATTTTCGGCTTCATCTCTACCATAATTTTCTTGTCTTATGCGTAAGACATAACTTTTTAAATCAATTTCATTTTTTTGCTCAAAAGTGAAATATTCAGGCTTAGTATTATTTTGTCCTAAATGCCTTGAAATTTGAATTAATTTTGACACTGTTGCTTTATTCTGCTCGAAACCATTGCCTTTTAAAAAAGATATGATTAGTTCTTCTGCTTTTTCAAAATCTAATTCTTCGTGTTCCCAAACAACATTATTCTTATAATTATCGAAATATTTATTGAAAATAGGGTCTTCTTGTTCTAAAATAATGATATTTTCGATAAAACTCTCAGTTGATTTTTGCGCTTCATCTGGCTCTATTTCTTCGGAAAAACTATCGGTATAACAAACTACAAACCAACCGACCGGCAATAAATCATAAACACTTATTCCATATTCTTGATTTTGATATTCAAGTTCTAATCTATCCAATAAATCTATTCTTATTAATTCAAATGGTCTAAATCCTCTTTCTTTTATTGCATCTGTTTCTTTGCCACCTAACAATCTGTTGCTGGCAAAGTGAATGTGTCTATTCCAATTATCTGTAAATAATACAATGTTAGCAGTTTGCTTATTGCCTCCTGCATTTTCACCTCTTAACGCTCTACCTATCATTTGTGTAAAAAGAATAGTAGAATTTGTATCTCTTGTCAAAAATACTGTTTTTACATCTGGAACATCAACGCCCTCTGCAAGCATCTTGACATTGATTAGAACTTGAATATCCCCATTTATCTCTTTAAATCTTTCAAGATTAATATCATTCTGATCTGAAGTTCTATTGTTGATGTAATCTATATTTTTATTGCTATCTACATAAGAAAATACAGAAGCGGCAATTATCTTACCTGCTTTTTTATTGATATAGTTTTCTATTGTTCTGCATTGATACCATCTATCTAAAAATATGATTGTTTTGCCAAATTTTTTAATATTATTACAATAGTATTGCGCTATAAAATCGTTTCTTTCTTCGTTTTTTGCAATTTCCTCAATGATATGGGTAGGAATTTCTTGATGCTTGAAAACCACTTTCTCTATATCACTATCTGATAATACTAGTTTAAAATTTGTCTTTTCTTGTATAAAAATGGGGTTTGCCAAAACTTTTTCATCTTCAAGTTCTTTTTTTGAAATTTCGTAAATTATCTTATCGCAGAATATCTCCCAAAGCCAGCCTCTTTGATTCTTATTAGTATAGGTTGGCGTTGCTGTCAAACCTAACAAACCCGTATTGGGGAATTTCTGAATTATTCCTGTCTTGCCTTCTGAACCACCAATCAATAGATTTCTTCTTCCAAATGCTGGTGTATGATGTGCTTCGTCATATACTATAAAAAGTTGATCATTTTTGCCATGTTGTTCAATAAACTGTTTAAATTTGGTATTTATATCCTCTTCCCAATTGCTTATTGCAGTTTGTGAGGTCATTAATAAAATATCGTCTGAAACATCAATTTTGTTAGGGCTGCTATGCCTATCACTCCCCGAAATAATCCTAATATTTATAATTTCCCTTTTAGTTCTATCTACTTCTAATATATTCTCTCTAAAAGATTCTCTTGCTTGTTCAAGTAAAAATCCTTGATCGGCCAACCATAAAACTTTTTTATTATTCGAAATGACATTTTTCAACAACCAATAAACTGTTGCATAAGTTTTCCCTCCTCCTGTCGGCAAAACCAAAATCCCCCTTTTGCCTTTCTTCTCATCATTTAAGAAAAACTTAGTTAAGGCTTTATGTGCCGAAACTTGATGTTTTCTCGGCGTTTTTGAATTTGATTTATCGACATTCTTCTCAAACTCATCTTTCAAGTTTAAGGACAGGATATTTTTGAAATGTTTCATTGTGCATATATTTTTGTTATTGCCACGAACTATGGTTTGCCGTCAGCCCACCCTATAGCCCCACTGGTGCAAAAAACCCGCTTTACCACCGGAGACAAGCCAATCCGTCCTCCAAACACAACTGCGGATACCCGGCCATCAGACCAAATATCCGCATCAGCGGTAAAACCAACAGAAAGCATTAGGAATAAGTAGGGCATAATTACTTCATTTGACGCAGCAATGTACACAGTAATATCAAACTTCCAAACCATGCAAGGATTTTTCATCTCCCCTAATCAACCGCTTCCAGCAGCCAGAACATAGTTTCCCAACGGCTGTTTCGCTTTTTTCGCAAATTTGCCCTCCCGATAAAAATCGGGAGGTCGCTGCGCTCCACTTGCCCCGTTGCCTTTTAAACAAACAGCATGGAAAAAAAGCCCAAAGTCCCGCCCGTCGCTCCGCCAGTGGTCGTCGTCAAAGCGAATCAGATTGCGTTTGCGGACGCAGATATTTCTACCCGCTATAATGATGTCTATCAAGATATTACACCCGACGAAGTAGCCACGGTGCGTTGGCGCGACGGGGCCTACGAGTTCATCTGCAAGAACCAGGTCACGCTGCGGGTCCAGGTACTTACACCGGGCATTATCCGCCTGCGCTACACGCCGGATGGCCTGTTTGCACCCGACTTTTCCTACGCGATTGACCCTGATTTTCAGCCGGAAAAGGTGGTGGTGCGGCTGCATGAGAACCCGAATGAGTATTTGCTTTTGTCCGAACAACTACAAGTGGTGGTGGCCAAGACGGGGCTGCAAGTGAAGATTTATGACCACAACGATCATTTATTGTGCGAAGATGCCAACGGGTTCCGGGCCCGCCGCACGGTGATGCAGGGCTGGCAGGAAATATCCCTCGAGAAAAAGTGCCACCGCAAAGAGGTCTTTTTTGGTCTGGGCGACAAAACCTGCGGCACCAACCTGGCCGGAAAAAAATTCCAGCTCTGGTGTACCGATTCCTATGCGTTCGACCGTAAAATGGATCCGCTGTACCGGGCGATTCCGTTTTATTACTCGCTGTATCAAGGCATAGCATACGGTATTTTTTTTGACAATACCTTTCGTACCCATTTTGATTTTGATACGCTGGAAAACGGCACCACCCATTTTTGGGCCGAAGGGGGCGAACTGAATTACTACTTCCTGCATGGCCCCACGCCGGTCGAAGTGACGCGGGCTTACGCACAGTTGACCGGCCGGCCGGCCCTGCCGCCGCTGTGGGCACTGGGTTATCACCAGTCGCGCTGGAGTTACTATCCTGATACGGAAGTGCTGGCCATTGCCGATGAGTTCCGGGCGCGCGAAATCCCCTGCGACGCGCTGTATCTCGACATTGATTACATGGATGGTTTCCGCTGTTTTACCTGGGATGCCACGCGTTTCCCGGAGCCAAAGCGGCTGCTCGATGATCTGCGGGTGCGGGGTTTTGAGACGGTGGTGATGATTGATCCCGGCATCAAGGAAGACCCCGACTATTTCGTGTATCGGGAGGGCCTGGAAAAGAATATGTTTGTGCACACTGCCGATGGGGAGGTGGCGAAAGCACCGGTGTGGCCGGGCTTCTGCGCCTACCCGGATTTTACGCATCCCGACGTGCGGGCCTGGTGGGGCGAACTCTACCGCGCGTTGTATGAGGCAGTTGGCGTGAGTGGTTTTTGGAACGACATGAATGAACCAGCGGTGTTTCACGTCAATCATAAAACCCTGCCCAGCAGCGTGTTGCATCACTACGACGGCTATCCGTGCAGCCATCGCAAGGCGCACAATATATATGGTCAGCAAATGTCGCAGGCTTCCTGGGATGGCATGCGCAAAATCCAGCCGGAAAAACGGCCCTATTTGCTCACCCGCGCTTCATACAGCGGCGGACAACGCTACGCGGCCATCTGGACGGGCGATAACGTGGCAGACTGGGAAAACCTGCAGGTCGCCAACATCCAGTGTCAGCGGCTGTCTATTTCCGGCTTTTCGTTTTGTGGCACCGATATTGGAGGGTTTACGGGTTGCCAGGATGGGGAATTGTTTGTGCGCTGGCTGCAATTGTCGGTTTTTCACCCACTGATGCGCACCCATAGCAAGGGCAGCCACGCGGCAGGCGATACCATCAGCACCACCGACCCGGAGGAAACTACGCCGCCGATTACCTCGGCGATGGATGCAGTGAATGCCGCCATACTAACTTTCGTGACCAGTCAGGAGCCGTGGTCTTATGGCGACAAATGGACGGTTTTGGCCAAAAAAGCCATTGAATTGCGCTATGCGCTGCTGCCTTGCCTCTATACGGCGATGTGGCGCAACACGCAGGATGGTACGCCCGTCATCCAGCATTTGGCTTTTGCTGATCCGCACGACCCAAAACTCTGGGAGCAGGAACGCGACTTTTTATTTGGCGAGCACCTGTTGATCAGTCCGGTGATTCAGTCCCGTATTCAGCGGCAGGGCGTGTATTTGCCGAAGGGCCAATGGTATTACTTCTGGACGGGCCAGCCTGCTTCCGGCGAGATGTTCGTCAATGTGATGCCCGATCAGATTCCGTTTTTTGTGCGGGAAGGCGCAGTGCTGCCCGTCTATCCGATCCGCCAATGGGTGAATGAGCGGCCCGTGGATGAACTGACGCTGTATGTTTATTACAAAAAAGGACTGGAAACCAGCCAGTTATATGAAGATGCGGGCGAAGGTTATGGGTATCAAAACGGCGAATTTAGTCGGCGGGCATGGGCGACGGCAGGCCAGGATGCGCATTTTACCCTGCGCCAGACCATTGCCGGCAGCTTCGCGGTGACTTACCGGAAAGCCAAAATATACCTCGTCGGCTTTCCTGCTTTTGTGAAACAATGTACGGTGGATGGGCTGGAAATCCCGATCAAAGAGCTCAAACTACGTGACCGTTCGCTTTATACGCTGACGGTAGAGGCTGATTTTCAGGTGATTGAGTGGTTGGGTGGGGTGTAAACAACAACAATCTTACATCTTATCTCTGTATTCATCAATCAAAAACACGTTTCAGGTTTGCCTCCTCAAGCGACCCGTGGCTGGATCAAATCCCACAAATTGCCATATAAATCCGCAAAAACGCCGACTGTACCATACGGTTCTTCCAATGGCCCACGCACAAATTCTACTTGCTGGGCAACCAAATGGTGGTAATCGCGCCAGAAGTCATCGGTATACAGAAAGAGGAAAACGCGTCCGCCGGTTTGGTTGCCGACCCGACTTTGTTGCTCGTCATTGGCGGCTTTGGCCAGCAGCAGGCGGCAGCCTGTGGAGCCAGGCGGGGCGACCACTACCCAGCGTTTGGTCTCGCTCCTGACGAGGTCTTCTACGAGGGTAAACCGCATTTTTTCGGTGTAAAAACGAATGGCTTCGTCGTAATCGGCGACGACGAGGGCGATCTGGAAAAGTTCTTGCTGCATGTTTAGTTGTTGGTGATTGGTCAATTAGTTATTGGTTTAAAACCGGCCAAAGGTCAGCTTTTTACGCCAGTAAGATGGCTCCGTTAATACGCACACAAAAATCATTTACCTTTGAATGCGTATGGAAAAGGCAAAAGTCGGTCGGAAGCACCGCAAGTATGATCAGGGCTTCAAAGAAGAATCCCTTCGGATGGTTCGCCACGGTCAGAGCCTAGCGGCAGTTGCCAAAGCGTTAGGCATCAGCGAGAACCGGTTGTACAATTGGCGTTCGGCACATTAATCCGGTTTTGTCGGGTTCGGAAGCTGCCTCACAGTCGGAATTGGAGTAATTGCGCTAGGCCGCTTCGGGCAGTGGAAACGGAACGGGATATTTTAAAATTGTAAATCCCGGCTTATCGGGGAAAGCCTTGTTCATTTTTGGCCGCTCGACGTAGTTTTAGACTTTGGACACCCCCCTAACCGGGTGACACGTGGTCGCCAAGGGTATAGAATGATAAAGAGTTGAATATTTTCTATTCATTCTGTTGATTTTTTAGTTTTCTAATAGATTTTTTGATTTTTTTGACTACTTTGAATCGAGTTCTTTGCGGGAATGTAAGTCCTTTTTGCCTGCCCTTTCCTTTTTTGCACTTTAGGGGTAAAAAGGGGGAAGGGTCAAAAGTGCGAAAAAGCAAATGGATGGCTCTTTGCGTTTGGGCAATGGTCATCAGGGGTTGCGCTTGGTCTTGTGCGGCTTTGTTTTTGGGCAGGTATTTTTGCCAGACAGGGCACTGGATTTGCCCGATTTCCTGACGTGCAACAAAAAGCAGCCAGGAAGTAATCTGGACGATGCGCAGCCACAGGTCAAGGTGTTCGGCATTGGGGGTTTGGAGTTTGTCCATCAGGAGTTGGTTTTTGGCGAATCGATAATAAGGCTCCACCTCATATCGCTCCCGGTACTGCTCTTGGGCCAGGGCACTGTCCACCTGGCTTTTGTGTTTTCCGCTGACGGCCACAAACAGGGGGCGATCGAAAACCGCCTGGCGACTTTCGGCATCGAACACCTGCACGCGAAGCACGTCAAGCGGCTTGTCTTTCATCGAAGCCCCTTTTTTGGTGCGAATGAGCAGGTTATTCCAGCGCCGGATGTCAAGGATGACCTTGCGACCATTGCCGAAGACGCTTTCTTTTTCCAAGTGCTCATCGGCAGGCTGCTCGCGCAGCGACTCCTGCCAGACTTGGTAGGGAACCCCTTTTTTACGGTAGGTTTTCCACCCCGAGGCATTGGTCAGGTAGAATTTTTCCCCATAGATACGTGTCGCGCCCCCTGTCGGCTCCTCATCGGAAGCCTTAGCCCACACCTTCATGCCAGAGCGCAGCCGCACGATGAGCACCAACTTGTCCAGAT
>Ga0105047_10013928_pt1 | contig 12793 bp, 8 predicted proteins | sample MAT04_FD_78384 | JGI IMG/M metagenome (GOLD analysis project Ga0105047, IMG submission 78384) | Freshwater microbial communities from Lake Fryxell liftoff mats and glacier meltwater in Antarctica - MAT-04 (megahit assembly) | ecosystem: Environmental > Aquatic > Freshwater > Ice > Liftoff... | reverse complement strand
TAGAACGCCGACGATTGCACAACATCCGCACGATTCTTTTTGTGGAGTATGTTCTTGAAACACATACGTGAATTTAGGGTGAATTCCTCGGTTAATATAAACCAATCCTATGTTCGCGTCCGTGGGGGTCGAAGATAGAAAGGGGCTGTCTCAAAAAAGGCAACCTCACTGCTTTAAGAGCGGACTTAAAGATTGCTGCTTTCTGGCTGTTCTCAGCACTACACACAAGTATAATTACGAAAATCAATTAACCTTCGGAGTCCCTCATGACCTCAGATATTCAAGAACAAATCGAACGCCGACGCGAACGCGCCCGCGCGGAAATTCTCAAGATTGTTAACAAAGGCAGTCATCCCGTTTTTAGTTTATTTGAAGTCAGTTCCGTTTCCAAGCGTTCTTATAGGGTGGAAATCCGCTCGCTAGATGAACTGCAAAACTCATGCACCTGTCCCGATTACAAGAGCAATCTCATCGGCACGTGCAAACACATCGAAGGCGTGTTGATCTCGCTTGAAAAAGAACATGGAAAAAAGTTAAAGAAACTTGCTACGGAACGCCCGCGCGGGACTCAAATCTATTTACATCACGGCAGGGATGTCACCATCCGCGCCGCGCTGCCGCTCCCTGATAATGCCCGCGTCAAGGAATTGTTCGCGCGCTATTTCGACTCCGCTGGGATATTGAACGCCGACCCGTTGCTGACTCTCCCCGCGCTTCTATCTGACATCGAAAAATTGCCCGCACATGAAAAGTCTCTCGTCCGCGTGCATGAAACGACGTTGGAACATCTGTCCGTTTTGCAAGACCGCGAAGAAACCGCGCAGCAAAAAGAATGGTTTCTCGATCAAGTCAAACGCGGACGCCGCACCTTCGACGTGCTTTCCACAAAGTTATATCCGTATCAAGAGCAGGGCGCAATGCACCTCGCCTTTGGACGCCGCGCCATGCTCGCCGATGACATGGGACTTGGAAAAACCATTCAAGCCATCGCAGCTGCTGCATTACTCAAGGATTTGCGCGATATTCAGTGCGCAGTCATCATCTGCCCCGCATCGCTTAAACATCAATGGGCACGAGAGATTCGACGCTTCACTTCGTTATCCGTCACTGTGGTCGAAGGAAATCTCGAAGCCCGTCGCGACCTTTACAACGATTCATCCTTCTTCAAGATTATCAACTACGAACTCGTGCGCTTTGACATGGACGAACTGCTCAAACTTCATCCTGACCTCATCATCCTGGATGAGGCGCAGCGCATCAAGAACTGGCGCGCAAAAACTGCGATGATGGTCAAGAGTCTGCCGAGTCGTTACGCTTTTGTGTTAACTGGCACGCCGCTTGAAAATCGCATTGACGAACTCTACAGCATCTTTCAATTCCTCGACCCGCACATCCTCGGTCCGCTCTGGCATTTCAATGATAGATTTTATGAACTCGAAAAAACAAAAAGCGGCTCGTATAAAGTGCTTGGATATAAAAATATAGACGAACTGCGCGCCATTATCAAGCCTTATGTTCTGCGCCGCACCCGCGATGAAGTGCTAAAAGATTTGCCCGCGCGCACCGACAACAACTTCTTTGTCGAAATGAGCGATGAGCAATGGAAGGCTTATAACGAATTCAAAGAGAAACTTGCCAAACTGATTGCGACGTCTCATCGCCGCGCGTTGACTCCCAAAGAGCGCGAACTGCTATTGATGTTCCTTATCAAAATGCGTCTGATATGTAACGCGCTTGCGCTTCACGATAAAGAAATCGAGCTCAAAGACAGCGAAAAAACGGCGCCCAAACTCGGCGAGTTGGATGAAATCCTCACAGAAGAAATCGCACCTAACGGGCGCAAAGCCGTCATCTTCAGTCAGTGGGCGAACATGCTGGCGCTTGCCGAACCCATTCTCAATCGCATAGGGCTTGGCTATGTCAAACTCACGGGCGCAGTTCCCTCAGCCAAGCGCGGCGACCTCATTCAAAAATTTTTCGACGATCCCGATTGCCGCGTCTTCCTTTCCACCGACGCGGGCGGCGTCGGTCTCAACCTGCAAGCTGCCAGCCTCGTCATCAATCTCGACCTGCCATGGAATCCTGCCGTCCTTGAGCAACGCATTGCGCGCGCGCATCGTCACGGACAGAAATCCTCCGTGCAAGTCATCAACCTGATTGCCAAAGACACCATCGAAGAGCGCATGTTGGATACGCTCGCCGCGAAGAAAAATGTTTTTGCCACCGTCTTTGGAACAGATGAATCTCCGACCTCGATTAAATTCGCGGACATGGGACAAAGCCTGCTGCAAAAATTGGGCGACCTTTTGAAGACTCCTGCGGATGTGGAACTCAACCTCGCGCCGACAGAATCAACGTCCGAAGCAGAATCTCCGTCAACGGAAGAACGCGCTTCGCTTCCCACCTTGAGCGGATTCGCCGACCTGTTGCTTGATCGCGTCCCGAATCGAATCCAACTTGTCCGCAAAGCGCCGCACATGCCAGGTGCAACGGGCGAAGGAATCATTGTTGTGGTCTCAGGCGCGCCCGCCGATTTGCGTCCCGCCGTCGAAGCCGCGCTGGGCGAGCATTACATCGAAGACATGCCGCAATTGCATTTGATGGATTCCGAAGGTTATCAATCGCTTTCGATGTTCATCCCCGCGCTTGCCGCCGAACCCGCGCCCGAAGATGTTGCCTATCGCGGAACATCCGTCGCCGCGCCCGCCCGCCAAGTTGACCTGCCCGCCGTGCGCCGCAAACGCGCAGCCGAAGGACTCGCCTTTGCGGAAAAACGTCTCGCCCTCGCCGACCTTTTACTCAAAGGCGACTTTCCCGAAGAGATGACCCGCCCCCTGCGCGAATCGCTCGGCTGGGTGCTCACCTCTCTGCTGGCATTGCACACCGACCGCGACCCGTCGTCCGATTTGCCATCGTCGCGCCTTGTCCAATCTGAACTCGTAGACGCAAATCACATATCAGCAGAGTTATCGCAAAAGTTATCCCAAGTCCGCGAGTTGACCGCTCCGCCCGAAGCGGGCGAGGAAGTTGTCCCTCTCTCCGCGCAAACTGGAGAGACGCTGTTGGAGTCTGTCAAAGAGTTGGTTGCGGTGACGCAAGAACAGATTGTGAAAGCATGATTGCCAGAAATTCGGATTGGTTGTATATTTGAAAATATGGAATAGCGTGTGATTGTTTATAGTTTAGATGAGGTGAAACATGAACATAGTTACAGTTAACGAAGCAAAACGCAATCTCGACTCGTTGATTGAAAAAGTTTTTTCAGACGCCGAGCCTGCTATCATCACAACAGAGTCGGGGCAGCAAATCGTTATGTTGTCTTTGGATGAATTCAATGCGTGGCAGGAAACCGCTTATCTCCTGTCGAACCCCGCCAACGCAGAGCGCCTGCGCCAGTCCATTGCGGAAGGGCGTTTAGGCAAAACGGTTGAGCATGAGTTGATTGAGCCATGAGACTGGTGTTTACTCAGTCCGCTTGGGATGATTATTTGTGGTTTCAAGAGCAAGACCGCCAATTACTGAAACGAATTAATCAACTGATCAAGGATACGGTACGAACTCCATTCGAAGGGATTGGAAAACCTGAAGCGTTGAAAGCGGATTTGGCGGGCTATTGGTCTCGACGCATAAACGACGAACATCGTTTGGTTTACGGCGTAACAAAAACAGACCTTGTGATTATCTCCTGTCGTTATCACTATTCAAAATGACCCGTCTCCTCCTCGCCCCCGCTGGACACGGCAAAACTGAATTTGTCATCAGCCAAATTCGGGATATCAAAGCAAGTGAACCGTTTGCGCCCGTGACCGTCATTGTGCCGAATGCAATTCAGGCGCGCGGATTTCGCCAACGGTTGAGTGCGGCGGGCGGCGCGTTGGGAGTGGAAGTCTTTACCTTTCATTCGCTATATGCTGAATTGTTAATTTGCGCGGGACAACCGATTCCGCTGTTGCTCGACCCTGTGCGGATTCGCCTCCTGCGTTTTATCGTGGATGATTTATGCGAACGTGGCAAATTCCCTCTCCCCAAGGGAGAGGGACAGGGTGATGGCATCCGCTATTATGCGGCATTGCGCGACAAGCCAGGGTTTATCACACTGCTCCGCAACACGATTGAAGAACTCAAACGCGCCCGAATCACGCCCGATGTTTTTTCTACTTCGGTCAAGGGACTCAGCGCGCGGCTTGAAGAAATCGCCCTGATTTATTCCGCGTATCAAAACTGGCTGCAAACACAAAACTGGGCGGACAACGAGGGGCGCGGCTGGCTTTCGGCAATTGCAATCGAATCAAATCTAAAATTAGGAACCGACATCCGCTTATTAGCCGTCTCTGGCTTTGACGAGTTCAACCCCACACAACTGGCGGTTCTTTCCCTTTTAGCGAATCGCGCCAAAGAGACTCTCATCACATTGACAGGCGATACGCGCAGCGAACACTCACAACGCACCGCTCATCATCGCTTTCACCGCGCGCAAGCGGCGATTATCTCCAATCTCAATCTTCAACCCGAAGCGATGGATTCTTCGTCCATGCTCACGCCATCTATTGCCAATATCGAATCACGGTTATTTGAGGCAGCCAAGACTTCCGAAATCTCGGAGACTTCGGAAGTCTATTTCATCGAAGCCCAAACCCGCGCATTGGAAGTTCGCTCCGCACTACGCTGGATAAAAGCCTGTGTCATACGAGACAGAATGAAGTTAAGTGACGTCGCAATTCTGGCGCGCGACCTTGAACCCTACCACGCCTTTCTCGAAGAAGTCGCGGATGAGTTTGGGATTCCCTTGCATATCGCTGGTGGACAACCCCTAATCGAAAACCCCGCCATAGCCGCGTTGATGACGTTGTTATCATTACCCGTCAATGATTTTCCACGCCGCGCGCTTTTGGATTCATGGCGCAGTCCATATTTTGATTTCAGCGGGCATGGAATCGATTCACGCGAAGCGTCCATAACCACATTGGATGAAATTTCACGCGCAGGCAGAGTCTCGCAAGGACTTGCTCAATGGCGCGAGGCGTTTGAAATGTGGCGGAAGAAGAAAGCGGCGACAGATGAAGATGGTGAATCACTAAATACATCCGCACAAGATGAACATCTGGAAGAAAAATTTGAATCTTTCATCAGCCTGCTCACTCCATCCGCTCAAGCCGAAATAAAAGAGTATGTTGCATTTATAGAATCCATCATCGGCGACGATCCTGCGTTGGCAACCATATATTCGTCAAAAGAAAGTGCTGGATTAAACATCGTCGGACGTGCGCGGGATAACGAATCCACTTCCGAACGCGATGTCGCTGCATTGCGTGCCTTCAAAGACGTATTGCGCGGATTGACCTTGACCGAATCTGTTTTGCCAAGCGACTCGCTTGCGTATAAAGATTTCTTCAACGATTTGCGCGGCGCAGTCGAAGCAGCGACATATTCTTTTACACCTGAATCGGGTGTGATGGCGGCTTCGGCGCTGGACGCACGCGGATTGTCGTTTCAGGCTGTCGCGCTGATGGGACTCTCCGAAGGCGAATTCCCCAAACAGGAACGCGAAGATATTCTTCTGCGCGAAAGCGACCGCGCCTTTTTACGCGAACGCGGACTTCCGCTCGAAACCAAGTTGCACGGCGAAGAGGCGACTCTCTTTTATCAAGCCGTGACGCGCGCGCGGCAAAAATTTCTGCTCACGCGACCTTATCTCGCAGACGACGGTCAGGCGTGGGAGCCGTCCCCGTTTTGGGCGGAGATAAAACGTCTGACTGGCAACCAGCCCGCAGCCCGCGTCAGAGGCGATGCCCGTTTAGAGGATGCGACTGAGGCAGCGTCCAAAGTCGAATGGGTCGAATCAGCCCAGGACTTCGACGTCCAAATTAAAAATGGAAGCGAAGCGCTGCGGGCGAGAATGAATCCCAAAGCGGAAGGAATCTATGAGGGCGAACTATTTGACTTGAGCGAGCGATTCGGCGCATCACACGGCTGGAGCGCGAGTCGACTCGAAAGTTATGGCACTTGTCCATTTGAGTTTTTTATCGCGTATGGATTGGAATTGGAACCGCGTGAAGAAGCGGAAGACGGTTACGATGTGCGGATACTCGGCTCCATGCTGCATAAGATTTTGGAAGATGTTTACGGTGGGCAATCATTGAATAACGCGGCGCAAAAAGTTTTTGCAACCGCGCCCCAAGAATATGGTTTTCGCCCAACAGCGTTATGGACCCAGCAGCAGGCGGAGTTAATCCGCGCGCTGAAAAAAACAATTGAAGTATTGAACGAGGCATCACAAGGATTCACACCACACACAATGGAAGCGCGTTTTGGGATGGGACAGCCATCGCTGGTGTTGAAAACTTCGATTGGCGACATTCGCCTGCACGGCTACATTGACCGACTCGATTCCGCGCCCGATGGTTCGCTGCGCGTGATTGATTACAAAACAGGCGGCGCGGCAATTTCAGCGAATCACTTAAAGGAAGGACGCAGGCTGCAACTTCCGATTTATGCGCTGGCGGCGCGTGACGCACTTGGCTTGGGAGAAGTCACAAGCGGATTTTATTGGCACATTCAAAAAGCAGAAGCAAGCAGTTTGAAATTGGAAAAATTCGACGGCGGCGCAAGTGGCGCATTTGAAACTGCCATCGCGCACGTAACGAATCACGTCAAAGGAATCCGCGCGGGACATTTCGAGCCAAAGCCGCCCGGTGATGGATGTCCAAGTTATTGCCCCGCAACTAATTTTTGTTGGAAGTACAGGAAAGGATTTTGATTATGCCATACGAGCCGTTTTATGAACGATTTAAAGAATTGGCATTAAGTGAAACTCGCAGTTTCACAATTGACGAGGGTTATCCTTATTTGCCAGCCGACGAATACGCTTTAATGGAAGCGTATTGTAATGAGGAGGACTGTGATTGCCGCCGCGTATTTTTCAACGTCGTTTCCCGAAAATCCATGGAAGTTATGGCAGTGGTTAGTTTCGGATGGGAAGATGAATCGTTCTATCGGGAATGGTTTGGCGGCGGAAACGACAAATACACACGAATGGCAACTAGCGAAATGACAGGACTTAAATTAAATTTAGCAAGTCCCCAATCTAATATTGCTCCCGCTTTACTTGCCCCGATTCACGAAATTTTACAAGACCCCGCTTATGTTGAGCGCCTGAAACGTCATTATCAAATTTTCAAAGAAAAAGTTGACCCAAAACATTTTAGAAAATCTGGCAGGGCAAAGCATATTGATATTGCAAAACCAAAATCCAAAAAACGCAAGCGCAACTGATTGCTGTTTACTGAAAACTGATGACACTCCTTTCTCAATTCCACTTCAAAGGCAAACAAGAACAAGGCGCGACAGATTCCAATCCCGCCATTGCCGTCACCGCTGGCGCGGGTTCGGGAAAAACGCTCTCGCTGGTGGGACGCTATTTACACTTGCTTGAACGCGGCTATCCGATTCGTTCCATCCTTGCCATCACCTTCACCGAAAAAGCCGCGCGCGAAATGCGCTCACGGATTCGTAATTCGTTTTCTCACGCTTCAACTGATATTCATCCTTCCAATCTTGACTCTGCGAGAATCGGAACCATTCACAGTCTCTGCGCTGAGATTCTCCGCTCCCATCCCGCCGAAGCGGGACTCGACCCTGCGTTTGAAGTCCTCGAAGAAGGACTCGCCTCCGCGCAGCAAGCCGAAGCCGTTGAATCCGCGCTGGCATGGGCGGTCAGTGATGAATCCACTGCCGCGCTTTTTAGTGTGTTCAAAGAAAACGAACTTCGTCAAATCCTCAATTCGCTGATGAGCCGCAGATTGGATGTATCTTCTTTGGATAGTACGGAATTGCGCGGAAAAGAAAAATTTGAATCAGCGCTTTCCTCTTATCTCGCTGAATATTTTGACTCTCCAAAATGGCTTGATATTTTCTCCGACTTTTCAACACATCGCGCAAACTCTCCCGAAGACAAACTTGAACTCGCTCGCCAATCCGTCCTCGCTAAATGGGACGAAATTCAAAAAGCCCGCGCCGCGCAAAATTGGGACGATGTTCTATCCTTGCTTGCTCAACTCCGCAAATCCATCTCCACGCAGGGACAAAAAGGAAATTGGGACGATATTGAAACCATTCGCGACGCGATGAAGGAGTTGAAAGAAATTTACGAAGAGAATCTAAAATTCCTCGCGGAGAAATCGCGCTTCTCCCTTGATGAACAAGTCGCTGAACATCTCCCCGCTGTGTATCGTCTCTTTGAGCAGGTGATTCAAGCATATCAAACACTAAAAGATGAAAGGCAAGCGCTTGACTTCGACGACCTCGAATCGCTCACCGCGAAACTTCTCACTGAAAACGCCGAAGTCCGCGCGCAGATTCAATCCGAACTCCGCGCCGTTCTCGTGGATGAATTCCAAGATACCAATGACCGCCAGCGTCAAATCGTTTACGCGTTGACTGGTTTCAATTATCAATTACCACTTACCAATCACCAATCTCCAATCGAAAATCCAAAATCCAAAACCGTAAATCTTTTCGTCGTGGGCGACTCCAAACAATCCATCTATCGCTTCCGCCAGGCAGATGTCACCATTTTTCGTCAAGTCCAAGCCGACATTCAAACATCTGGCGGGCAACTGATTAACCTCGACCTCACCTTCCGCGCACACAAACCGCTGCTCGATTCGCTCAATACGCTGCTCGCTCCCATTCTCGGCGAAACAGATGACCCCGCGCGCCCGTATCTTGTCCCATTTGCGCCGTTGCGTGCCTACCGTCAAAACCCTGAACGCGAAAACATCCAACCACCCTTCATCGAGATTCAACTCGGTTTGGGAGAAAGCGCGGAAGAAGGGAGATTGTCCGCATCGCGTGCGCTTGCGAATCGTCTGCGCGAACTTCATCAAAACGAGGGCTTCGCGTGGGGCGATATGGCTTTGCTCTTCCGTTCATCCACTGCATTTCCCGTTTACGAATCCGCGCTCGAAGCGGCGGGCATTCCATTTATCACCGTCGCGGGGCGCGGATTTTATGACCGACCAGAAATCCGCGACCTGCTTAATGCGCTCGCCGCCATCGCCGACCCCACAGATGACCTCGCCCTCGTTGGGTTTCTCCGCTCCCCCGCCTTCGCCATCCCTGATTCTGAAATTTATAAATTACGTTATCCCAACGGCAAATCCCCATTCAAACTCCTCGACTCCCTTCAACGGAACGCGCAACACTCAACAGACATTCATCCTTCACGCGAAGCGTTCATCCTTCATCCTTATTTAGTCCTCACCGACCTTCACGCATTATCTGGGCGCACTTCCGCCGCCGCCATCCTCAAACGCTTCCTCGACCTCACGCACTACCGCACAATTCTCTCCACCGACCCCAACGGCGCGCGCCTCGTCCGCAACGTGGACAAACTTCTCGCCGACGCGCACCGCTCGCGGCTTGTCAGTCTCACTGATTTTCTTGCATATATTCAAACCCTGCGCGATGTCAGTTTCCGCGAAGGCGAAGCCCCCGCTGATTCTCGCGCAGCATCCGCGGGCGCAGTTCAATTGATGACCGTTCACAAAGCAAAGGGACTTGAGTTTCCGCTCACCGTCCTTGCCGACGCTTCCTATTCACATCGCGGCGGAAGTAATACGCAAAGCGTTCAACTTGCCGATTCGCTTCTGCTCGATTTGCGCGACGAAGATTTTCACTCTACCGCATGGCAATTCGCCGCCCGCCGCGAAGACGAACTCGAAGACGCCGAAGACCGCCGCCTGCTTTACGTCGCCGCCACCCGCACCAAAGAAAAACTTCTCATCAACGGTTATGTCAAAGCAAAAAAAGATGGTATCTCCATCACAGGTTGGCTTTCTAAATTTTCCTTTTTGGAAAATCTCACGCCCGAGCATTCCCTGCTCGTGGATGGAATCTACGCTGCGATTTATCCCTACTCCCAAACCGACGAACCTGTCGCGCCTCAGCCTGATTCAACATCCCAAACAGAATCTCCCCGTGAGTCTGATCTCATCGCACCTCTCACGCCGAACATTCCCATCGCTGATGAAAAAATCCGTGCCCACGAATCTGATCCGCCGCAACGCGTCTGGCGTATCGTCTCCACGCTTCGCGCAAAAACTCCGCGCGCGCCTGCATGGCTGGTAGGGCGTCTTGTCCACGAAGCCTTGCACCGCTGGCACTTCCCCGATGAGAGTTTTGAATCCTTCCTCTATCCCTTCGCCCTCGAATCGGGATTAACGAACGAAGACGAAATCCGCGCCGCCATTCACGAATCCCGCCGCATGTTGGAACGCCTGCGCGCGCATCCACTCTTCAAAGAACTTGACTCCGCCAAACGTCATCACGAACTCCGCTATGATTTACCCGACCCCGATGGGCGCGGCGTAATAGATTTACTTTATCGCGTTAATTCAAACTGGTTTATCATTGACTTCAAAACTGACGATGTGCGAAGCGATGAAACGGCGCGAGAAACCATCCAGCGTGCTGGATATGATCGTCAAGTGGAACGCTACGCCCGCGCCATCGAAAATCAACTCGGCATCAAAGCAAAAACACGGCTTGTGTTTTTGAACGTAAAAGACAGCATTTCAATATTCGATTTATAGGAGAATCCCATGCCTGCGCCTAAATCCATCTACCAAATCAAAGTCACGTTGAAAGATTCCAAACCGCCCATCTGGCGCAGGGTATTGGTACCAGACATGATCTCGTTACACCCACTGCATACTATCCTGCAAATTGTCATGGGCTGGACAAACAGCCATCTGCACCAGTTCATCATTGGCGGTGAATACTATGGCGACCCCGAAGACGATGAAATGGGCGAGATGCAGAACGAAAAGCGCTTCCGCCTGAATCAATTTGTCATGCGCAAGGGATTCAAGTTCATCTATGAATACGACTTCGGCGATAATTGGGAACACACCGTCCATGTCGAAGCCATCCTGCCCGTTGACCCTTCGACAGGCTCAGAGCGCACAAAATATCCTATTTGTTTGGAAGGCAAACGCGCCTGTCCGCTCGAAGATATTGGCGGCGTTTGGGGCTACGAAGACCTCCTTAAAGCCATCTCCGACCCGAAACATCCCGAACACGAAGACTTGCTGGAAGAACTCGGCGACAATTTCGATCCTGAATTCTTCGATATAAAAGGCGTCAATTTGGATTTGAGCCAATTTGCTTCGCGCGCAAGAATGGCAAAATTTTAGCATTACAGGAAAACCATGCCCAAAAAATCTCCCTTCTTTGGCGAGCTTCCCGCGCTTTACAAATTCTTCCTCAACCCGTATGGCGACATTCGCTTTACTCGCTGTCCGCAATGTGAAGGCAAGACAACGCAAAAAAAAGTGCCCCTGATGATTCATATTGATCCGCATTATCCCATCAACCTAAACTATACCTGTCGCTGCTGTCCCAAATGCGATATCCTGATTGCCCATCAGGATGAAATCGAAGGTCATTTGCACCGCTTGTTTTCCGAACGCGCACCCGAAGTAATTGGCAACAAATACATGGTGATGGGTACTACCGAACGGGTATATTGGAAAGAAGGGATTACAAAACCTCACTTGCCGCCAGAACTACTGGCGAACCTGCATGGTTTCAAGGAATATCTTAACTTTGAGATAACTGGCGGATGGCTTCCCGATGAAAAGGAGAAAGAGATGCCTGTGACACAACCTGAATCTGAACATTCTTTTTTTGTAGATAATGTTGACGAAGCCCTAAAACTCATCGAAAAGATGAAGGGACATCTGCCCATTATCGTCCGCCCTAACAGCGCATTGGTCAAGAGTTTACGCAGGCAGGGCATGAACATAGACCGCTATAAGCCGTTGGAGATTCGCAGTGTGCTTTACATGGGAAACGAAGCGGGAATCGCATGTGACATTACCCCAAAAGGACGCGAAGATACTCCTGTGATTTGTTCATTGACCCAATTGCAAATCATGGAGAATGACGCGCTCGCGGAAGAGATGAAAGCCTACCAGCAGGAACGGCTCAAGAACCTTACGCGCTATCCAGGCAACGAACGACCAATAAGTTTTACCATTACACCAAGCAAAAGAAACTAACCAAACGAGATCATTCATGGACTTGAAAGTCTTCATCACCAACCAAGATTCAACCTGCGACGAGTGCGGAAAATTTTGATGAGTTGGAAGAGGGAGGCGAGTCAACGTGAGGCTGCGCTTGACTCGGTGTACATTATAATCATCGCATGTCCAACGACCTCTTCGACCACGCCATGCACGAACGACTGAAAAGTGAAGCCCGCTTGCCGCGCGGATGCGTCCACGCACGCTGGATGAATACATTGGGCAGGAACATATCGTGGGCTAAGGCAACAAATTTTTTTCATCCATCATTTTGTGGGGACCTCCAGGCACGGGCAAGACCATTTCACTAAAATTTTATTGCAGCAATTTGCCATATATGGCATAATAAATACATGAAATTTGAAGACCTTTTATCCTTGGTTCGTAACCAGCCTGTCTTTGAAACAGGTCTTCTGCTTGCCGGAGACGTGGACTCCAACGATGTGCGGCGACAACTCTCTCGCTGGGTGCAAAGCGGACGAATTCTCCAACTGCGTCGCGGCTTATACACTCTCGCCCCACCATATCAGAATATCATCCCCCATCCTTTTCTAATTGCAAACGCGCTTGTATCTGGCTCTTATGTCAGCACACAATCTGCGCTCGCGTTTTACGGACTCATCCCTGAATATGTGCCGCGCATAATCAGCATGACCACGCTGCGCCCATCGCAATGGGATGGCGGATTTCATTTTCACCACCTCGCC
>Ga0105047_10013927_pt1 | contig 12794 bp, 11 predicted proteins | sample MAT04_FD_78384 | JGI IMG/M metagenome (GOLD analysis project Ga0105047, IMG submission 78384) | Freshwater microbial communities from Lake Fryxell liftoff mats and glacier meltwater in Antarctica - MAT-04 (megahit assembly) | ecosystem: Environmental > Aquatic > Freshwater > Ice > Liftoff... | reverse complement strand
CGCTCACCACCACGCGCTCCACGAGCAGGCGCACAATTCGCTCCTGCTCGGCCGGGAACAACTCGTCCCACATCGGGTCGAGCCGGCTCAGCGAATCCCGCACCTCAGCCTCCGTAAGGTCCGGTGCTTCGGCGAGCGCCGCGCGCCAGGTGCCGACGACGATCTCGGGCTGGCGCAGCACTGCCCGGACCTGGCCCATCATCACGGCTTCAATTTCACCGGCCGGGAGCCGGCGGTATCTAGCGTCGTTCGCCTCCTCCTGTCGGATCGCCTGGCTGGTGTAGTAGCGGTAGATCTTGCCCTTCTTAAGCCAGTGGGTCGTCGACATGGCGCGGCCATCGGCGCCGAACAGCAGGCCGCGCAGCAATGCCGCGGATGGCGCCCGGGTCTGGCTGGCCCGCAGGCGCGGGTCTTCCTGCACCTTGGCACGCACGCGGTCCCACACAGTTCCCTGGAGACGATCGCTCATGCTCGCCAGGGAAATACTGCCCCTTATGGTGCGTATCGCCGACGTAGATGCGGTTGGCCAGCAGCTGGTGGATAGCCCCCTTTTCGATGGGTCGCCCCGCCCCGGTGCGCAAACCTTCGCGCCGCAGTATTGGCAGCATCGTCGTCGTCGAGCCGATCTCCGCGAAGTGCTCGAACACCGGTCGGACGACCGCAGCGCCATCGAGGTCGACAACCAGCTAGCGCTTTTCCACCCGGTAGCCAATCGGCGTTGAACATGAGGCCTGCCGTCGCATCGTGATGCGGATCATGGCGAGGTGGCCGAAGACTGCTGCGCAACGGACATTACGCTCGACGGCCACCTTTTAAGCCCCCCTTCGCAGTCTGACTGTCGATGATCACGTTCTTCGGGCTCGGCCATGTAGAGCATGCCTTGGATGGGCTCGATCGTCCCGTCCCAGTCCTACAGCGGCCGATGGCTCCACGCCGTCCTCTTCAGTTGCTTCACCGCATGCCGCCACCCGTGCGTGGTCGGCCTGCCCACTGTGTTTTGGTTGCCGAACACATTCGACACCTGCGAGGTAGCGCAAGGGAAACGCGAGAAGATGCCCGGATGTCCGAACCGGTTGTCACCAAATCCTCATGGCGGCGTCATCAAGGCTTGACACTTCATCGCAATAAAGATGCTGCGCCGGTTCCAGGCGCTTGTGCGAATTGTGGGGTGGCATGCCGACGGTCTCGCTGGAGCTCATCACCAAGGCCTTCGGCCCGACGGCAGTGCTGCGCGACGTCTCGCTCGAAGTCGAAGATGGCGAGTTTTTGACGCTGGTCGGGGCCTCAGGCTGTGGCAAGTCGACGTTGCTGCGCATCATCGCCGGGCTCGAGATGCAGGACGCCGGCACAGTGGCAATCGGCGCTCGCTGCGTGGACGCATTGCCGCCGAAACAGCGCGACATCGCCATGGTCTTCCAGTCCTACGCGCTGTACCCGCACATGACGGTGGGCGAGAACATCGCCATGCCGCTGGTAATGAGCCGGTTGCGCCTGTCCGAGCGGCTGCCTTTGCTGGGAGCGTTGTCGCCGCGCCGCCGTGCCGTGATGCGTGATATCCGCGCCGATGTCGCCGCGGTCGCCTCGCAGTTGGAGATCGGCCACCTGCTGGGGCGCAAGCCGGGGCAGCTTTCCGGCGGGCAGCGCCAGCGTGTAGCACTGGGCCGTGCCATGGTGCGCCGGCCCGCCGTATTCCTGATGGACGAACCGCTGTCCAACCTCGATGCGCGTCTGCGCGTGCACATGCGTACCGAACTGGCAGAACTTCATCGCCGCCTGGGCGTTACTTTCATCTACGTCACGCACGACCAGACTGAGGCGATGACGATGTCCGACCGCGTCGCGATGATGGATGACGGCCGCATCATTCAACTCGGCACGCCCGACGCGCTGTATCACGACCCCGTCGATTTGCGTGTCGCCCGCTTCATCGGCGCACCCTCGATCAACGTGCTGCCGGCCCAGGCTGACACCGCCGGTATCACGGTGCTGGGGTTGCGGCTGCCGGTCACCGCAACGGGCCATGTTGGGCCAGTGCAGTTGGCGATTCGACCGGAGACGTTGACGGTTGCCCGCCACTTCGGCGAGGAGCGCATCGCCGCACGGCTGCGGCATGTCGAAAACCTCGGTGCCGAGTTCCTGCTACATTTCGATTGCGGTGCGGCCAGCCAACTTATCGTCCGCCTGTCAGCCGAGGCCTTTCAGCGCCAGCAGCTTGGCGCGGGCAGCGAAGATGTGCTGGGTGTCGGGCTGTCGCCGATGTCGGTTCTGTTGTTCGATGCGGCAGGGCGGCGCCTGGCATCTCAGCCTACTTGCGCCGGCGCTTTGCAGGCGGCTGACTGACCATGGATGCGATCGAATTTGCCACCATGCCGTCGACCGCGACCATCTCGGCGCGCATTAAGCCGCGGCGCCGTGGGCGGGCGGAAGCGGCCTGGGCTTATGGATTCTGCACACCGGTGGCGCTGTTGATGGTAGCGATCTATCTCGCGCCGATCGCTGCCGTCGCGGTGCTGAGCCTGACCGACTACGAGCTGGGGGCGCCCGATTTCACCTGGGTGGGTGATGCGCATTTCCGCGCCATGCTGGCCGACCCGGTGTTCTGGCGAGCGATGCGCAACACCTTCACTTATGCCGCCATAGTGGTACCCGCGGCGGTCGGGCTCGGCCTGATGGTAGCCCTGTTGGTGCAGCGGCGTGGGCGGCTGGGAGGCGTCTATCAGATTATTTTCTACCTGCCGGTCACCACCACCCTAGTGGCCATGGCCACGGTTTGGCACTTCGTGCTGCACCCCCAGCTCGGGCCGCTGAACGCGGCACTCGGCGCATTGGGGTTGGGCCGGCTTGACGTGTTCTCCGATCCGGACCTTGTGCTTGCGGGGCTTGCGGTGATCGGTGCCTGGCAACTGGTCGGCTTCAACATGATCCTGTTTCTGGCTGGGCTGACGGCCATTCCGCAAGACCTGTACGATGCCGCCGCGGTGGAAGGCGCCGACCATCCGATCGACCGCTTCTTGCGCGTCACTTGGCCGCTGCTGGGGCCGACGACGATGTTCGTGCTGGTCACCACCTGCATCACCGCCTTCAAGGTGTTCGACACCGTGGTGGTGTTGACCCGCGGCGGGCCGCTGGGGCGCAGCGAGGTGCTGCTGTATGCGATGTATCTGGAGGGTTTCCAGTATTTTCGCATCGGCTATGCCTCGGCGCTGACCCTGGTGTTCCTGGCACTGGTGGTTGCGGCCGCGGCGATCCAGTCGTTCCTGATCGACCGCAAGGTCCACTACGGATGAGGCCGGCACAGGGCATTGCGGGCCGCGTTGGTGCCCATGTCCTGCTGCTGGCGGGCGGCGGGTTCATGATGCTGCCGCTGTTGTGGATGCTGCTCACTTCCATCCGCGCCCCGGACGAGGTGTTCAGCGCCGGCATGAACCTGCTGCCGCGCACCTTCTCCGCAATCGAGAACTACGGTTATGCCCTGCGCGAGGCGCCACTGCTGCGCTACATGCTGAACGGGGCGATCGTTTGCACCCTGATCCTGGCCATCCAGTTGCTGGTGGCGATCCCAGCCGCCTATGCGTTGGCAAAACTGTCGTTCCGCGCCAAACCCGTGCTGTTCGCACTGGTGCTGCTGGGTTTGACCATCCCGATCCAGGTGCCGGCGATCCCGCTGTATATCGCCTTCTCGGCGCTGGGCCTGCTGAACACATTCTTCGCGCTGGTGTTCCCCTTCACCCTCTCGGTCTTCGCGATCTTTCTGTTCCGGCAATTCATCAAGGGCTTCCCGGACGAGATCATCCAGGCCGCGCGGCTGGACGGGTTCAGCGAGATTGAAATCGTGCTGCGCCTGCTGGTGCCCGCGCTGAAACCGGCGATCGCGGCGTTTGCGGTGTTCTCGGTCACCGCCCACTGGAACGACCTTTACTGGCCGATGATCGTCACCACCAGCCCTGAACACGCCACCCCGCCGCTTGGCATGCTGCAGTTCCGCGATGCCGAGACCGGGTCGAACTACGGCGCCTTGATGGCCGGTGCCGCGATCGTCACCGCCCCGCTGGTTGTCGGCTTCCTGCTGGCCCAGCGCCAATTCATCCAGGGCATCACCATGACCGGCCTCAAATGAGCCCGGTCGTGCACATGCCCGTCCTTGCAAGGAGACTTCCAATGCTTCGCCGTACCCTGCTGGCCGGCATCGCCGCCGGAGCCGCTGTCGCACCGCGGCACAACGCTGCTGCCCAGGTGCCGACGACGCTCAGCGTCATGCATTGCTGGCCCGCGCATGCCCGCTTCCATCAACCGATCGCCGATGCCTTCACGGCAGCCAACCCGGGCATCAAGATCGCCTTTCGCACCGCGCCACCGACCTACGATGACGGGCACCAGCAGATCCTGCGTGAGGCGGTGACCAACCAGCTGCCGGATGTGTTCTATTCTGGCTACCACCTGATGCCACAGTTGGCTCGCGCGCTGGCCCGCCGCCGCCAACTGGTGGATCTGACGCCCATGCTCGCCGCCGAGGGCGAGGCCTGGAGGACCGAGAACTATGCTCCGCGCATGCTGTCGCTGGGCGCGGTCGATGGCCGCCAGGTGGGCATGCCGTTCAATGCCTCGTCGCCCATCGTCTACCTCAATGCCGACCTGGTGCGCCGCGCCGGCGGCAGGTCCGACGCCTTCCCGATGATCTGGGACGAGGTGATCGCGATCGCCGCCCGCATCAAGGCCGGAGGCGGCGAGATCAACGGCATGGCCTATGACGTGCACGCCTGGCCGGATGACTGGCTGTGGCAGACGCTGAACTTCCAACAGGGCGCGACGCTCACCGACCCCGGTGACGAGACCAAAGTGGTCTTTGGCGGCGCCGCGGGCCTGGCGGGCCTGGTGCTCGCCCGCCGCTTCGTTTCCGAGGGCGGCATGGCGGTGCAGGGTTTTGACCAGTCGCGCCAGAGCTTTGTGGCCGGCAAGACCGGCATCTATATCAACTCGCCCGCCAACCTCACCGGCATCACCGAGAGCGTTGGCAATACCTTCCAGCTGCGCACAGCCAAGTTCCCGATCGCCGACGCCGCGCGCGGCTGGCTGCCGACCGGCGGCAACGCCGGGATGATCCTCACCCAGGATGCCGCCCGCCAGAAAGCGGCGTGGGACTTCCTCAAGTTCGTGTCCGGCGCCGAGGGGCAGAAGATGGCGGTGCTCGCCACCGGCTACCTGCCGACCAACATCAAGGCGCTGGGCGAAGCCTATCTCGCGCCGTTCTACCGGGAAAAGCCCAACTACCGCACGCCGGTCGACCAATATGATCGCTCAGGCGTCTGGTACGGCTATCTCGGCACCAACGGGGTCAAGATCTGGCGCTTGCAGCGCGACCTGATCACCCTGGTGATGCGTGGCGAGGCGGCGCCCGACAAGGCATTGGCCGAGATGGTCGCCGAAACCCAGAAGCTGTTGCCCACCACCGCCTGACCATTACCTGACCTCTGCCACCTCGCGGCCTGGCCCCCTGCCCGGCCGCCCAGGAGTCTAGCCATGAGCACCATCCTGCAACTGTCCGATGCCCATCTTTCGCCGCGCAACGCGTTGTTCCGCGGCAATCTGGCGCTGATGCGCGCGCATGCCGCGGCGGCACCACCCGATCTGCTGGTGGCCAGCGGCGACCTCTCGCTCGACGGTGCCGACCGCGACGAGGATCTTGCCCTTGCCGCCGCCCTGCATGCCGAGTTTGCCGCCCCGCTGCTGGCCCTGCCCGGCAACCACGACGTGGGCAGCCACCCCCACACCATGCCACATCAGCCCTTCGACAGCGCGCGGCTGGCCCGGTTCCAGGCCCATTTCGGCCCCGGCCGCGGCGTGGTCGACCTGCCAGGCTGGCGGGTCGTCGGCCTCAACTCCGAGGTCATGGGCACTGGCCACGCGGAGGAGGCGCTGCAGGCCGCATTCATCGCCGAGGCCGCGGGCGGCGCCGGCGACCGCCGCATCGCGCTGTTCCTGCACAAGCCGGTGTTCGTGACGGATCGCGATGATCCGACGTTCGACTACTGGTCGGTGCCGCCGCTTGCCCGCACCGCGCTGGCGCCGCTGCTTGACCATCCCGGCCTTCGCCTGGTCGCCTCGGGCCACCTGCACGTGCACCATCACGAAGTGCGCGGTCGTGTGTCCTATGCCTGGGCGCCGGCCCTGTCTTTCGTGGTGGACCCCGCCGACCAGCCGGGCCTGCCGGGCGCGCGCGTGTGCGGCGCGTTGTTGCACCGCCTGCACGCGGACCATGTTGAGACCGTGATGCTTGCCCCGCCGGGCACCCGTATCGACCATCTCGACGACGTACGGGCGCAGACCTACCCGCGGGCAAATTTGGCTGCTGCAGCGTCCTGATCGCGGCGTCCCCGCCCTCCACCCGCGCTGCCACAGCGCGAGAGGAGGGCGGCGAGTTGCATATTGGCAGCAACGACGCGATTGCTGCTTCAGCGGTGCCGAGGTGCGGGGCGCCGTGCGGGGCCGTGTTATGCGACGCGCGATACCATGGCAAGGTCAACCGCCGGCTGGGCTGCGACGCCACCTTCCGGGCGGCAGCGCCGGCCAGACGCGGAATCGAACACGTGCACCCGGGCGGGATCGATCTGAAGATGATAGGTTTCACCGGGTGTCATATCGGTCCCCGGGGGCAGCTGCACGATGAAATCCGCGCCCTCCAGCATTCCATGCGCCAGGCGCCCGGCGCCAAGTTCCTCCAGGAACTCGACGGCAAAGGGCAGCCCCTGGCCCGCCGCACCCAGCGTCACTTCCTCGGGCCGGATGCCCACGTCCACCGCCGCGCCCGGGGCGGCGCCGGCAAGCTTGGACGGAATCGCCACGTGCATGCCGGACGCAAGGGCCGCCACGCCAGATGCGGCCACCCGGGCGGGCAGGATGTTCATCGGCGGTGTACCAATGAACCCGGCCACAAAGCGCGTGGCGGGGTGGTGATAGATCTCCGACGGACTGCCGATCTGTTCGATATGCCCGGCATTCATCACCACCATACGGTCGGCCAGGGTCATCGCCTCGATCTGGTCGTGGGTGACGAAGACCGATGTGGTGGAAAGCCGGCGGTGCAGGCGGCGGATCTCGATGCGCATCTGCACCCGCAGCTTGGCGTCCAGATTCGACAGTGGCTCGTCGAACAGGAAGACGCGGGGCTCGCGGATCATCGCACGGGCCATCGCCACGCGCTGGCGCTGCCCGCCGGATAACTGGCCAGGCTTGCGCTCCAGAAAGCCCGCTAGCCCAACGGTGTCTGCCACCTTCTGCACCCGCGCCAGGCGCTCGGCCTTGGCGATCCCGGCGACCTTCAGGGCATAGCCGATGTTGTCGGCCACGCTCATGTGCGGATACAGCGCATAGTTCTGGAACACCATGGCGCAGCCGCGCCGGCGCGGTTCCAGGTCGTTCACCCGCTGCCCGGCAATGGCGATCTCGCCGGCGCTGATGTCCTCAAGCCCCGCAATCATGCGCAACAGGGTCGATTTGCCGCAGCCGGATGGCCCCAGGATCACCAGGAACTCGCCATCGACGATGTCCAGGTCTACGCCGTGCACCACCTCGGTGCGGCCATAGCTCTTGCGCACCTGGCGGATAGCGATGTCAGCCATGGGTCTTCTCCATCAGTGGCGGCGTGCCATGCCAACCCGCGCAGGCACCCGCGCAGGCACCCGCGCAGGCAATGGAAGGGGCGGCGGCGGCGGCGGCGCGGGGTGGCATCATTTGTCGGCGCCGATCAGGCCGCGAACGAAATAGCGCTGCATCAGCGCGACCACCAGCAACGGCGGCAGCATCACGATCAGGCATCCCGCCATCGCCACGTTCCAGTCCGGCGTGCCGCCGCCGGTGGCCGCCGCGGTTGGGATCAGGCGTTTCAACTCCATCACCGCGGTGCCGTAATTGGCGCGGTCGGTGGTGACCAGGATGGGCCACAGATACTGGTTCCAGGCGTAGATGAACATGATGGTGAAGAGCGCCGCCATGTTGGTCTTGGACAGCGGTATCAGCATGTCGCGCAGGAAGCGCAGCGGGCGTGCGCCATCCATGCGCGCAGCCTCCACGATCTCGGCGGGAATGGTCAGGTAGAACTGGCGGAACAGGAACGTGCCGGTGGCGGTGGCCACCAGCGGCAGCACCAGCCCTGTATAGGAATTCAGCAGGTTCCATTCCAGCTTCATTTGCACGCCGGAAACCTGCTGCCACAGCCAGCCTATGCCCACCAGGTCCAGCACCGCCTGTGCCGGCGCCAGCGCATTCGCCGCCACCGCATAGGTTGGCACGATGCGCACCTCCAGCGGCAGCATCAACGTGACGAAGATCATCCAGAACACCAGCATGCGCCCGGGGAAGCGGAAGAACACAATGGCGAACGCCGTGACCGAGGCAATCGCGATCTTGCCAGCAGCCACCAGAACCGCCACGAACAGGCTGTTCAGCAGCTTGGTGCCCAGCCCGGCACGGGTCCATGCCTCGGTCAGGTTGGTGATCAGGTGGCTGCCGGGAATCAGGCTGATCGGTGGCGAGTTGATCTGCTCGATGGTCAGCGTGGCGGCCACGAACACCAGCCACATCGGCACGAAGGCAACCGCCAGCCCAGTGATCAGGATGGCGTGGGTAGCGATATTCAGAACCGGGGTGCGTTCGATCATCGCGGCGCATTCATGTGTAATGGACCCGGCGTTCGATGTAGCGGAACTGCACGATCGTCAGCCCCATCACCAGCAGCATCAGCACGATCGACTGCGCGGCGGCACCGGAATAATCCAAGCCCTTGAAGCCATCGAAATAGATCTTGTACACCATCAGCGTAGTCGCCTTGGCCGGCCCGCCCTCGGTGGTGATGTCCACGATGCCGAAGCTGTCCACGAAGCTGTCGGTGAGGTTGATGACCAGCAGGAAGAAGAATGTTGGCGTCAACAGCGGCAGCTGGATGTCGCGCATGCGCCGTAGCACCCCCGCGCCGTCCATCGCCCCCGCCTCGACCAGGGAGCGCGGTATCGCCTGCAGACCTGCCAGGAAGAAGATGAAGTTGTAGGCGATGTACTTCCAGGAATACGCCACGATGATCATGATCATCGCATGCGTCCCGTTCATCGCCGGGTTCCACAGATTAGGGTAGATCTGGTTCAGCGCCGAAAACACCCCCGCCTCGGGCGCGAACACATAGCGGAACGCCACCGCCGCTGCTGGTGCCGCCACCGCGAATGGCCACACCAGCGCAGTGCGGTAGTAGTTGTAGCCGCGCAGCTGGCGGTCGCAGAACAGCGCCATCACCAGCGCCATGCCCATCGACAGCGCCGCGGCGCTCAGTGCGAATACAAGACTTCGCGCAACCGACGCCCAATAGAAGCTGTCCGAGAGAACATTGGCGAAGTTTTCGAAGCCGACGAATTCGTTGCCCCCGCCCCACGGCTGTTCAAGCGTGAAGGCCCAGAACAGCGCGGCCCCGGTCGGCCAATAGAAGAAGGTCAACACCAGCAGCGCCTGCGGCACGATCAGCAGCACGCCAAGCCAGGCTGTCTTGAAGTGAACGCGCTTTTCCATGCGGCCGCCTGTCGGGGGAAACCTGAATGAAACGGCCGGGGACGGTATTGGCGCCCCCGGCCGGATGGCAAGGCAACGGGCCGGGGCGCCTGGCCCCGGGCTGCTCGGGTCAGGGCAGCTGCTTGCCGGCGTAGGTGCGCTCGAAGCGGCGCAGAATAGCGTTGCCCCGCTCCACCGCCTGGTTCAGCCCGGCCTCCACCGTCATCTGGTTGGCGAAGATGGCCTGCAGCGCGTCGCGAGTTTCCTTGCGGATCTGGATGAACCCGCCCAGGCGAATGCCGCGGCTGACCGGAGTGGGCTCACTGGCGGTCAGCTGAGCCAGCGCGATCTCGCGGCCCTTGAAGGGAGCGGCGTTGTAGAAGCCCTTGTCCATCATCGCCTTGAAGCCCGGGTTGGTAACCGGGATGTAGCCGGTGACGGTCGAGAAATACTCCTCGCTCGAGGGCAGGGCGATGAAGTTGAAGAATGCGGCGGCACCGCGATACTCGTCCTTCGACTTGCCGCTCAGCGCCCATAGCGACGCGCCGCCGACCAGCGAGTTCACCCGCTGCGTGCCGGCGAACAATGGCAGCATGGCCACGTCCCAGTTCATGCCGGGCTTGGCGATCTTGCCGATGGTGCCGTGGCTGGCCACCGACATCTGCGTCATCTGGCAGTCGGCGGAGCCGAACGCCTCGCTGATGGTGGCCCCGGTCTCCTTCACCTTGATGGCGAAGATGCCCTCGTCGTAGCCCTTCTTGAGGAACTTCACGAAGTCCACGAAGCGGGTTTTGTTGAACACCAGCTCGGCGTTCAGCCCCTCATAGCCGTTGCCCTTGGTGGCGATCGGCAGGCCGTGGATGGCCGAGAATTGCTCCATGATCTGCCAGGTGTCGTATTCGAACGCGAACGGGCAGGCATAGCCGGCCTTCTTCAGGTCGCGCGAAACCGTTTCTACCTCTTCCCAGGTCTTCGGCGCCTCGGTGCGGCCGACCTTAGCAAACGCGTCCTTGTTCCAATAGAACAGCGCGGTCGAGGAGTTGAAAGGGAACGAATACAGATCTCCCTTCGAGGTCGCGTAGTAGTTGGCGACGCCCTTGATGTAGCGGTTCCAATCGATGTTGTAGCCGCTATCGGCCATCAGCTGCTTTGCCGGATAGAACGCGCCCGACAGCATCAGGTCGGCGGTGCCGGCATCGAACACCTGCACGATGGTCGGGTGCTTCTTGGCGCGGAACGCGGCGATCGAGTTCTGCACCGCCTCGTCGTAGCTGCCCTGGCTGATGCAGGCGATCTCGAACTCAGTCTGCGATTCATTGAATCGCTTGCACACGTCGTTCACGCGCTCGCCCAGGTCGCCCGTCAGGCCCTGCCAAAGCTCGAACTTGATGCGCTGCTGGGCCGATGCATCGGCGCCGAAGCCAGCAAGGGCGGAGAACGCGAGCGCCACCGAGGCGCGCCAGAATGTCTTCATGGAGTGAGGTCCCGTGTGATGGAGGCGGGACGGTTCATACCGCCGTTCCATGACAGTCAGTGGGCGGTTTGGCGACGCTCTTATGACCATGGTATCCGCAAGGAGAGGTGGCTTGAGGAATTTGCAAAGATTCTTTAGGTGGATACTCTGCCTGACAGAGGCAATGTTGCCGCGGATCAAGCGCGAAAATGAAGAAGCGCACGCGGCGGACGCATAGCCCGGGCGTCAGGGCGAAGATAGCGTTGGCTAACATCGAGGCGCCGGAGATGCCGATGCTGATGTTGGAGCTGGCGGGACCAAGCCAGACCTCTCCCGTCCCGAGCCGCAACCCGCGCCGTCATCGCCCTCGGTCCGGCCGCACCCAGGCCTGATTGAGATTGATCTGGGGAACGGCAGCCAGGTGCGTGTGGGTAGCGACGTAAACTTTGCCGCCCTGCGGCGCGCGCTCGTGGCGTTGCGCGGATGATCCCACCTCCGTCTGGTGTTCGGGTGTGGGTAGCCACGGGTGCGACGGATATGCACAAGGGGATGAACGGGCTTGCCCTGCAGGTGCAGCAGGCGCTGGAACGCTATCCCCATGGCGGTGATCTCTACGTGTACCGGGGCCGCTGAACTGATCTGGTGGAGATCCTTTGGCATGACGACTGGGAATGTCGCTCTACGCCAAGCGGCCGGAGCGCGGCCGGTTCAACTGGCCGCAGGCAAAGGAGGGGGTGGTCCCGCTCACGCCTGCGACCTTGTCGATGCTACTGGAAGGCATCGACTGGAGGAATCCGCAGCGGACGTGGCGACCGGAGATGGCCGAATAATGCCCCGGACTAATGCGGCGCAGGGTGTCCCGCTAGACGGATTCGGCATCGCAGACCGCCCCTGCGACCTGCTTCATTTGGTCACGAACGCTTTGGGCGGGTGAAACTGCGCCGGCGCAAAGACCACCAGATGGCGCAAATGCCCTATACGCAGAATCGTGCTGGCCAGCGGTGGCCGCCGCAGCATGCTGCGGCGCGACACGGCGCTCCGCCATGCCGGATAAGAGTAGCACGTCCCGCCAGTCCAAAGGTCCGACAACATCAGGCCGCCGAAGAACGCAGCGTTCGTTACGCCCCTGGCGGTCAACCGGGTGTCCCGAGAACGTGCACTTGTTCTGGCCTGTCGAACGGAAGGAAAATGTGTTTTGTAAGGGATGCTGGCGGCCCAGGGAGGAATCGAACCGACAGTCCGCACCACCGTGTCAACGTATTGAACCATAATTGATTTCCGTCGTCATGCTTGATCGCCCCAGGCAAACCGTCCCCGAGACTATGGCCCTCCAGAGACCCAAAATCGCCATTCCTGGCCTGACGCCAGCTAAACGGCCATGTAAGTGGGGCAAAACCCCGGGCACGCAGGTGCAGCAATAATCGGAATCCCGCGGCCGCATGGCGGATTTCTGCCATCGTTGCGTAGGCGCCGATGGGTTCGATTCGAGAGACGCCTCAGATCGCCCGGGCTTTTGCCCTTGTTACACGGCCATCCGGCAAACCCTTCTGAAACCTCGCACTTTTCTGGCATCCATACACCCCGAGAAGCCATATCGCCCTCTTGCGCTGGCTGGGGTGAGGGAACCCAGGCGGAATAGTCTCCATTCGGACCCAGGTGAAGGGCAACCTCACTCAGGGCAATCGCATTTGGAATTTCTGGCCTCCGAAGGGTCTTCCACGGCTGGATTCGGGAGGCTGCGGTTAGAATTGTGCAGCTTGAAGGGCGCAAATTGGGCTCCGCAACCCGAACACGAAGCTTCTGACCCGACTCG
>Ga0105047_10013925_pt1 | contig 12795 bp, 15 predicted proteins | sample MAT04_FD_78384 | JGI IMG/M metagenome (GOLD analysis project Ga0105047, IMG submission 78384) | Freshwater microbial communities from Lake Fryxell liftoff mats and glacier meltwater in Antarctica - MAT-04 (megahit assembly) | ecosystem: Environmental > Aquatic > Freshwater > Ice > Liftoff... | reverse complement strand
GATCGGGACGAGGCGGAAGACGACGACTGAGCCGCGCGGCCGGCCGGAAGTTCAAATCACGCATTGGCTAAATCGGCATTTGCGGAAGGAGGATTCCGGATGTTCGGCGAATGAATTCGCCGCTATGGTAACCGCGGATTCACCTGCGAAGCCAACTACCGCCATCGAGCCGCTCAGCCGCCTCGCCGCGGTAGCTCGGTCTGGTCCAGAGGCTCCTCCCCGCCGCCAATTCGGTTTAACTCGATGCGCCCGAGCAGGGCGCCGAGTTCGTGCGAAGGCACTACCAGCAGCAGCGGCGTGCGTGGAACGTTCAGCCCATCGGGCGCGCGCAGGCGGCACACCATCGGTATCGGCGATGACCGCGCTGCGCTTCGTTTCGGCGACACCGCCACCGACGAAAATGTTCTGATTCAAAACATCGGATCGCGACGGCTTTGAACCATGACGTCGTCCGCGTGGGCCTCCCGGCCGCTAGGTAATCTGCCCGGCGCGCTGCCGGAGGGTGAGGATGAGGAACTCCGCGGGCTTGAGCGGGGCGAAGCCGACGACGATGTTGACCACGCCGCGCGCGAGGTCGGCGGGCGTCGTGGTGGTGGCGTCGCACTTCACGAAGAAGGCGTCCCTGGGAGAACTTCCCTGAAAGGCGCCGGCGCGAAACAGGCCGTTCAGAAACGCGCCGACGCTGGCCCGGAGTTGCGCCCAAAGTGGCTCGGCGTTGGGCTCGAAGACCGCCCAGCGGGTTCCGCGATCGAGGCTCTCTTCGAGGAAGAGGGCCAGCCGGCGAACCGGGACATACTTCCAATCCGAGGCCAGCCGGTCGTCGCCCTCCAGGGTGCGTGCGCCCCAGGCTACGGGCTTGGGCAAGGCGCGCAGGCAGTTGATTCCGCGGGGATTCAGCAGGCTGTTCTCGGCGTCGGTCAGGCGGCAGGCGAGATCCTTCACCCCTTGCAAGGTGGCGTCGGTTCCTGCGGGTGCCTGCCACACGCCGCGGGTGCGGTCGGTGCGCGCGTAGAGTCCGGCGATGGTCCCGCTGGGCGGCGCAGTGCGGGGGGCGCCGCCGTGGAGCGGATCGGCGATCCTGATCCACGGAAAATAGACGGCGGCGTCGCTGGTTTTCGGGAGCGCTCCACGAAGGACGGACTGTTCCATCTCCGCAGGCGTGCGCGCATCAGCCGGCGCATCGCCGATGAGGAAGGCGCGGCGTTTCCGGCAATAGCTCACCGCGTCCGCAAGGGTGTCGCGCGCCGTAACGCCCGGGAGGACGAGCAGGTTGAACAGATCCACCTTGTCGAGCGCGCGCAGGCCCGTGCGCACCTGAGCCGCGGAAGCGCTCTTCGCGATCCGCACCACAATGGCCTCGGTGCCGCCATTGAGGAAAAACTGCCGGACGGCATCCGCGAGTTCCAGCCGCGCCGCCGCGCCGCCGAACTTCTGCTCGAATTCGCCGATGTTCCGAATGGGCGTGGCGTGGTTGACCGCGCCCTTTTTCGCTGCTCCGACAAAGGCCGTGATCGCCGTGGGCACGCCGGCGATGGGGTGCCCGCCGCCGGGGATTTCTTCCACATAAACGCCGGGATAGGAGGCCATCGCCGCGCAGCATAGCGGAGCCGGGTCGCCCGGCACAAGCAGCCCGATGGGCGGAGGAGATAACCGCGGCTGGCGTCGATGTTCGGGGTTGGATGTTGGAAGTTCGCTGTTCATTCTGCCCCTGCATGGACCTCCTTACTCTCGATCTTCCCGGCATCCGCAAAGTCGCCAGCGGCAAGGTGCGCGAAATCTTCGATCTCGGCGAACACCTGCTGCTCGTGGCCACGGATCGGATCAGCGCGTTCGACTGCATTTTGCCAAACCCGATTCCGCACAAGGGCGCAGTGCTGACTTCGATCTCGGCGTTCTGGTTTCAGCGGTTCGGGTTTGTGGAGAATCACGTCGTGGCGACGGAGGTGCGGGATTTTCCGGCGGCGCTCCAGCCTTACGAAGCTCAGCTCGCGCGGCGGTCGATGGTGGTGAAGAAGGCGACGCCGCTGCCGGTGGAGTGTGTGGTGCGCGGCTATCTCGCGGGCTCGGGCTGGAAGGAATATCAGGCGACGCAGACGATCTGCGGGATCGTGCTGCCGGCGGGGTTGCGGCAGGCGGAGCAGTTGCCGGAGACGATTTTTACGCCTTCGACGAAGGCGGAGAGCGGGCACGATATGAACATCCCGTGGGAGGAATGTGTGCGGCTGGTGGGTGAGGACGTGGCGGAGCAGGTGCGGGCGCTGAGCATCGGCATCTACGAGGCCGGGCACGCTTTCGCGGCGGAACTGGGGATCATCGTGGCGGACACGAAATTCGAGTTCGGCCTGTTCGATGGGCGCGTCATTTTGATCGACGAATGTCTCACGCCGGATTCGTCGCGGTTCTGGCCGGCGGATCAATATGAACTCGGGATCAGCCCGCCGAGTTTCGACAAGCAGTTCGTGCGCGATTACCTCGAGACGCTGGACTGGGACAAGACGCCGCCCGCGCCGGCGCTGCCGCCGGAGGTGATCCGCCAGACGAGTGAGAAGTATCGCGAGGCCTGCGCGCGGCTGACGGGTCGAGCGCTGGTGTGACGGGCGCTTGAGCCCAGCCGGCTGGTGCGTTAGCCTGCGCCCATGTCCCGCGCTGCCACTCCTCTCCTCAGTCCCGAGGAATATCTCGCCTTCGAGCGCGAGGCGGAAACGAAGCACGAATATCACGACGGCGAGATCGTGGCGATGGCCGGCGGCACCGGCCCGCATTCGCTGCTCGCGGTGAATCTGGGGAGCGAACTCCGGCAACAGCTCAGGGGCCGCCCCTGCCTCGTCTTAAACTCCGACATGAGGGTGTGGATCGACGAGACGCGGCGGTTTCTTTACCCGGATCTTTCCGGCCTGTGCGGGCAGCCGCAATACCTCGATGCGACGCGCGATGTGCTCACCAACCCCGCCATAGTCATCGAGGTCCTCTCGCCGAAGACCGAGGCCTACGATCGCGGCAAGAAGCTCGCGCTCTACATGGCGCTGCCGTCGATCGGGGAGATCGCGCTGGTGAATCAGGACGAAGTGCGCGTGGAGAAGTACACGCGTCAGCCGGATGGGAGCTGGCGTTTCGAGGCGTTTGCGGGGCTCGACGCGGCGGTGCGGTTTGAGGCCCTGGGCTGCGCGGTGCGGCTGGGAGATCTTTACGAGGGCGTGGAACTGGCCCCCGTCGCTTAAGCGCGCGATGCGCGTCGCGATCGAAGACTTCATCCTTTATCTCGCGACGGAGCGCGGGCTTTCGGACAACTACCAAATCTCGACGCGGCTTTCGCTGGAAGGTTTCGCGCACTGGCTGGAGCGGCGGAAGCTCGTGGCAGCGATGGGCGAGGAGGCGGTGCAGCAGATCATGCCCAGCGGGGCGGACTGGCCGTCGGTGGAGATCGCGCCGGGGGACGTGACGCATCGGGAGATCAGCGATTATCTCGCGCACAAGAAGCGGCTCGGGCTGTCGGCGGCGTCGATCAAGCTGGTGGTCGTGGCGATCAAGATTTTCTTCCGCTGGCTGCATGCGCGGAAACGGACGGAGCGCGATGTGGCCGAGGTGCTGCCGCTGCCGCGCACCGAGCATTACCTGCCGGAGACGATGAATGAATTGCAGGTCGATCATTTGCTCGAAGGGATCTCGACGGACGCGCCGCGCGGCTTTCGCGACCGGGCGATTTTGGAGCTGCTCTATGCGAGCGGGCTGCGCGTTTCCGAGCTGGTGAATCTCACGCTCGAACGGATCGACTTCGACAACCGGATCGTGCGGGTGACGGGGAAGGGGAACAAGACGCGCCTCGTGCCGGTGGGGCAGAAGGCGTGTGCGGCGATCGTCGCTTATCTGGAAAAGGAGCGCCCGGAGATGGTGCGCAAGAAGACGGGGAGCGAGGTGTTTCTTTCCAACCGGGGGACGAAGCTGACGACGGTGCGCATCTGGCAGATCGTGAAGGTGTGCGCGAAGAACGCGGGGCTGGAGATCAATGTCTATCCGCACTTGCTGCGGCACAGCTTTGCCACGCATCTGCTGAGCAACGGCGCGGATCTGCGGATCATCCAGGAGTTGCTCGGGCACGCGGATATTTCGACGACGCAGATTTACACGCACGTCGATCAGCAGCGGCTGAAGGCGGTGCATCTCAAGTTCCACCCACGGGCGAAGTAGGCGGGGCTTCCCAGCTCCGCGCGGCCGGTTTTGCGGGGTGGACTGCGGCGGTGAAGCGGCTCTGGGAAGAACCGCCTACGTTGGCAGCAGCCGCTTGTCCGTTTGCACGGCGTCGAAGAAGGATGGGAAGCGCGGCTGCCAGCCGAGGGCGCGGAGCCTGGCGTTGCTCACGCGTTTGTTCGTCCACCCGCGTTTGCGGTTGAGATCGGGTTCCCCGGTGGGCGGGAGCGGGCGCTGGAAACGCTCGGCCAGCCACGCGTAAACCTCGCGCTGGGCGAGGGGTTGGTCGTCGCTGACATTGAAGACGCCGCGCGCGCCGGTGGTGATGAGATGGGCGAGTGCCGAGGCGATGTCGTCGCGGTGGGTCTGGTTGATCCACTTTGCGCCGTCGCCTTCGATGGTCGCGGTGCCTTCGAAGAACTTGCGCAGCAGAACGGAACGGCCGGGCCCGTAGATGCCGGCGAGCCGGGCGACGATGCCGCCCTGCGTAAGGACGAACTCCTCGGTCTCGCGCAGAATTTTCCCGGTTTCGCGGTCGGGCTCGGCCGGGCTTTCCTCGGTGACCCACGCGCCGTCGGTCTGCGCATACACCGACGTGCTGCTCGTGAAGAGCAAGGGCGCCGGGGCGAAGACGGCGGCGAGGTTCTTCGCGCCTTCGAGATAAACGCGCCGGTATTGCTCAGCGCCTCCGCGGCCGGAACTCGCACAGTGGATGACGGCATCGAAAGGACCGTGCTGCCGGAGTGTGGTCACCGAGGAGAGGTCCGCGAGGTCGCCGGCAAAGATGGGAAATTGCTCGCGCTCCTGCTGAGCGGCGGCTGATTCCACCGAGTGGGTGCAACCGATCCTTTCCCAGTCGGCGTGGGCGAAATGAAGCGCGGTGGCGACTCCGACGTAACCGCACCCGGCGATGAGGACTTTCGGCACCGTTACGGCAGGGGCGTTCCGCGCGCGGCGATGAGCAGCTTGTACCACTCCTCCCGCGTGAGTTCGATCTCCGCGGCCTTGGCCGCGGCGCGGATCCGTTCGGGGTTCACACTGCCGATGATCGGGATGATTTTCGTCGGATGCTTGAGCAGCCAGGCGAGGGCGATGGCCACGCGGGTGGTGCCGCGGGCGGTGGCGATTTCGTCGAGCACGGTGTTGATCGCGTTGGGCTTGTAGCCTTTCTGGCCGGGCAGCAAGTCGGTCGCGCCATCGCCGAGCAGACCGCCGCCGAGCGGGCTCCAGGCGAGCGGCGTGATATGGAGCGCCTGGCATTGATCAAGGGTGCCGTCTTCGAAGGCGGCGAGCTGGGTGAGGCTGATCTCGACCTGATTGCCGACGAGGTTCCGGTCGATCTTTTGCTGCACGGCGCGCTGGAGCAGGCTGACTTGCGATGGACGGAAATTGCTGACCCCGAACTCCCGCACTTTGCCCGACTTATACAGGCTGGAAAACGCAATCGCGATTTCGTCCACCTCCATGAGCCAGTCGGGGCGGTGAAGCTGGTAGAGGTCGATGCGGTCGGAGTGCAGGCGTTTCAGCGATTGCTCGCAGGAGCGGATGATGTGCTCGGCGGTGAAGTCGTAGCGCTGGGGCGCGCCGGGCGGGTCGTCGGCGACGCGGATGCCGCATTTGCTGGCGATGAGGATCTTTTTGCGGAGGCTGGGATTTTCCCGGAGCACTTCGCCAAAGGCGCTCTCGGCGCGACCTTTGCAGTAAATGTCGGCGTGATCGAAGAGGGTGTAGCCGGCTTCGACTGCGGCAAGGATGGCGGCGCGCGCGGTCTTGAGATCTTCCTGGATGTTGCCGGTGCAGGCGATGCGCCAGCAGCCGTAGGCGAGGCGGCTGGATTGGAGTTTGCTTTCGCCGAGAGGAACCTTCTGCATGGGCACTTGCGTAGCGAGGCGGGCGCGTGGCGGCAAGCGCTGAGTCAGCGGAGATGCGTGCCGATTGCCAGCGCGGGGGAGCGCGTGTATGCAGCGGTCATGCGCTACTTCCTCGCTGCTCTCTTCGCGATGTTCCTCCTCTCGGGCTGCATGTCCGATCCCGAGGAGCGCACTTTCTTTTACGGCGGCTGGATGAAGCCCGAGAAGTCGGCGGAGCAGCGGCTGAACACGCGGTAGCGTGGCGGCCGGGAGCGCCGTCAGAAAACGTGTCATCCTGAGCGGAGCGAAGGTGGGCAGGTGGGCGTAGCGCAGTCGAAGGATCCCGTGCATTCACCGGAGACGTCGCCGGTTGTTCGACGGGGTTCCTCGCCTGCGCCCACATGGAACTCCCCTCAGAATGACCGCGCTTTTGGGAGATGCTCTGGCTAAAGCGCCCAGACCGTTTTGCCGCTGACGATGGTCCGCACAGCACGGCCCTTCAGCTCCCAGCCGTGGAAGGGCGTGTTGCGGCTGCGGGAGAAGCTCTGCTCTTTGTCCACGGTCCATTCGAGGTCGGGATTGATGAGCGTGACGTCGGCGGGCGCGCCGACGCTGAGCGTGCCGCGGTCGAGGCCGAGCAGGCGCGCGGGTTCGACGCTGAACATCTCGATGAGCCGCGGCAGGCCGATGGCTTTCTTTTTGTGGACGAGGATGTCGAGGAAGAGGCCGAGTTCGGTCTCGAAGCCGAGGATGCCGAAGGGCGCCTGGTCGAACTCGACTTCCTTTTCGTAATTGCAGTGCGGCGCGTGGTCGCTGGCCAGCACGGTGATCGTGCCGTCGGCGACGCCTTCGATGAGCAGATCGATGTCGCGCTGGGTACGCAACGGCGGGTTCATCTTGAAGTTCGTATTGTAGCCGCGGATCGACTCGTCGGTCAGCGCGATGTGGTGCGGGCAGATTTCGCCGCTGAGCGGGATGCCGCGGCTGCGCGCTTCTCGTAAGATACGGACGCTGCCGCCGCTGCTCAGGTGCTGGCAGTGGATCGGCGTGCCCGTGAGTTCGGCGAGCTGGCCATTGCGCGAGACGATCAGTTCTTCGCCCATCGCCGGCCAGCCGGGCAGACCGAGGACGGTGCTCCAGTAGCCTTCGTGCATCACGCCTTTGCCGACGAGCGCGTAGTCCTGGCAATGGTCCATGACGGTAAGGTTGAACATGCGCGCGTATTCGAGCGCGCGGCGCATGACCTCGGGATTCTGGATGCAATGGCCGTCGTCGGTCAGGGCGACGATGCCGGCTTTCTTCATCGAACCGATGGGTGCGAGTTCTTCGCCGGCGATGCCTTTGGTGATCGCGCCGGACGGGAAGACGTTGATCACGGCTTCCGCTTTCGCCTTTTCCAAAACCCACGTGACCACGCTCGGCTGGTCGATGGTGGGCGAGGTATTCGGCATGCACACGACGCTGGTGAAACCGCCCGCCGCAGCGGCCTTGGTGCCCGTCGCGATGGTTTCCTTGGCCGACTGGCCGGGCTCGCGGAGGTGGACGTGGAGATCGATCAGGCCGGGAGCGACGATCAGGCCGGTGGCGTCGATTATTTCCAATCCTTCGTCGTGTTGCCGCGCGGTGCCTTCGAGATCGATGCGTTCGACTTTGCCGTCCGCCAGATAGATGTCGCCGACGCGATTGAGGCCGTTCGCCGGGTCGATGATGTGGCCGTTGGAGATGAGCGTCTTTTTCATGGCACAGAAGTCCGCACGCCAGCGCAGAGGTAAAGGACGGCCATGCGGACGGCGAGGCCGTTGGTGACCTGTTCGAGGATGACGCTGCGGTGGCTGTCGGCGAGGTCGCTGTCGATCTCGACGCCGCGATTGACCGGGCCGGGGTGCATGATGAGGGCGCCAGGTTGGAGGTGTTCGGCGCGCTGTTTGGTGAGACCGAAAAGCGCGGTGTATTCGCCGAGGCTGGGGAAGTATTCCTTGCGCTGCCGCTCGTGCTGGATGCGCAGGAGATTGACCACGTCGGCGGTGGGCAGGACGGCGTCGAGGTCGTGGGTGACGGTCACGCCCATTTGCTCGAAGACGCGCGGGACGAGGGTGCTCGGGCCGACGAGGGTGACTTTGGCGCCGAGCTTGAGCAGCGCGTGGATATTGGAGCGAGCGACACGGCTGAAGAGGATGTCGCCGACGATGGCGACGTGCAGGCCGGAGACGCGACCGAGTTTTTCGCGAATGGTGAAGGTGTCGAGCAGCGCCTGCGTCGGGTGCTCGTGGGCGCCGTCGCCGGCATTGATGATGCTGGCGTCGAGCCGTTCGGCGAGGAACTGCGAGGCGCCCGCGGAGCTGTGCCGAAGAACGATGATGTCGGCGTGATTTGCCTCGAAAACCTTGGCCGTGTCCTTGAGCGTCTCGCCTTTCGTCAGGCTGGAGGACGACGCGGAGACGTTGATCACGTCGGCGCTCAGGCGGTGCGCTGCGAGCTCGAAGCTGACCCGGGTGCGGGTGCTGGATTCAACGAAGAAATTGACCAGCGTCTGCCCGCGGAGGGCGGGAACTTTTTTCACGTCGCGCGTGCCGACGGTTTTGAACGCGGCGGCGGTGTCGAGGACGAGGGTGATCTCTTCGGCGGTCAGATCCTGCAGGCCGACCAAGTCTTTGTGCGTCCACGTCGCCGCCGGGACGGATGGTGCTGATTTCTGGTGTTGGATGGGGCTCGCAGCGCTCATGGGGAAATCAGGCGAGGCTCATCCAGACGGAATCGGGAATGCCGTCCGTGGCTTCGAAGCGCACATGCACGCGCTGGCCGTGCGCGGTCGGGAGGTTTTTGCCGACGTAATCGGCGCGGATGGGCAACTCGCGATGGCCGCGATCGATGAGCGCGGCGTACTGGATGCGGGCCGGACGACCGAAGCTGGAGATGGAGTCCATCGCGGCGCGGCAGGTCCGGCCGGAGAAGAGCACGTCGTCGGTCAGGACGATGGTCAGGTCTTCGAGATCGTGCGGCAGGATGGTGCGCTCGACGCGCGGCGGCAGGCGGTGCCGGTGCAGGTCGTCGCGGTGCATGGCGACATCGACCACGCCGGCGAAAGGCGCCGTACCGCTGAACTCGGCGATGTAGGCGGCGAGACGTTTGGCGATCTCGATCCCGCGCGACGGGATGCCGATCAGCGCGACCTTGGTGAGGTCGGGATTGCGCTCGATGATTTCGTGCGCGATGCGCTTGAGACAGCGTCCAATGGCGGCCTGGTCGAGGACGATCGTGGCGCCCGGAGCCGGGGCGTCGGGGGAGGGGGAAGCGGGAGGAGTGGGCGTTGAGTTCATGTTCCTTGGCGACCTCGCGGGATCGCTTTAAAGGACAAAGGCAATGGGTCGGAGCTAGGTCACGGGTTCCTTCTGCCTTTGCGACCGCCACGAGGAGCGGTGTTTGACGATCCAGTCGAGGAGCGCCTTTTCAAAACCGATATCGTGTCCCGCCTTCTCACTTTCGATCCACTTGTGCCGGAGGATTTCTTCGCGCTCAGCGAGGAATTCTTTGTAGAGCAAGGATTCGCGGACGAGTTCGGTGGATTCGTCGGTAGGGGTGCTCATGGCGCGGGGGACAATTTCAAAAAATCGCTGGGAACGTCAATGGTATTACCGGCCGCGGATCATTTTTGAAAATCAGCGGGCGTCATTCTGAGCGGAGTGTAACGGAGTCGAAGAATCCCGTGGATGACCCTGCGATGTTCCGCCGTGAGGCGCCGGGATTGCCTTCGGCGGTCTGCGGCTCTTCGACTGCGTTCCGTCCCGCCTTCGCCCACACGGAACGCCGCTCAGAATGACACGCGCCTATTTTAATAATGCGCCGCTACCGCACTACCGATGAAGGCAGGACATGCGGGATGAACGCGCGGCTTCAATGCGGAAGCGTCTGGCAGAGCAGGCGGGCGATTTTCAGAAACTCTTGCGCGACCGGATTCCCGGGATTGGCGGCGGTGACGGGCTGGCCGCGGTCGCCGGCTTCGCGGGTCGGGATGTCGATCGGGATTTGGCCGAGGAGCGGGACTTTAAGGCGTGCGGCTTCGCGTTCGCCTCCGCCGTTGCCGAAAATGTCATAGCGCTGGCCGTCGCTCGGGCAGAGGAAGTAGCTCATGTTTTCGATCAGGCCGAGGACGGGGACGTTGACCTTCTGGAACATCGTCGCGGCTTTGCGGGCATCGATCAGCGCGACTTCCTGCGGCGTGGTGACGATGACCACGCCGGCGAGCGCCACGGTCTGGACGATGGTGAGCTGGATGTCGCCGGTGCCGGGCGGGAGATCGAGGACGAGGTAGTCGAGCGCGCCCCACTCGACCTGCCGAAGAAATTGCTGGGTGTATTTCGTGACCATCGGTCCGCGCAGGATGGCGGGCGCGGCGTCATCGAGCAGGAAGCCCATCGACATCAGCTTCAAGTCGTAGCGCTCGATGGGGAGGATGCGATTTTCCTCGGTGGCCATCGGGCGTTCGTTGCTGCCGAACATCAGGCCGATGCTCGGTCCATAGAGATCGCAATCGCAAAGGCCGACGGCGGCGCCGGTCTGCTGCAAGGCCACGGCGAGATTGGCGGCGACGGTCGATTTGCCGACGCCTCCCTTGCCGCTAGCCACGGCGATGACGTGCTTGATGCCTTCGATCGCGGCGGTGGCCATCGGAGCGGTGCCCGCGGCGGGTGCTTGCGGCGGTGCCTGAATGTCGATGCGGACGGTGACGCTGCCGACGCCGGGGATTTGCGCGAGCGCGGCTTCCGAGCCGGTCTTGATCGCCTGCGGCACCGTCGGGTCATTGGTCGCGAGGCTCATCTGGACGACGACATCCGTGCCGTCCTCGATGCGGATATTTTTCACCAAGCCGAACGAGACGATGTCCCGGCTGAATCCGGGGTATTTGATGGTGGCGAGCTTTTCGCGGACTTGCGGTTCGGTGATCATGACGGGCGGCGAGTCTTGAGAAGATCACGCGCGAGCGCAACGCCGAAGGCAAGGGAGGTCAGGTGTTGAAATTTTCGCTTGATGGAGCGAAAGGTGTGGAGTCACAACTCCACACATGGCGCAGACTCAATCATTTGGAGAATTCCTGCGGGAGCGCCGCACGGCGAAAGCTGAGAGTGATCCTGCCTTCTCGCTGCGCCAACTGGCGGATCGGGTCGGCATCGAGCCTTCCTACCTGAGCAAGATCGAGCGGGGTGAGGAGGCGCCTCCGGGCGAGCAAAACATCCGCCGGTTGTCCGAGGAACTGGGCGAGAATCCCGATGCACTGCTGGCGCTGGCCGGGAAGGTTTCCAGCGATCTGCTCGAAATCATCCGCGAACGCCCCACCGTGGTCGCGGAACTCCTGCGCGCCGTGCGCGCCATGCCCGCCAAAAAGGTTTCCGCCATCTCCCGCCAGATTCGCGATGGCGACGGGTGACCTCGCCCACTCCCGCACGCCGATGATCAACCTCAAAGACCACGCCCTCAGCTTCACCTTCCCGGAAATCGCGCAGGAAGTTCGCGCCCATTTCGAGCGCCAGTTGCAGATCATTCTCCCGGAGTTGCAGCGGTCTGAGGAGCGGCCGGACTGCTGGCGGAACTGGAGTCCCGACCCGCCTCGGCAGCATCGACGAAACGGTGCTCGCCAGGTAATTCATTTTGCTTGTGAAACCGCGCCTTTACCTTGAGACGACCATCCCGAGCTATCTCACCGCGCGGCCGAGCCGGGATGTCGTCATTCTCGGCCATCAGGAGACGACGAGGGAGTGGTGGGCAACCTGCCGCGACCGTTTCGAGCTTTTCGTCTCGGCCTTGGTGGTCAATGAAGCGGCCCAGGGCGATGCGGAGGCCGCGCACCTCCGGTTGCAAGCTTTGCAGGACATCCCGGAACTCGCCGCCTCACCCAGCGCGGAGGAGCTTGCGGCCGCGCGCTTGCGCGAGGGTGCCGTGCCCGCGGTGGCGCGGATCGACGCGGCGCACATCGCCATTGCCGCGGTGCATGGGATGGATTTCCTTGTCACATGGAATTGCCGCCACATTGCCAACGCCGAAATGGAACCGCGCATCCGCGAGGTATGCGCAAGCCGCGGCTGGCCTTGCCCGGTCATTTGCACGCCGGAGCAATTGCTCCCGCCCGATAAAGGAGACGCCCCATGAATGATCCCATCGTCGAAGAGGTCCGCCGCATCCGCGCCCAGATCGCCGCGGAAAATGGAAACGACTTGCATCGAATCTTCGAGAACGCGCGCCGTCGGGAAGGTGCGGACGGGCGCCGGGTGATCTCTTTCGATAAATCGATACGCGACGAGCCATCCTGCGTCGTGCGCGAGGAGCCGCCGAAGCCGTGATGCCCGGTGGGCTGTCAACAAATCCAACTCCCCTTGATGACGGGGCGCTCGTTGCCCGCGTCGGAGGCTTCGCCGCCGGGAGGCCACCAGCGCGGGAACGCACCGTGAAGCGGCCGCCGCCGGCCCGGTCGATCCCCGCGCAGCAAATCCGCGCCATCCGTCCCGGCTTGGGCGGCAGGCCAACCGGGTTTGCCACGCTGCTCAACGTGCCGGCGGTGACGGCGATCTCGTGTGAGGTGGACCCCGAAATTCGGGCCAGTGCTTAAGCTGTAGAACGGTGGCGTCGGGGCGGATAAAACCCCAACCAGAAAGAGCATCGAAAACAATGAAAGCCAAACGCCGAACCCACGACAGCGCCTTCAAGGCGCGAGTAGCCCTTGAAGCACTCAAGGGGATCAAAACCATCCAACAGATCGCCAAGGACTTTG
>Ga0105047_10013924_pt1 | contig 12797 bp, 7 predicted proteins | sample MAT04_FD_78384 | JGI IMG/M metagenome (GOLD analysis project Ga0105047, IMG submission 78384) | Freshwater microbial communities from Lake Fryxell liftoff mats and glacier meltwater in Antarctica - MAT-04 (megahit assembly) | ecosystem: Environmental > Aquatic > Freshwater > Ice > Liftoff... | reverse complement strand
GCGCTGGGCGAAATTGAGAAAGTGTCAAACGACTTGGCAGATTTAATTCAGAACATCTCCGAAGCTGCGCGTCAGCAGTCTGCCGCTGCGACCAACATCTCAGGCACGATGAACGTCATTCAGGAAATCACCACACAAACGTCGGCCGGTACCTCACAGACCGCCGAGTCAATTGGCATTTTGGCTGACCTCGCCCGCGACCTGCGCAAGTCGGTGGCGGACTTTAAGCTGCCCACATGATGACGAGCGCGCACACGAAAGCGGTTGAGGGGCTGTTTCCTCGGGCTTCGTGCGCACGCCTACGCCTGACATCCACTACTGCTGCGCCTGCCGTCCGGCCAAAAGCCGAGGTTTGAGGAAGCTTTGCAATGAGCCAACGAGACGATCTTGACTTCACCACGCTGAACTGGGTGAAGCGCGAGTTAGACGAGACCCTGAAGCAAGCGCGCCAAGCGCTTGAGGCGTTTGTGGAGAACCCCACCGACCCGACCCAGATGCGCTTTTGCGCCAGCTATCTGCATCAGGTTCAAGGAACCCTGCGGATGGTTGAACTTTACGGCGCCGCGCAGGTGTCTGAAGAAATGGAGCGCCTGGCGCAGGCGATAGTGGACGGCAAAGCGAAGCCGGGTGAAGAAACCTATACCGCGCTGATGCGCGGCATCGTGCAGCTGCCCGATTACCTCGAGCGTTTGCAGGGCGGGCACAAAGACATTCCGATCGTGCTGCTGCCCTTGCTCAACGACTTGCGCAGCGCGCGCGGCGAGGGGCTCCTCTCCGAGACGGCGCTGTTCTCACCTAATTTGTACGTCGATCTGCCTGCGCAAGCGGCCGGCGCGGCCACACCTCTGCCGGATGGTGAAGTAAAGCTACAGGCGGCGCGCCTACGCGGCGCATTCCAGACCTCGCTCGTGCGCTGGTACCGCGACGACGAACCCGAAGCCATGGTCGCAAGGCTGTTTGCGGTGCTTGAGCGGCTGCGCTCAATCTGCCACGTCACCGAAGCGCGACGGCTGTGGTGGATTGCAGCAGTGGTAGCCGACGGCATCAAGCAAAACGCGATTGGCGTAAATCTGTCGGTCAAACTGCTATTCGGCAAAATCGACCGCGAAATCAAACACCTGGTTGAATCAGGTGAGCCCAGTTTTCGCGCCGCACCGCCAAACGATCTAATCAAGAATCTCCTTTACTACATCGCCCACGCCGCACCCGACACCGCGCGAACCAAACTGGTGCGCAGCACCTACGGATTGAGCACGCTGATCCCCGACGAAGCCGAGCTTGAGCACGCAAAAGGCTCGCTCGCTGGCCGCAACCGCGCGCTTCTAGATACCGTAGGCGGCGCCATCAAGGAAGATCTGCTGCGGGTCAAAGAAGGTCTCGATCTGCATCTTCGAAGTGCTTCCCCGAACTCCGACGCACTCAAACCCCTGGTCCAGCAGCTCGCGCAGATTGGCGACACCTTGGGCATGCTGGGCCTCGGTGTTCCGCGCAAGGTCGTGCAAGAACAGAAAGAAATTCTGGACCGCATGACCTACTCAAGCGAACGCAGCGATGAAAACGCGCTGCTGGATGTCGCCGGCGCACTTTTGTACGTTGAGGCCTCGCTTGATGACCACATCCACACGCTGGGCGGCGCCGCGCCGGTCGATGAAAGCATCGATCCCACGACGACCATTCCGCAGGCGGAAATGCGCAAGATCATGGATCAGACCATGCGCGAAGCGGCCACCAACCTGCAGTTGGCCAAAGAAAACATCGTTGCGTTTATCGAATCGCCGTGGGATCACGATCGCCTGAACGACACGCCGCGGCTGCTTGATGAAGTGGTCGGCGCTTTGCGCGTGATGCAGCACACCGAAGCGGGCAAACTGCTCGACGGCGTCAAACGCTTTATTCACGTCGAGCTGGTCGAGAAGCAACAGGTGCCGAACGCGCGGCAGCTGGACACACTGGCAGATGCGCTGGTCAGTATCGAGTACTACTTAGAGGCGCTGAAAGAGCAGCGCCCAGGCCGCGAAAAAGGCCTAGAAGTCGCTCGTCGAAGCCTCCGCGAACTGGGTTATTGGTCAGATCCCGTGGATTCTGGCGCAGAGGCCATCGTCGCGGTGGACGTGTTCATCGCAGAGGCCGACTCAGCTGAGTCTGCGCTGATCGCCGCAGCAATCGAGCCCGTGTTGCCTGAGCTTCCGGCGTACGAAAGCGAATCTGCGTTTGTCGAGCCAATCGTGGTCGAAAGTGAACACGTGTTGGCCGAGCCACCTGCGTTCGCAATCGACAGCGACGCCGCGGCTTCAGACCAGGCTGTCGAAAGCGTTTCCGACGCCACTGAGCCCATGTTCGACTTGTTCGAAATGGAGACTGAGGTCGAAGCCCCCGCGCCCGAATCCAACTTTGCCGATAGCGCCGACGGATTTGATTTCTTATTCGACGAGCTGCCCGCGCTTGAAGCGGGCTTTCAAGAGGAACTGCCGCCTTCGCCCATTGAATTCGATCTGGACCTGCCGGCCGACTTCGAAGCGAGCGTGTCAGCGCTGGCGCAGCTTGACGCTCCGGCGAGCGCGGCTGACGAGTTTGATTTTTCCTTTGAGCCCGAGCCAAGCGCTGATGCCGTGATCCAGGTGGCGCCGATTGGCCTTGATGAAATCGATTTTGCGGCGCTCGAAGCCACCGTCGACGGCGACCGAGCGGCGCCGATTCCGATTGCCGACGGCGACTTTGATTTCTCATTTGACGATTTGCATCCGAGCGAAGCCGAGCGCATCAATGTCGAAACCGAAGCGGCGATGGCGCCGGCGACCTCGCTTGATGACTTTATCAAGCGCTTCGAGCTCAACGCGGCGACCGCTGAAGAGCAAGCGTTCGCTGCTGAAATAGAGCCGTCTGTGGAAGAATTTACGGCCGTGGAAATTGCCGAGGGCGATGGCTTAGAGGCCTTGATCATTGGCGACTCTGCCGACGAGCCAAGTACGCTCGTGCCGCAAAATCTCGACGGCTTGCGTGTGGGCCAGTTCGATTTAACAGATGCTGAGCCTGAACCCACTCTGTCGGATTTGGCGGCCAGAATTACGGCGCCACCGCAGCCGCTTCAAACGAGAGCACCCAGCGGCTTTGAAGTGGTGCTGTCAGACGACATCGACGAAGAAATCCGCGAGGTGTTTGTCGAAGAAGTCGCAGAGGTTCTGGACGCCATGGCGAGCGCCTACCCGCAGTGGCTGGCGGACACGGCGAACTTTGACAGGCTCACGCCGATTCGCCGCGCCTACCACACCATGAAAGGCTCAGGCCGCTTGGTTGGCGCGATGGCATTGGGCGAGTTCAGCTGGAAAATCGAGAACATGCTTAACCGCGTGCTCGACAAGACCATTCCAGTGAACGCCAACGTGTTCGAAGTGATGGACGAGTCGATGCTGGCGCTTCCGCAGTTTTTGGCTGCACTGCGCGGCGAAGGATCACCCAGCGCGGACATCGGCGCGATCATGCATGTCGCCGAGCGGCTAAGTAACGGGGAACAAATTTCGCTGAAAGCTTTGCTCTTTGATAATCAAGCGCAGGCGCAAGCGCTAGGGGAGATCGAAGAGCCGGAATCGGCGATCCTGCAAGCGTCGGATCTCGACCAGCCACCGCCGCTGTGGGCCGTGGACGAAGCCGAAACTGAGCAGTCAGTTGACGTTGACGCCGCTGCTGAGGCGCCCGCTTTGGAAGAAGTTGACGTCTTCGCGTTCGATATCGCTGATTCCGCCGAGACCGGCAGCAACCTTGAGCCGGGCCCTCTGGCCGACGCCGCGCCGACGCTCGAAGAGCCCGTTTTATTCATCGAAGCAGAAGGGCTGCTTCTCACCGCGGAGCTGCCAGAAGCCGAGCCCATCGCAGCGCTCGAACCCGATTTTGCGTTGGCCGACTTTGATCTCGGCAGCGATTTTGCTGAGTTTGAGTCCGGACTTCAGGCGAGCACCGCAGAGACGCTTAACCAAGCCAAGACGCTCGACCAAATAGACCAAGGCGACATTCTTGCGCTGCCAGATTTCGAATCTGCCGACGCAGCGCTTGGACTCGACGAGCTCCCCGACGTGAGCCTAGCGGAGCTCGAAGCCGCGTTTGCTTCAGGGGAAATGTCGACTGATTTCGGCCTGCTTGAGCCCACTGCCCAAGCGTTCGACGAAGCAAGCGGCGATGTACTCGAGATGTCGTCTGAAATTAGCTTTGACGCACTCGAAGAACCCGATTTTGCGGCACTGGACGCGCTCGGCAGCGCATACGCGGAGCGTACGCCCGCGCAGGAATCGGAAGAACTTAACATCGCCTCCGCGCTTGTCGATGCCGAAGCTGTCGCATCCGGCATGGATCCGGTGCTGCTTGAGATCTTAAAAACTGAAGTCAGCGCGCACTTAGGCGTGATCCGCGACTACCTCAGCGGCTGTCGAACGGGGCAGACCGCCCCGGTTGCGACCGAAAGCCTGATGCGCGCGGTGCACACGCTGAACGGCGCGATCTCCATGGTTGACGTGCCGCTGATTTCCTCGGTAATGGGGCCGCTCGAAGGCTACGTTAAGCGGCTTCGGCAAAAAGACGAAGGTCCGAACGCTGAAGGCGTGGCCGCGATTGGTGATGTGGTTGCGATGGTTGAACTGGTTGTGGCCGAGCTTGAAAGCCCGCATCCGAACTACCCACCCGATGATCATCTGCCGGAGCGCTTGACCGCACTGCGCGACGCCCTGCCGCCGGTTGACGTGCAGGCGCAGCTCACCGATTTGGCGTTTGAGGACGACGAAGAACTGGTCTTAACTTCAATAAGTGACGACGTCGAGGAACTCAGTGAGGACCAAAAAGCGGCGTTTGCCGACGAATTGGCCGCGCTTGACGCTTTCACCGATCCGCTTGTCGAAGAATTAGCCGAGCTCCCGCCGGAATTCGATGCACTGGCAGCGCTTGAAGCCACCATCGCAGATCTGAAATCGCAGGAAGCCAGCATCGATTCGAGCGAGCTCGAAGCGGACGACGTTTCAGCGACGGGCTCCATCTTGGCCGATGCTGATTTCAGCTCGCTGCCGGATTTCGTCGATGCATTCGCCGACTTCACGCCTGATCTCGAAGAAGAGATCTTGGCGACGCCGATAGCGCTCTCAGACGGCGGCGAAACCCGCTTCAAACTGGATTTCGAGAGAGATCCCGATGCCGCACTCGACATGGGCGATATCGATTCGGATCTGCTCGATATCTTCCTTGAGGAGGGCAACGAAATTCTTGATGCGTCCGACGGCTTCATGGTTCGTCTGCGCGAAAAATCCGACGATCGCGAGCAGATTTCAGCCCTGCAGCGCGAGCTGCATACGCTCAAAGGCGGTGCCCGTATGGCGGGGTTGAACACCGTTGGCGACCTCAGTCATTCAATGGAATCCCTGTTCGAGTCGATCAGCGAAGGCCGCAACAGTGTTTCCCGACAAACCGTAGAGGTTCTCGAATCCGCCTTCGACCGCCTGCACGCAATGATGGCGCGCATCGCCAAACGCCAAGCAGTATCGCAACCCGATTCAGCGGTGGCACAGCTCGAAGCATTGACACGCGGCGAAACGCTGAAAGCCCCTGAGCCTGAAGAGACGCTCTTGCCGCTGACGCAAGCGCCAGCAGCTGACGAAGCCGCAGAAGCGCAGACGGCCGGACCAAGCGATGCGCTCGCGGCCAATCTGCCCGCGGTCAAGCCAGGCGCAGCGGCCGTCAAGTTCGTAGCGCCGAAGCGACGCGTTGAGCTCAAGCCCACCAAAGCTGACGAAGACGAAGCCGCCGGTGTACGCGCCACGCAGGAAGTGGTGCGTGTGCGCTCGGATTTGCTCGATAACTTGGTCAACTATGCAGGCGAAGTTTCCATCTATCGCTCGCGCCTCGAACAGCAAGTGGGCAGTTTTCGAACCAACTTGGTCGAGTTGGATTCCACGGTTTCGCGGTTGCGCGAGCAGCTGCGCAAACTCGAAATGGAAACCGAAGCGCAGATCCTCTCGCGCTATCAGCGCGAAATGGAAGACGCCGACAAAGACTTCGATCCACTCGAACTTGATCGCTTCTCCAACCTCCAGCAGCTCTCGCGCGCCTTGGCCGAGTCGGTATCCGACTTAAGTTCCTTACAGAACCTGCTAGATGACGTAACCCGGCAGTCGGAAACGCTGCTGCTGCAGCAGTCACGGGTGTCTTCGGAATTGCAGGAAGGCCTCATGCGCACGCGCATGGTGCCGTTTGATTCGCTGGTTCCGCGCCTGCGCCGGATTCTTCGCCAAACCGCGCAAGAACTGGATAAGCGCGCGCAGCTGCGGGTGCTTGGCGCCCAGGGCGAGATGGATCGCAACGTGCTTGAACGCATGACGGCACCGCTTGAGCACATGCTCCGCAACGCGATTGCGCATGGCCTAGAAACGCCAGCGGAGCGCGCCCAATTCGGCAAGTCCGAAGAAGGCACTGTCACCATCGCGGTCAGCCGCGAAGCGACGGAAGTTGTGCTGCGAGTCTCTGACGATGGCCGCGGACTTGATCGCGAAGCCATACGGCGCAAAGCAATCGAACGCGGCCTGCTGCGGCCAGAAGTCAATCTTTCAGACCGCGACTTGTTTCAGTTCATTCTTGAAACCGGGTTTTCCACCGCCGAGGTGGTTAGCAAGGTGGCCGGACGCGGCGTTGGCATGGACGTGGTCGGCAGCGAAATCAAACAGCTCGGCGGTTCGCTGCAGATCGATTCGACCCGCGGCAAAGGCACCATCTTTACGGTTCGCTTGCCCTTCACGTTGGCGGTTACGCACGCCATCATGGTGCGCTTGGGTGAAGTGGTCTATGCACTGCCCTTGAGCGCCGTGCAGGGCGTGGTTCGTGTGCCCAAAGCTGATTTTGAGAAGCGCTTGGCTGAAGCCAACCCGATGTACACCTATGCAGGCGAGGACTACACCCTGCAGGAACTACGCACCGTTCTGGGTCTGGACATTGCCAACCTCGCCGACGATGGCCAGTTGCCGGTGGTCTTGGTGCGCACCGGTGATCAGCGCGCGGCGGTTCGGGTTGACTCGGTGTTGGGCAGCCGCGAAATCGTGGTCAAATCAGTCGGTCCGCAAATCAGCTCGGTGCCCGGCATTTTTGGCGCAACCATTCTGGGCGACGGTTCTGTCGTTGTGATTCTTGATTTGGCGCCTTTGCTGCGCCGCTCAATGGCGGTCAAGGAAACCCGCGTGGTCAGCTTCAATGAAGACGGCCTTGAGATCGAAACCATGGTCCCGGTTGCCCCAGCGCAGCCGGTCCGCAAAATCATCGAAGACCGGCAACCGCTGGTCATGGTGGTCGACGATTCGATCACCATGCGCAAAGTCACCACGCGCGTCTTGGAACGCCAAGATTACGACGTGTTGACCGCCAAAGACGGCCTGGATGCGATTACGGTAATGACTGAGCGCGTACCCGACCTCATGCTCTTGGACATCGAAATGCCGCGCATGGACGGCTTCGAGCTGGCCATTCATATGCGCAACGACCCGCGTTTGCGCGGCGTGCCGATCATCATGATCACCTCGCGTACCGGCGAGAAACACCGCCAGCGCGCACGTGAGCTTGGGGTCAATCGCTACCTTGGCAAGCCCTATCAGGAGCAAGAACTCCTAGCCAATGTGAAAGATGCTTTGAAAGAAGCCAACGTGATCGAGAGATAATGCCCAAGCCATGATCCAGGTCGCGCTATTGGTGGAGTCAGCACAGCTCGGTGAGCACCTAGCGCGGGCCTTGGCTGACGCGGGCCTTCATGTTGCGTTCCGCTCCACCGTCAGCGACCTTGATGTGTATGCGCTCGGCGCCAGCGAGGCCCGCGCGATCGTGGTGAATCTGGAACCGGGGATCGAAGCGCACCTCGATCACCTTGAAGACATGCTGAGCGAAGACGAGCGCCCTCTGATCTTCAACGATGCGCAGGTTTCTTCGCTGTTGAGCGGCTGGGATGCGGCGCGTTGGGCGCGCCACTTGGCTGTCAAGATTACCGGCCAGGGCGATTTGCACCCGCCGCGACCGGCTGGATCAGGCGCGGGAATCGCCTCGCCAACATCCAAAGCGGTGGGCGCTGCAGCCGCTATCGAGCATCCAGCAGCCCCATTTGCAGCCGCAATGGTTGCCGCAGAACGCGTGATTGTCCTCGGCGCTTCGATCGGCGGCCCCGAAGCCGTCCGCGCATTTTTAGGGCAGCTTCCGCGCGAGCTCCCGGCTGCATTTATTCTCGCCCAGCACATGGGCCCCGAATTCTTGGAGATCATGGCCGGACAGCTCGGCAAGGCATCCAGCTTGAGGGTTCGCCTGCCGGAACCAGGAACGCTTTTCAGCCATGGCGAAGTATTGGTGACACCGGTCGGACAACGCCTAACGATCGACAGCAATGGCCTGATCGTCTTGGGCGAACTGAACGAAAAATCACCGTTCAGCCCCTGCATCGACCAAGTGATGTTCGACATGGCGTCTCGTTTCGGACGCAGCACCAGCGCGATTGTCTTCAGCGGAATGGCCTCCGATGGCATTCGCGGCTGTCTCAAAATCAAGTCGGTCGGTGGCGAGGTGTGGATTCAAGATCCCGAGACCTGCGTGGTCACCACCATGGTCGACGGCGCCCGCGATGCCGGTGTGGTGAGCTTCAGCGGCTCGCCGGTCGCACTTGCCGAAAAGCTGACGCATAAATTATTGCCCCAACTGAGCGAGTTGCTCGCCACGAGCTGACATGCAAAATCCCAATCAAAAAGACATTCGCGGCGTGCTGATCGCGGTCACCAACAACCGCGTGTTGTTGCCAAACGCGACGGTATCGGAGGTCATCACCTTCTCCAATCCGGAGCCCTATCTCAACCAGCCACGCTGGGTGTTTGGTCGAATCCGCTGGCGCGGCTGGCAGATTCCGCTGATCTCCTATGCCCTGCTGACCGGTTCGGCCAACCAAGAAGGCCAGATCGGCGCGCGCGTGGCGGTCCTCAAAGCACTCAGTGGACATCCCAAGCTGCCCTATTTTGCGATGCTGACGCAAGGCTTCCCGCGCTTGACCACGGTTACCCTAGAAGGGCTGATTCCAGACTCGCACGGCGGCAACCTGCCGGCGGGCGTATTGATTCCGGTGATGATCAAAGACGATCACGCAGTGATTCCGGATTTGCCCGTGATCGAACAGCTGATTGTCGATTCGGTCATAGAACCGCTTCAGGTCGCTTAAGTCGAACGACCACGCCGAGTTGAGCCGCCGCGCACGCCTGCGACTGCGCCGCGTTCGCCCCTGCAACACCTGGAACAACCGCGTTGGAAACCACCCATATTCTCGTTCTGGCATTGATCCAGGCGCTTGCCGAGTTTTTGCCGATTTCAAGCTCCGGGCACTTGGTGCTCGCCAGTCATTTTCTCGGCTGGCCGTACCAGGGCGTCACCTTTGATCTCGCCCTGCATTTGGGAACCTTGATCGCCGTGGTGGCTTATTACCGACGCGACCTGCTGGCGATGGCCGTCGACTCGACCAAGATCAGGCCCAAGCAGCCGCTTAACGGAAACCAGCGGCTTGCGCTGATGCTGGTGATCGGCACGGTTCCAGCGGCGTTGGCTGGTCTCGCGCTCGGCCCGCACGTGGACGAAATCCGAAGCCCGGTTTTGATCGCGCTGAATCTGATCTTCTTCGGCCTGCTCCTCGGTTACGCCGATCGGTCGCGAAGCAACGTGCGCGAGGTCTCGACTTTAAGCTTTCGCGACGCGATCTTAATCGGCCTTGCGCAGGTGCTCGCGCTGGTGCCCGGAACCTCGCGCTCTGGCATTGTGATCACGGCCTGTCTTTTGCTCGGGCTGACCCGCGCCGGTGCCGCGCGCTACGCCTTTTTGCTGGCCGTACCGATCATCACCCTCGCCGGCGGCAAAGGCGTCTTTGATATGCTGCGCGGCACGGCGCACCTAGAAGCAAGCACCTTCTTCCTCGCCGTCAGCGCGTCTGCGTTGGCCAGTTTTCTGACGATCTCGGTGTTCCTTCGCGTCATCCGCCAAATCGGCATGCTGCCTTTTGTGATTTATCGTGTAGCGCTTGGGGCTTTGGTGCTGTGGCTGGTCGCTTTTGGCTACATGAGTGCCTAAACTTGGATACCCTTTCGACTCAACCGGGACCTCCATGAGTTTTGATCCATTCAGCGAGACGATCCAAGAGCAGCCGCGCATCCTGGTGGTGGATGGCTCAAAAGTCACCCGCAAGCTGATCGAAAGCTGCCTAAGAGCAGACCTGCCGCAGGCCGAAGTGATTGCCTGCGCGAGTGCGCAAGAGGCGAAGGAAGCGCTCGAATCCGGCGAGATCACCTTGGTCACCACGGCGCTGCGACTTCCCGATATGGACGGCCTCGATTTGGCTCGCCACATCCGCGAACACGCACCGCAGGCCTACATTCCGATCATCGTGGTATCCGGTGATGCGCAGGAGCGTTTGGAGAATCGCTCCTTTACCGACGATGTCACCGACTACTTTGACAAGTCGCTTGGCTTCAGTGCGCTCGCCGCATTCATCCGCGGCTATGCGCGCCCCAACGATGACACCACCGGGCAGTTGCTGTACGTCGAGGATTCGCGCGTGGTTGCGGTGGCTACCCGCCGGATGCTTGAAAAACACGGTCTTCAGGTGCTCCACAAGACATCAGCCGAAGAAGCGATTGAGGTGCTTGAGGCCTTCCAACAGGGCGGCGAGCCCGAAATCCATCTGGTGCTGACCGATGTCTATCTGAAAGGTGGTCTCACCGGCAAAGAACTGCTGCAGCGGATCCGCAAGGATTTTGGCTACAGCAAGCTTAAGCTACCGGTGCTGGTCATGACCGGCGACGACAATCGCAACAACCAGACCCAGCTGCTGCGCGAAGGTGCCAATGACCTGGTGCAAAAGCCCATTGAGGAGCGCCTGCTGGTGCGCAAGCTCAAGTTCCAGCTCAATTTGGCCCACGCCGCGCGCAACCGCGTCGAGCATGCCTAAAGCCAAGTGAGCGATTCGCTCGAACGGGTGCGCTTGGAGGCTGGCTGGAAAGCCCAAATCGGCGCAGAACTGGTCTCCCCCTATATCGCCGAGCTCAAGGCTTTTTTGCTCGCTGAACGCAAAGCGGGCAAGCAGATTTTTCCCCAAGCCAAACAAATTTTCGCCGCGTTTGATGCCACGCCGTTTGCGCGCGTGCGCGCGGTGATTCTGGGTCAGGATCCCTATCACGGGCCGGGCCAGGCGCATGGCTTGTGCTTTTCGGTGCCTATTGGCGTGGCGCCACCGCCATCGCTCAAGAACGTCTTCGCGGAACTCAAACGCGATCTGGGCGTAAGCCCGCCCATCGAAAACGGCGATTTAAGCGCCTGGGCCGCTCAGGGCGTGCTCCTGCTCAACGCGGTTCTTACCGTCGAAAGCGGCAAAGCCGCTTCCCATCAAGGGCGCGGCTGGGAGCGCTTCACCGATGCGGTGATCGAGCGGCTCAACAGCCAGCGCGAGAATTTGGTTTTTATGCTTTGGGGCAGCCATGCGCAGCGCAAGGGCGCGCTGATCGACCGCAATCGCCATTTCGTAATGGAAAGCGCGCACCCGTCGCCGCTGTCCGCGCACCGCGGGTTTATCGGCTGCGGCCATTTTGGTGCCGCCAACCGCTGGCTCCAAGCGCACGATCTGGCGCCAATCAATTGGCAACCATGAACGCGAGGCCGACTGAGCGCCAAATCAAAGCCGCACTCGACGCCAAAACCAAACCACCGGGCTCGCTCGGCCGCCTAGAGCAGCTGGCGCAGCGCATGGCCCGCATTCAGGGCACCCTGACTCCCACCGTCGAACGGCCACGGGTGGTTCTGTTTGCCGCAGACCACGGCGTCAGCGCAAGCGCAAGCGCGGTGAGCGCCTACCCGCGCGAGGTCACCGCGCAAATGCTGGCCAACTTTGCCCACGGCGGCGCAGCGGTGTGTGTGCTCGCCGCCAGTGCACAGGCGCAGCTTGAGCTCGTCGATGTCGGGGTAGATGCCGACACCCATCATTTGCCGCGCGTGCTGCAAGACAAGGTCAGCCGAGGCAGCCATCATTTGGGCGAACGCGCGGCGCTTGATCGCGCAGAGCTGGAGCACGCGCTCGCCGCCGGTGCCCGCGCGTTCGCGCGTGCGCAAGCCGCGTCCTGTGATTTGCTGGTGCTGGGCGAGATGGGCATCGGCAATACCACCAGCGCCTCCGCGCTGCTGAGCGCCTTGCTTGGTCTTTCGCCGGCATTAACGACGGGCGCCGGCACCGGGGTCAGCGGCAAAGCGCTTGCGCGCAAGCGTCAAATTATCCGCACGGCGCTTGCGCGGAATGCGGGAAAGAGGCTCTCGCCAGAGCAGATCTTGAGCGAGTACGGCGGCCTTGAAATCGCCGCCTTGGTCGGCGCACTGTTGGCGTCGTACAGGGCGCGGATTCCGGTCTTGATCGATGGATTTATCGTGACCGTGGCCGCGCTGCTCGCGGTTAAGATCGAGCCCGAACTCAGCCACGCGCTGATCTACGCCCATCGTTCGGATGAGCGCGGCCATCGCCACGCGCTCGCGGCACTCGGCGCCGAACCGCTGCTCGATTGGCAGATGCGCTTAGGCGAGGGCTCGGGCGCGACCCTGGCGATTCCGCGGTGTCGGGCGGCCGCGCGGATACTTTGCGAGATGGCCACTTTTGAAAGCGCAGCGGTGTCTGGTGGCTAAGCTCAAACGAGAGCTTGAGCGCCTCGCCACCGCTGCGACCTTTCTCACGCGCTTGCCTTGGGTCGCCCGATTTGGGCGTCCTGAAGCCGCTGAACTGGCCCGCG
>Ga0105047_10013923_pt1 | contig 12797 bp, 8 predicted proteins | sample MAT04_FD_78384 | JGI IMG/M metagenome (GOLD analysis project Ga0105047, IMG submission 78384) | Freshwater microbial communities from Lake Fryxell liftoff mats and glacier meltwater in Antarctica - MAT-04 (megahit assembly) | ecosystem: Environmental > Aquatic > Freshwater > Ice > Liftoff... | reverse complement strand
TCGAACCATGTCGGCACGGCGGGTCCATGCGTTGGGGCCGCGGTCGCCGCCGGCATACCGGATATTGAACGACATCACGCTCGTGCGAGGGCCATCGAGCGGGCCCGCGGGGGTGTCCGCCGAGGCCGGATCAAGCTCGGCGATCGGCAGACGGAAGAGCCGGCCGGTGAGCTCATCGGCGATGAGCAGCGAGGTCTCTGACTCGAAGCAAATCGACTCTGTGCCGCCGGATTCGCCGGGCACGCGGTATTCGCGGACGCTGACGCGGCCAGCAAAGAACGGGGTGCGGATGCTCGGGCGCTCGAAGAGCCAGACCCGGTCGTAGGTGAGCACGGCGAGGCGCAGGCCGTCGGGCGAGGCGTCGGCGCCGGTGGCTTGGCCCTTGATGTCGTAGCGGCCCAGGAGCGTGAGCGTGTTCACTTCGCCCTGAGCTCGGTCGTCGAGGCGGTAGAGCTTTGTGAGCGTGTCGGAGCGGTGCTTGCTGAGGATGTAGATGTCGTCGCCGACGGTGAAGATCGCTTCGGCGTCGAAGTTGCGGTCGTCGCGCGGCGCAGGCCAGGCCCGCTGGTCCGGGTACTCGATGAACACCTTCTCCGAGAACGTCGTGCGGCCCTCGGTCGGCTCGGGCTCGGGGAGAAGGTAAAGGCAGAGGTCGCGGCGGTCGTTGGAGTTGTTGCCGAAGTCGGCGGCGATCAGGCGGCCGGAGGCGTCGAGCGCGATGTCCTCCCAATCAGAGTTGATAGCGCCGCCGATAAGCGTGCCGGGAATGTCTGGATATCGGACACTGGGCACAACCCTTCCATCGGCGGTGACGGGGTAGACCCGAGGCTCATCGCCCGAATCGTTGAGCGTCCAGAACACCCCCGGGTCGCGGCGGCTGCGGACGATGCCCGAGATTTCCTTCCCGGCGCCGGGACCGAGCGTTGCGATGAGCTCAAGGGCGAGGGGGGGCCGCGGCGTCGCGGGCGACTGGGCATTCGCGGTGGTCGGGCCGACCCGAAGACCAAACGCCGCCAACGCCAATGCGACGAGAATCAGCGGAAGATTCCGACGGCGCACTCCCCGATGACGGGCGAACAGGGTGGTCACGGCTGGCTCCTGAGATCGTGGTTGAGAGCGGTCACTTCAGCAACGGCATCGTGGCTTACCGCGAGAACTGCCGCGTGCGCGAAGCGCTCAGGATCGGCCAAGATCGGCAATACACGGCCGGTTGGTGGGGCGGAGCGGTGCGTAGCCGCAGCGAGCGATCAACATCGCCGCGAACGGATCGGGCCGAGTCGGCAAAAAAGGACAGGACCGCCGGAGTGCGGCGGTCGGGTGGGACGATCGGGTGACCGCGAAGCGACCGGCCGATCGGCCGGTCGGCGGATCACTTCTTCTTGGGGGCGAAGTAGTTGCCGCCGAACTTCTTGGTGAACTTCTCGACGCGGCCGGCCGTGTCGACAAAGGTCTGCTTGCCGGTGAAGAAGGGGTGGGAGCCGGACCAGACTTCGACGTGCTGCTCGGGAACGGTGGCGCCGGTGGTGAACACCAGCTCGCCGTTGTGATAGACCTTGCAGGGGTAGAACTTGGGGTGGATGTCCTTCTTCATGGCAATCGTTCCTGGCGGCTGGGCCCGTGGACGGGGCAGGTGAGCGAGGGCGTGGGAGCTGGTGAGCGGGAGCGGGTGAGTGGGCGAATCGGGTGATCTAAATGCGGTTGAGACGGGCGGGACAGGCGGGCGGAGAGGTAAATGCAGACCGGCACGACGCTGGTCGGAAGGGACCAAACCCGGAAGCGAGAGACCGGACGCGGGGATCCGCGGGGCAGCGTGTTGGCGAGGGGAAGGGGGAGGACGTGCGACCGGGCATGTTCACGGACCTGAAGGATGAGGACTCTGCGGCCTGCCGCGGGTAGAAGAGGTCGGCGGGGCCAAAGAATCGTGGGGACAAGGATAGGCGCGCGAACGACTGAGCCAAGGCCCGGACTTGACCGATGATGGAGCTGTGATACAGTTTTGGGTCCAGAACGGGCGAAAGGCCCGGGCGGGCGACAGTTTGTCGATTCCCTGATAGCTCAATGGTAGAGCGACCGGCTGTTAACCGGTAGGTTCTAGGTTCGAGTCCTAGTCGGGGAGTTTCTGAACGGCTCCGCCTCTGGCGGAGCCGTTTTGGTTTACGGGCGGCCCGTTTTGGCCCGCCCCGGCGGGTTGGCTCAAACCCCCGCGGAATCCGCGTCTTTTGGCGATTTGGCCCCCCGCGCGTCTGCGCTCTCGGTTCGAGGCCGGTCCAGAGGCATGAAGTCCGGACATCATGTGTGTCGGGACGATTGCGGCCAAAACCTCTCAAACTCTCGCGTTCTCGGGTGGACGGGGTTGGGGGTTAACGGGCATGGCTGGCGAAACTTGGGCGTTCGCAGCAAGCTCGCTGGACCGAGCGGCAGTTCGATCAACTGCGCGGCTGCGACAGGGCTGAGGCTGGGAGCACTTTGGCATCAATGCCCATGCCAGGCACCGAAAATCCTGGCGGCTGGCAGGCTTACGGCACATCTCACAGAGTGACAGTCGGCGTGTTACCGTTAGCGTTCTGCCGGGGCGCGTTTCAAAGAGCCCTGCTTTCGGGAACCGACCGCCATGAACGATCCCTACGCCGAGATTTCTGCCCTCGCCCACGCCGGAGCCGGCGCAATTCAGATCGTCTCACACGAGTGGGAGCGAGTCAGACACTTCATCGCCAAACTCGCCGAAGAGACTAGCTTGCCAGTCAAGGTCTGGAGTTGTCCGACCGGACTCGGCGTGATGAACACTGACGCTGTGGTCAGTGACGTTCAGGCGGGCGAGACAGACCCCCAGGAGGTGCTCAAGGCCCACGTCAACAGCGATCAAGGCGGGATCCTGCTTCTCGAAGACGCACACCACTTCTACCTCCACTCCGATCGCCGACACGAGGTCACTCGCCAACTGCGAGAGGCGTGTCGCTTGCCGTTAGCGCCGCGTCGAATCCTGATTCTCTCCGGTCCTGTTCCTGGCCTCCCCATCGAAGTCAGCAAGGAGATTCCGGTCGTCGAACTTCCGTTGCCCGGGCCTGATGATCTCTGGACCGTTTGCGAAGAAGTGGCACGCGACAAAGGAGTCAAGGCCAATCGGGATGACAGCCTGCTGGAAGCGGCACGCGGGTTGACCGTGATGGAAGCCCGCCTCGCCTTTGGTCTTGCAGCCCACGAACTCAAGCGTCTTGATGGCAGCGCCGTCTCGATCGTGTCTGGTGAAAAAAAGCGGGTGATCCGCCAGAGCGGCATCCTCGAGTACTTTGAAGCCGACGCCCAGATGGCGGATGTAGGCGGACTCGAGAATCTGAAGGTGTGGCTGGACCGTCGGGGCAAGGCATTCGGCCACGGCGCTCGCCAATGGGGTCTCGACGCCCCAAAGGGACTTGTACTCCTCGGCATCCAAGGTTGTGGCAAGAGTCTCATCGCAAAGTCGATCGCTGCTGCCTGGAAGTTCCCGCTGTTGAGATTCGACCTCGGCCGTGTGTTTGGTGGCATCGTGGGCCAATCGGAGTCCAACATCCGAACTGCGTTGCAGGTCGCCGAGGCGCTCGCGCCGTGTGTCCTCTGGATCGATGAAATCGAGAAGGGGCTGTCGGGGATGAACAGCTCTGGCGATCTGGATTCCGGGGTGTCGGCTCGCATCGGCGGCACGCTCCTGACGTGGATGCAGGAGAAGAAAGCACCTGTATTTGTCGTTGCAACCGCGAACAACATCGAGGCTCTTCCGCCGGAGCTCTTGCGGAAGGGCCGCTTCGACGAAGTGTTCTTCGTCGATCTGCCGACAGCTAACGCCCGCGAGGAAATTCTGCGGATTCACATCACAAAGAAAGGGCGTGATCCGGCTGCGTTCGAGCTTCCGAAGCTCGCCAGCCTGTCGCGTGGATTCTCCGGTGCCGAACTGGAGGAAGCCGTTCGCGAGGGCATGTTCGATGCATTTGCTTCACAGAAGGAACTCTCGACATCGCACATCGCCAAGGCGATCGAGGCGACCTATCCGCTCTCGCGAACCATGCGAGAAGCAATCAACGGCCTGCGCGAGTGGGCCAAGGCTCGCGCCCGCCTTGCATCGAGCGAACCGGCCGAGCCGCTCCCGGATGATGCCGGCACCGCTGTGCCCGTGCTGAAACAGGAACGCCGCAATCCGTTTGCACGACCGGAAGGCAGGGCGGCCACGTGAGCCTGCTGAACTTTCTCGCGATGGAACCAGCTCGGCGTGTTGCCGCGCTCAAGCCGCAGACCCGAGCGACTATGTGGCCGTTCGAGAGGTATGTCAGCCGCGCCATTGACATCGCCAAGGAGCGGCAGTTCCGGTATGTGGTTCCGTGGGAACCAATTCGAAACCAGCTCCAGCTTCGGCTCGACCCGCAAGACACCGTGTTTCGCCTGAGTGACCCGAAGTTGGGTTGGGTCATCAAGAACTGGCCCGCGGGCCTCACACCGCAGGATGGAGAACCACTCACAGTCGTCCGGCCTCGCAGTCGGCAAGTCGCCGTGGATTCATGGTCTCACACTTCCGACGGTGTCGTGGTGTTTCCCGCCGAGTCGTTGGTGGGAGATGAGATGCTGTTCTGGTGTGGGCACGCGTGCGAACTTCAACAGCAAGCGAGTCCCGGTGAGCCGCGAGAACTTGAACTGCCTGATGGAGGCACCTTGAAACTCCGTCGGGCATGGCGCGACGAGGACGGCGATGTCGTGTGCGTTGAAGGGAAACACGGGAACGGCCCTCTATTGGTGAACGGCCTGCGCCGCGACGCTGAGGCGATTCGAGCCTGGCCAGATGATGGCGTGGTCGAAGATTCTGCCAGGAACCAGCACAAGCTCGTTGGCGGCATGCTCAAAGTCGACTCGCTGCCTTCGGGCCAATATGTGACGGGATCGAACGGCGTTCGCTTTGGATGGCGCAATCAGGGTAAAGCGAGTCGTGAGGGTCACTGGGTGCAGTTGTTGCCGCCTGACCCAGGCGATGAGGACGAAGATTCGGGTGGCACGTTGGACCCTCGCGCCGCCTTTTGCGACGGCGATCTTGATGCAGTTTGGACACAGAAACGGTTCGACGTCGCCACCACCTTCAAGGTGAGGGCAGTTGACCGCGATAACTTCCAACTTCGACTGGACAGGCTTCCACCCACTGATACGGACCTGTATCTGCCCGTCGATAAACGAGCGCTTGAGCTTCAGCAGCGTGCGGTGCAGCAACTGCAGCGGGGACCACTGCCCGCGCATCGGGCGCTGCTTCGTCTCTGTGAAGACCCGGAGAAGATGCGATGGCCGGATCCCCCGCCCGTCGGGCCCATTGAATGGGAATGGCTCGATACCCCGACCCGGGATGGGACCGATGAGCAGCGACGCTTCGTGGAGAAAGCACTCGCTTCCCCAGATGTTGCACTGCTCGAAGGGCCCCCGGGCTCAGGCAAGACCACGGCCATCTGCGAGCTGGTACTCCAGTGCATCAGGAGAGGCCAGCGTGTGCTCCTATGTGCATCGACCAATGTGGCGATCGACAATGCGCTCGAGAAGTTGCTTCAGAAGGCTGCCGACGACGTGTATGCGGTACGGATCGGCCATCCGGATCGGGTCGACGACAAAGTGCTTGCATGTCAGATGGACGAGCGAGTCAAGAGGCTGGTTGAGGCATGGGACAAAGCAGGGTCCTTCGCAGAACTGTCTACTGAGCAAAGAGAAGCGGCGGCCGAAAACGTGGTACTCATGGCGGCGAACCTGACGTGCGGCACCACCACTGGCATTCTCAAGCATCCGCAGCTCGACAAGCGATTCGAGCGAGGTGAGTACCGACCAATCACCACGCTCGTTCCCTGGGACCTCTTGATCGTTGATGAGGCCAGTAAGACAACTATCTCCGAGTTCTTCGTTCCAGCACTTCTCGCAAAAAAGTACGTCATCGTTGGGGACGTTCACCAGCTTCCGCCATTCACTGAGCGGCGAGACCTCGTGGCGAATCTGGAGTTCATCAAGGATCCAAATGCGTATGGAGTCGGCGAGGCTCGCGAGTTGTTTACCAAGGCACAGCAAGAGGCCCGAGTCCTGAGGCTGCGACTGACTCGGCGGCCACTTCAGAACACCGACACGCGATGGCTTGTTGTTCGGGAACCCGCAGTTCTTGACGCGCTTGAGTCAGAGTTTGCTGGAACGGACACTGAATCGCAGGTGGTTCGCATCCGCGAGGGACGTCCGAACGGCAAGCCAAATGGGATCCGCCGGTGCTCCGCTGAGGAAGTACTAAATGGCGAGACGGCTTCGCTGTGGCTGGCGGCCGCGACGTTCGTGCTGCTGGACCCGCCTACGGCAAAGCGGCTGTGCCATCTGCTGCCCAGTGACCTCCTGCAGGCCGGACAGATGAAGCTCGCCGACGATCACTTGTGGCCATTCCGCCGCCGGCGTCCGCTCAAGCGCCGGCTGCCCTCGATCAGTGAGCGAGGACGAGAGATCGGAACCGCCGAAGAGCTTGAGAAGAACGAACGCAAGTGGCTAGCCGAAAAGTCGTGGGCGAGCGAAGTGGCATGGAGGCTGACTCGCATCCACGAACTGAAACTCAATGGGCGCGACGAACAGCAGCGGCTCATCGGCCAGTTGAACGAATATCTTCCGGATGATCCGCCCGAGGTTGCTGACTATGTGCATGAGGTGTACGACATAGCGCTTCCGAGCATCATGGAAGTAGTCCAAGAAGGAATTGGCGGTGAGCATTCGAAGCGACGGAGCACTCTTACGGATGGGCTGAAGAAAGCACGTCCTGGCGTGTTCGAGAGTCGGTTTGTGGGCCTCAGTTTCCAGCACCGCATGCACCCGGATATCGCGTCATACTCACGCGACATCATCTACAAGAACAAGGCACTGAAGACGGCCAACACGATTGCTGTGCGGGATCAGCAGGTGAAATGGAACTTTGCCGCGAGCACGCTCCCGGCGCGTCGAGTGTGGCTCGACGTCCGTGGCGATGGCGATGGTGTGAATCAGCAGGAACTTGACGTCATCGAAGAAGGAGTCAGCCAGTTCTTGCACTGGGCTGCAGATCGCCCTCCGCCGGAAGGACGCCTGTGGGAGGTTGCGTGCTTGTGCTTCTACACGAAGCAGGAGCGAGCCATGAGCGAGATGCTGCAACGCCTGTCAGGGACCGATCTGAAGAGCCGCTTTGTCATCGACAACGTCGAGATTCGCTGCGGCACCGTCGATCGTTTCCAAGGGCGGGAAGCGGACCTCTGCTTTCTGGCGATGCGAAACACCGGGCGGGTCGGTTTCTTGGATAGTCCGAACCGCCTTAACGTTGCGGTGACGCGTGCTCGGCAGCAGCTCGTGATCGTTGGGCATCACGAATACTTCGAGAAACGGTGCCGTGTACCAGAACTCGAGTCTCTGGCAAAGATGTCCCAGCGAATCGACATGACTCAACGCGCTCGTGGATGACTGCTTCATGAAGATTGAACTGACAACTCCAATCCGTGTTCATCGCTTCGCGGCGTTCGCCGAGATGGCGTTCTACGAGCCTCGCCCGGAGCTCCAGGCTCTCTGTGCCGCCGCCGTGGCCTCGGGAAATTCGATCGATCACCACGTAGTTGGCCAAGTGCTACCTGGCATTGCGGATGCTGGCGTGAAGAACATTCTCTCGTGGTGCGCCGTCATCGGCTTGTGTGATCGTCAAGGGTTTCTGAGTCCTGCAGGAATCCGCACGGCGAACGAGGGCATTGCTCCATTTCTTGAGCAAGGAGTCTTCGGGTTTTGGGTCACGGATCATCCGCTTCCAGGACTCCGAATCGTGCATGTGAATCGCATTCGGCCCGACATGTTCAACGATGTCACGACTTCGCCGATCCCGGTTCGACCGAAGCTGAAGGAACTGACTGAATCGGCCATCGAGTCAGGGGTAGTGTTCGAGCTCCGGGAGCTTCCGGCTGGCGAGGGAGAACCACAAGTCGTGCTGCATCCACGGGCGAATCCTCCCTGCCTGCTCCGCTGGATAATCGACCCTGTCAAGGGATCGAGCGAGTGGTCGTTGGAGGGAGAGCTCGATTTCGGCGGGCGAAATCGACCAGAGCTCTCAACGATCAACGAGTTGTCTAGCGCTGTGGCAATCGATGGATGGCACCTGATTGGCCAGTGGGCTGATACCCACCTGCGAAACGTTGGCCGTTGGCTTCCCGACAAGCGACGGTTGGCGGTTCGGATCTCGGCCGTGCCTGAGGCGTCACTCGACACTTTCGCGTACTCGACAGAATTGGAAAATGTAGAGGTGCCCAATCGGGGCCGGTTTCAGGCAGCGCAGCTGACAGATGTGCCAGTCGGACCAGTGGATAGGAACGACGCACAGGCATGGAGCGACCAGCGACTCGCAAAGCGGTTGGTTGGTCAGGATCGATACATGACGCGACGAGAGGTCGTGGCGGCGTACGCCGAGTCGGTTGGCGGGACTCCTTTGGAAGAGCACGCCCCGGTGCTACCAGGCCACGCTGATCTGTGTGAGCGGTTTGACCGAAACCGAGCGGCGTATTGGGCAATCGCTGCGGGCGTCGATCTTGCGCCCACAAAGCCTTTGCCCTCGGACCTGGAGGCACGACGGTGGGCCACTCAGGCCGACGCGCAGGTGAACTCGTCCGTGATTGACATCCCCCGACAGTGCACGTGGTCGATGCGTGAACTCGCTGAGCGACTCCTCACTGGCACGCGACCGAACCGGATTCTGTTGTGCGATCGATATGTACGGAACGACTGGCATCTCGAGTCCCTGAAAGTACTGCGCGATGCCATCCGCTCACTGGTCCCAAGTTGCGCAGTGCAGGTCTGGACAGAGCGAGATCATGATGATCCCAAGCATGGCGACAAGCTCAAGGGTGTGCTTGGTCAGGACGCCAAGTGGTATCGGGACATGTTCGGCAACCAGACCTCTCGCTGGCCCCACGCTCGCTACTTGTTGATCGCCGGCGACGCTTCTCCTGTGGCATGGCACATGTCAGACAGCCCGCTCTGGGCCCAGCCCGCTGCGCGCCGACCGTACACGATCTCTGAACCCCTGCGATGGCGCGATTTGCTCGCGACACGCCAGCAGATTGGCAACCTGCCCGAAGAGCTTGAGGCTTGGTTCAAAGGGGGTCGCCAATGAGTTCAATGAGCGGACCGATCAACTCCGTTTCACGGCGTCTTGAGCCGCCGGACCCTCGATGTGATCGCTCGGGGGAGCGTCTCCACATCAGCTGGGAGCGTGTAGCCAAATCACACACGCAGTCCATCAGTGAGGCATCCCCGCCTCTCTCCAAGATTGGTGGCCCAGCCGAGCAGGAGTGGCTCTCTAGGTGTGCATCCAAGCCATCGCAGCTGTTTGTGCTTGGCGACCATGCACCCGCGCCTGTGTTGAAAGCGATGTGCGATGCTGCAGATCGAGGAGCCAGGGTGTACGTCCTGGCAAAGCCCGGCTTCGGTGAAGGACAGCAAGATCATGGTCTGCGCGATCGCCCGAAGGCCAAGGTGCTGATTCGTCGCGTTGCAAACCTGCCATTTACGGCCGCTCTCGGATCCGATGGCGATATCGCGGCCATCTGGCTCAGCGATTCGGCTTCCGGTCAAGGTTGGTGTCTTTCGCTCAACACCGAGCAGGCGGCTTCGCTGCGTGCGCTGGTGCTTCACTGGTGGTGGCACGAGGCGGCTGACGAGGGATGGACCGAGGCTGGCCAGAAGGACCCGCTTGGGTTTCGACCACCTAGAGATCGAGCGTTTGACGCACCTGCGCCCCGCTCCGGATCGGTAAAGCTTGCCCATGCGGCTGAACCGCTGGAAGGGACACTCGCCTGCGTGTGCCCGGATGGTGATCCCCCAGCGAGCTGTCGTCGACTGTTGACTCCTCCTCGCGGCGCAACACTGCAGTCGCTTGAGTCATTGGCAACTGCGGGGTGTGAGATCTTGTGGGCGGCGGTTGGCTTGCCCAGAACATCGCTTTCGCCAGCAGGCGGTTTGATGGAATGGCAGGTGGGCTCCCGCCGCGTGATTCTCAGCTTGGATGGCGCGCAGCGGAGGAGCCTTGAATCGCTGCTGTCAACAACACCAGCTGAGTGGCGGCTTCGCCTTGACGCGAAGCTGGGCGATCTCTCAGGCGAGATCCTCTTGCCCGACGCGAAGACTGCTGTCGCGTGCGTGGAGCGCCATCCGGTGCCTTGCGGCTCCATGCAGTGCGAACAAATCGTTGATGTGCTCACCTGTCAACCATCCGCACTGCCGAGCCCAACAGCGTTGGCGCGTACCGTCGTGTATACATGGACCGCTGTGCCACCGAAGTTGCCTGCCAGCAACCGCAAGTCGCCACTCTACGATCAATGGTCGCAGATCGATCGGGTGTTTGCCGACCGGGTGTCTGGTTTGCAGCAGGCGCTAGAGCAGTCGCACAACAAGAGCAAGGGGTTCAAGGAACAGCTCACTTCCTTTGCCGCGCAAGCGATGGGGTTTCACACCGGTCGGGAACGACTTGACAATGAGCTAGCGGAGTTGAAAAAGGCTCATCCTTCTTCGCTCTTTGCTTCCGAGGCTTCGTCGCTGGTCGATCGGTTGGCGGATCTCACTCGCCGGATCGATGAGTTCGCGGATGGCGTAGAGCACGACGGCCTGAAGGCGGAGGAGTCCGAGCAACGCACGGTGTGGGAGCATGATACACGCCGGCGTCAGAGGGAACTTGCAGATATCCAGCAGCAGCGAAAGGACGCGATCGAGAAACAGCAGTCGGCACAGGCGGCTCTTGATGCTGGAGAGAAGACAGCAGCTGAGGATCCGAATTGGAAGGCGAAGCGTGCAGGTCTCAAGGATGAGATCGAGGCGTTGAGGAAAGCAGTTGCCACATTCGCTGGCAAGGGTGGCGAACACTCGGCATGGCTTGAGAAGGAAAAAGAGTTCAGATTTCGTCCGCAGTCTACGAGATCTTCCCCTCGCGACAAGAGCCGGAAGTTCGCACCGTCACGGCCTGCTGATGCTCGTCTGGTGGTACCAGCAGAGACACTTCCGACGGTTGGTGTCCTCTACGATGCGGGAGGCGTTCGCTATCTAGCCATAAAGCTGTGGGAGGACGTGCAGTCTGGCGAACAGGAATCACGTCGTTTGGATGCCAAGCTTGTGGTCGAGTAGGAGTCGTTATGGCAGAGCGTGAACACAGAATCGAAATTCGGATCGACGAGCAGGGTCGTATCACGGCGGAGGCCCACGGCTTCGCGGGCGATCTCTGCGTTCGTGAAATGGAAAGGCTCCTCGCAGAGGCATCGCCAGGGTGCGTCAAACTTGATCGGAAGCAGCCGGATCAGCAAGGCCACGTAGCTGCGAAGAGCACTCAGCAGATTCGCCCGGGGAGCCAGCCATGAGCGCGTACATGGAGCTTGCCACACCAATGACGAGCCGAGAGTGCCTCCTCGATGCTCTGGCGGACATGGGGTTCTCTGCCGAGAAAGTGGAGGTTCACCCGGAACAGGCAGCTCTTGTGGGCTACCGAGGGGACGCCAGAGTGCAGCAGGCCGAGGTGATCATTCGAAAGTCTCAGATCGGCGCGTCTTCAAACGATGTTGGATTCGCGGCCACGCCGACTGGTTACCGACTGATGGTGAGTGATTTCGATCGAGCACGCTTCGGCCCAACGTGGCTTGCCCAGGTGTCGGTGCGATACGAGCACCATCGCCACGTTCGCGAGCAGCGGCTGGCAGCTGAGGAACGCCGTCGGCTTGAGGAGGAACGGCGACGTCTCGTCGAGGCTCAGCGACAATCGGTGCTCGATGCCGCGAAGAAGCAGGGCTATCGGATTCAAGAAGTCAGAGAGGGAGAGGCTGTTCGATTGGTCCTGACTAAGCGGGTGTACTAGGTGAAACGCCGCGCGTCCATCAACGTGGCTCACTGGCTCCCGCGTAGTGAAGCGAACGGCCCTGGCACGAGGTTTGTGCTTTGGACGCAGGGCTGCCCGCTCGCGTGCCCAGGGTGCTGGAACCCTGACACATGGTCAGATCAACCGCGATCGTTGATGACCGTGGACGACATCTTGGAACTTCTCGATCGCGCAATGCCAGTCGAAGGGGTCACGTTCTCCGGCGGTGAGCCCTTTGTTCAGGCCTCGGGACTTCTGCAACTTGCAGAAGCAGTGCGAGAGCGCGGGCTTTCACTCATGGCGTTTACCGGCTATGAGATCGAAGAGCTGTCCGCTTCCGATCAGCGACGACTTCTGGGACTGCTGGACATCGTGGTGACGGGTCGTTTCGTGGCCTCATTGAAGCGCACTGACTTGCGCTGGCGCGGTTCGAGCAATCAGAGAGTTCACTTCCTATCCGAGCGGTACAGAGCAGATGTTCAAGGCGACGCTGCGGCCGTTGAGGTGACTTTGGATGGGCGAGGTGGCGTCAGAGTTACCGGGTTCCCGCCGGTATCACTACTCGCCCAGATTCGAGCGGGCCGACCACAGTGAATCGGGTCCGCCGCTAGGAAACCGTGTGTTCGCATGAATGACGAATTGACTTCGTGAAACCGCCCTCCGACGGGCTAGGTGCTCCTTGTCGGGTCGCTGTTGACCCGCGAAGGAGCCGTTCGTGTCCCAGCAAGAGTCTCCGGAAGCCCCCGCCCAGCGGCGCGAGGTGGTCGTCGCCACGCTCGCCACCGCCCTGCACCGCTGGCACCGCCAGCAGATCCGGGCCGGCGCTCGCGTCCGCCGCGCGGCGAGCATGCCCGCGGGGGAGCATCCACAACCCGAGAGTTCTCGACTTGACTGTGCGGAAGATGATCGCACTGATCGTCCCCTTCCGCCCGAT
>Ga0105047_10013922_pt1 | contig 12798 bp, 12 predicted proteins | sample MAT04_FD_78384 | JGI IMG/M metagenome (GOLD analysis project Ga0105047, IMG submission 78384) | Freshwater microbial communities from Lake Fryxell liftoff mats and glacier meltwater in Antarctica - MAT-04 (megahit assembly) | ecosystem: Environmental > Aquatic > Freshwater > Ice > Liftoff... | reverse complement strand
CGATCGGCATCGCCGTCACCGCCTGAGGAACGTCTCCAGGCGGGTGATCACCTGCATCGGCTGCTGCAGGTGGGCGGCATGGCCGGCGTCGTGGATCTCGCCGAACGCGCCGTCGGGGACGCTCGCGGCGATCCTCTCGGCGACCGGCACGAACTTGGTGTCGAGCGCTCCGGCCATCGCGAGCACGGGCATGTTCAGCTCCACCAGGCGGTCCCACAGCGACAGCTGCGTGCCGGCGCCGCACAGCCGCAGGCTGTCGGCCAGACCGGCAGCGGTGTTGCGTCGACGGTCGGCACGTTCGTCGTCGTCGAGCACGAGCCCGTGGAACAACGCCAGAGCGCTCCACTCGTCGACGAAGGCGTCGACCCCGATCTCGAGGATGCGCTGAGCGAGGAGCTCGTCGGCCTGTCGGCGCTGCGCCCGTTCGTCGTCGTCGACGATGCCGGGTGTGGCGCCGAGCAGCACCAACCGGTCGACGATGTGGGGGTACATGAGCGCGAGGTGCAGGCACACCCGACCCCCGAGGCTGTAGCCGACGTAGGTGGCTTCGCCGGTGGTGGAGGCGAGGAGATCGGCGGTGCGCCGGAGATCGGCACGCACCGCACCCGAGCCACCGTGGCCGGGCAGATCGACGAGTGCGACCTCGTACCGGCGCGGTCCGGCTGCGACGAAATGATCGGCGATTCGCTCCCACGAACGCGACGTCTGGGTGAAGCCGTGGACGAACACGAGGCGCCGTCCCGACCCGCGGGTGCGGGTCGCGAGTGGGCCGGCGAGCGGACGCCAGTCAGGCATCTGCCGCCGGTACGTCGCTGTTGCGCACTCGGCCGGCGAGGCGCCGCAGCACCTGCACGAACACGTCGCTCTCCTGCGCGCCCGGCACCATCCACGCCTGTCCCTCGGGACCGGCGAACACGAACGTGGGCACCGCGGTGATCTCGTTGTCGCGTGCCGCCTGCAGCCACTGCCGCACCTCGGCCACGCCGTCGTCGCTGTCGAGGAAGGCGCGCACACGCTCGCGGTCGAGCCCCACGTCAGCCGCGCAGTCGGCCAGCACGTCGGGATCGCCGATGTCGAGTCCGTCCTCGAAATAGGCGCGTAACAGACGTTCCTTGACCGCCGACTGGAGTTCGGTGTTCTCTGCGAGCAGCAGCAGCCGATGGGCGAGGAGGGTGTTGGCCCGCAGTGCCCGCTCCATGTGGAACTCGATGCCCTCGCCAGCAGCGATGCCGGTGACGTGGCCGATGATCTGTTCGGCGCGCTCGGGACCGCCGAACTTCTTGGCGTACGCCTCGACGACCGGTGTCGCGGTGCCCGGCGATGCCGTGGGATCGAGCTGGTACGGCCGGTACACGGCCCGCACCTCGATGTCGTCGCCTGCCTCACGGAGCTCGGCGAGCGCGTTCTCGAACCGCCGCTTGCCGATGTAGCACCACGGGCAGACGACATCGGACCAGATCTCGACCTCGAGCACGGTAGTCATCGATCCAAGACTACGGCCCGTATCGTTCGGGGCGTGTCAGCAGCCGATCGCGCCCGTACGAACGCAGACGTCCAGGCAACTTTCTGCGCCACGCTCGTCGACCAATGGGTGCGCGACGGCGTCACTCACGCGATGGTGGCTCCGGGCTCCCGGTCGACGCCGATGGCACTGGCGATCGCGGCATGCCGCGACATCGAGGTCGAGGTGTTCCACGACGAGCGTTCTGCCGGGTTCGCAGCGCTCGGCGTCGGCCTGGCGAGCGGACGCCCTGCATTGCTGTTGTGCACGAGCGGCACGGCGGCGACCCATTTCCACGGAGCGGTCGCCGAGGCACATCTGAGCGATGTCCCGATGCTCGTGCTCACCGCCGACCGGCCACCCGAGCTCCGCGACGCCGGCGCGCCACAGATGATCGATCAGACCAAGTTGTACGGCGATGCCGTGCGCTGGTTCGTCGATCCGGGCGTGCCCACCGCAGAGGTGTCGCACACCTGGCGAGCCCTCGCTCGTCACGCCCTCGCCCGCACCCTGGGTGATCGACCCGGTCCCGTGCACGTCAACCTGCCGTTCCGAGAGCCACTCGTCGGTGAGCCCGGCGATCTGCCGCCGGCCCACTTCGGGCCGGTGGTGCCACAGGTTCGTGCTTTCCGGCTCGGCACCCTGTCGATGCAACTCGATCGCGAGCGTGGCGTGATCGTTGCCGGTCGTGGCGTCGACGACCCGGAAGGGGTCGCTGCTCTGTGTGCTGCCACGGGCTGGCCCGTGCTCGCCGATCCGAGGTCGGGATGTCGCGGCCTGAGCGGGGCCGTGACTGCGTTCGACTCGTTGCTGCGTCACGACGACTTCGCTGCGTCGCACGTTCCCGAGGTGGTGATCCACCTCGGCGAGCCACCAGCGTCGAAGGTCCTGGCGTCGTGGCTCGCCGGAGCAGCAGCCGCGCAGGTCAGGGTCACGGCCACCGATCGGTGGATCGACCCGGCGCACACGATGACCCATCGCATCGTCGCTCCCATCGGAGAGTTCTGTCGGCGTCTCGCCGGCGAGTTGCGGGGTGCCGGGGGCAGCGATTGGGCACAGCGATGGGCACATGTGTCGGCTCTCGCCGATCGCTCGCTCGAATCGGCGCTCGACACGACCGGGCCGTTGAGCGAGCCATCGGTCGCCCGCATCGTCGCTCTGCGCGCCGGTCATGTCGTGGTCGCGTCGTCGATGCCGGTGCGCGACCTCGAGTGGTTCGGTGCGCCGCAACAGCGTGCGACGGTGTGGTCGAATCGTGGGGCCAATGGCATCGATGGAACCATTGCGACTGCCATCGGGATCGCGGTGAGCACCGGGCAGCCGGTGACGGTGCTGATCGGTGATGTCGCGCTGCTGCACGATTCGTCGTCGCTGGTGGCGCTCGCACATCGGTCGGTGGAGGTGTGCATCGTGGTGGTCGACAACGACGGCAGTGGCATCTTCTCGTTCCTGCCCCAGGCGGCGATGCTCGACAGCGGCCGATTCGAGCAGCTGTTCGGTACGCCACACGGGACGAACCTCGTGGCGCTCGCAGAGGCGCACGGGCTCCGTGCGTGCACGGTGGCCGACGGTGTCGAGCTCGCGACCCGCCTCGCCGACGGCGGGTCGCAGCTGATCCGGATCGCGACCGAGCGTGCAGCGAACGTGATCGAACACGCTCGCCTGCACGCTGCGGTCACCTCGGCGATGCGCCCGGAGTGACAGCCCGGAGTGACAGCCCGGAGTGACAGCGAGCGGCGCCGGTCGGTGTCGCTCGAGAGGTTCAAGGCCGGACGATGGCGCTGAGCATGGCCTGCAGCTTGGCCTGGGTCTCGGCCAGCTCTGCCGCCGGCTCGCTCGCGGCAACGATCCCACCACCGGCCACCAGCCGGGCGCTGCGACGGTCGGGGGAGAACTCGGCACACCGGATCGTGACCGCCCAGTGGCCGTCACCGTTGGCGTCTACCCAGCCGACAGCACCGCCGTAGCGACCGCGATCGAACCCCTCGTGCTCGGCGATCAGACGGAGCGCCCCCTCACGGGGGAATCCGCCGAGCGCCGGTGTGGGCGACAGCGCTCGCACGAGGGTGAGCACGTTCGGGCGGGGATCGGACAGCCGCCCCTCCATCGCGGTCGCCAGATGCTGCACGTTGGCGACCGTCATGATCGATGGTTCGGGCTCCCAGTCGAGGTAGCTGCACCAGGGGAGGAGGGTGTCGTGGATCATGTCGATCACCACGCGGTGCTCCACCTGGTCCTTCGTGCTGGCGATCAGCTGAGCGGCCACCCGTTCGTCGGTCGCGGGATCGCCGGTACGTGGAGCTGTACCGGCCAGCGGGTGCGACCGCACCTCGTCGCCGGCGACCGCCACGAGCAACTCGGGCGACGCGCCCACCAGGCCGTCGATCGAGTAGCGGTGGCTCGAACCGAACGAGGCGCGTAGACGCAGTAGCACGGCGTGCACGTCGATCGGCTCGTCGCTGTGCACCGACACCTCGCGAGCGATGACGGCCTTCAGCAACGAACCGTTCCGAACCGCGTCGCGTGCCGCCATCACCGCTGCCAGGTACTGGTCGACCGGGGTGAGTGGACCGACCTCGAACCGCTGTGCCCGTGGCGCAGGTGGGGCAGCAGCGCTCAGCTCCGGCGGCGGCTCGTCGCCTCCCTCGATGCGTGTGACCCAACGCGTACCGTCGGCAGCGACACCGACGAGCAGCGCCGGGATGACGAGTCGAGCGGCCGCACCCGGCTCGAACGGCACGCTGCCGATCGCGATCGGGGCACGCCCTCCGACGCCGTCGTCGTGCTCGATCGACGCCAGTACGCCCGGCGCGTCGTCGACGTCCACCCGTGCCGCAATGCCGCGACCAGCGAGGCCCACGCCGTCACGGACGAACAGGTAGCCGTCGCTTCCTGCGATGTCGTCGAGTTCGAACGCCGCGTCGAGCGGACGGGTGACGGCGCGCATGTCAGCTGCGCGTGCCCACCATCAGCTGGGTGAGGCCACCCGAGAGCTGGCGGTGCACGGCGTCGTCGAAGCCGGCGTCGCGGAGGATCTGCACCAACTGCTCGCGCGGCGGCAGGTAGGCCACGCTCTTCGGCAGGTAGCGGTACGCGGCGCCGTCGCTGAGCAGCGCGCCGATCTTGGGCACGACCTTGCCGAAGTAGATGTTGTTGCCGAAGCGGACGACCTTGTTGTGCGGGATGCCCACATCGAGCAGTGCGATCCGACCACCCGGCCGCACCACGCGGGCGAGCTCATCGAAGAACGCGGGGAGGTCGACCAGGTTGCGGAGCGCGAATCCGCACGTGACGCCGTCGACGGCCCCGGCGGGCACCGGCAGACGGAGGATGTCGGCCTGCATGCGCGGTACGCCGCTGCGGTCGGCGGTCAGCATGCCGAAGCTCAGGTCCGTCGACAGCGGATGGAAGCCCGCCGCGGCGAGGTCGATGCACAGGTCACCCGTGCCGCTGGCGAGATCGAGCACGGTGCTGCCCACCGGCAGGTGGAGCGACTTCACCGCCATGCGCCGCCAGCGCACGTCGAGCCGGAAGGTCATGATCCGGTTGACCATGTCGTAGCGCGGTGCGATCGCGTCGAACATCTGCCGGACCGCCGCCACCTTCTCGTCCCCCTGGGGGAGGGCCTCGCTGTCCCAGGCACGTTGGTTCACCCCGTGAGGTTAGGGCGCCGCGCAGGTCGGGTGGGGTGTGCCCCGTGTGACAGCATCGATGGTCATGGGGAACGAACTGTGGCGTCATGGTGCATTGGAACTTGCGGGGATGATCGCCCGCCGCGAGGTGTCGAGCGTCGAAGTGGTGCAGGCGCACCTCGACCGCATCGACGCGGTGAACCCGAGGCTGAATGCGGTGGTGCGCCGGTTCGACGACGATGCGCTCGCCGCCGCGGGGGCCGCCGATGCGGCAGTGGCGAGCGGTGCCCCGCTCGGGGTGCTGCACGGTGTGCCGATGACCGTGAAGGAGAACGTCGACCTCGCGGGTACGCCGACCACCAGCGCGCTGGTCGCCTTCGCCGATGCGATCGTGCCCACCGATGCTCCAATAGTCGAGCGGATGAAGGCCGCTGGTGCGATCCCGATCGGGCGCACCAACCTGCCCGACATGGGGCTACGGGTCACCACCGAGTCGTCGTTGCACGGCGTCACGCACAACCCGTGGAACCGAGCGGTCACCGCGGGTGGGTCGAGCGGTGGCGAGGCCTCGGCCCTGTCGTCCGGGATGAGCCCGATCGGGCTCGGCAACGACATCGGTGGTTCGCTACGCAACCCGGCGCACTGCTGTGGCATCGCCTCGATCAAGCCGTCGACCGGGGTCATCCCTGCGGCGCACGTGCTCCCCCCAGAGGACCTCACGATCAGCTTCCAACTGATGGCTGTCGAGGGTGTGATGGCGCGCCGGGTGGCCGATGTGCGCGCCGGCTTCCTCGCGGTGGCAGGTCCGCACGAACGTGATCCGCAGGCACTCCCGGTCCACCTCGCCGATCTCGACACGTCGCGTCCGCTGCGCGTGGCCCTCATCCCCGAGCCGGCCGGTGGCAGCACCGACCCCGGCATCGCCGCTGCGATCCGCAGCGCCGGCGAGGCGCTCGCGAAGCAGGGAGCTGTCGTCGAGGAAGCGTCACCCGCCACCTACGAGCAGGCGATCCAGCTGTGGGGCCAGCTGCTCGGCACCGAACTCGCGCTGATGAAGCCCCTGCTCGACATGGTGATGGGCGAAGCCGGCAAGCAGTTCCTCGATCACACGATCCAGATCATCCCGCAGGTCGACCTCGCCGGGTTCTCACAGGTGTTCATCGGTCGACACGCGGCGGAGAAGGACTTCCACGCGTTCCTCGGTCGCTACGACGTGATCATCAGCCCGACCTGGGCGCTCCCCGCGTTCGAGCTCGGTTCGGACGCGGCGAGCCTCGCCGGCGCGCAGCGGACGCTCGAGACGATGCGGCCGGTGCTGCCGATCAACCTGCTCGGCCTCCCGGCCGCCGTGGTGCCGGTCGGTGTCGTCGATGGTTTGCCCGTCGGCGCACAGGTCATCGCTCGACGGTTCGCCGATCTGCGCTGCCTCACGGTCGCACAGATGCTGGAGGACGCGTTCGGCACGATCACCCCGATCGACCCGAGCTGGTGACCCTGACCACGGATCGCGATGAGAGATGAGTGGCGCTGGCGCCCTCATCGCTCATCGCTGGCCGCATCAGGAGCGCATGATGGCGCTCAGGCGTCGACGGCGGTCTGCCTCGCCCAGCGGTAGTCGGCCTTGCCCGACGGCGACCTGACGATTTCGGGCACGAACACGAACGCCTTGGGCAGCTTGTAACGGGCCACGTGGCGCTCGGCCTCGGCGAGCAGGCTTGCCGTGTCGGCCTCGGCGCCTTCGCGCATGCGGACGATCGCGATCACCTCGTTGCCCCAGCGCTCGCTCGGGCGTCCTGCCACCACACAGTCGTACACGCCCTGGTGTGCCTTGATCGCGGCCTCCACCTCTTCGGCGAAGATCTTCTCGCCGCCGGAGTTGATCGTGACCGAATCACGACCGTGCAGTTCGATCATCCCGTCGTTGCGCAAGCGGGCACGGTCGCCCGGCACGGCGTAGCGCACACCGTCGACCACAGGGTAGGTGCGCGCCGTCTTGGCCTCGTCGCCGAGGTAGCCGAGTGCGAGCCGGCCGCTCTTCGCGAGCCAGCCGAGCTCGTCGTCGCTTGCGGCGAGCTCGCGGTCGAGGTCGGCCGACAGCACATGGTTGCCCGGCGAGATGGGGAACGTGCCGGTGGTCGCTCCGCCGCCCGCCGACACCTGCGACAGTTGACCACCGGCCTCGGATGAACCGAGTCCGTCGACGATCATCAGCGTCGGCAGGCGCTCGAGGAACTCGTTCTTCAGCCCGGCCGACAGCGGCGCACCACCGGAGAGCAGCACGGTGAGCGTCGACAGGTCGTACTGATGGCGGGCCAGCTCGTCGAGCAGCGGGCGACCGAACGCGTCGCCGACGATGAGGAGGAAGTTGAGCTGCTCGTGCTCGATGAGGCTCCACACGTCGACGGGGTCGAGCCGCTCGGGCACCGATTGCACGAAGACGCAGCCTGCGCTGTTCCACGTGCGCAAGCTCATCCAGTGGCCGGCACCGTGCATGAACGGGGGAGCGAGGAGTGCCTTGAGCCCGCCCACGGCCTCGCCGACGATGCCGTCGAGCGTGTCGGCACGCGATCCGCCGAAGCACTCGACGTTGGCGTCGGCATTGCGCCACAGCACACCCTTCGGCATGCCCGTGGTGCCGCCGGTGTAGAGGATGTACAGATCGTCGGGGCTCCAGGTCACGTCGGGCCGGTCAGGTGAGGCCGCAGCGAGCGCATCCTCGTACCAGACGGCGCCGGGCAGCAGGCCGTTGCCCGACTCATCGGGCACCTGGAGGATCACGCGCAGGCGCTCCAGTCCGGGCAGCACCTCGGCGAGGGTCGGTGCGAACTGGCTGTGCACCACCACCGCCTCGGCCCCCGAGTCGTTGAGGAGGTAGCGCAGCTCCTCGGCCACGTACCGATAGTTCACGTTGAACGGCGCGACGCGAGCCTTGAACGAGCCGAGCATCGCCTCGAGGTACTCGTTGCCGTTGTGCAGATAGATCGCAAGATGGGACTGGCCGCTCTCGTGCCCGGCGAGTTCGCCGCGCTCGGTGCGCACGCCCAACCCGTTCTCGAGCAGATGGTTGGCGAACCGCCGCGTGCGCTCGGTGAACTCGCCCCAGGTGAGGCGCCGATCGCGGAACACCAGGCATTCGGTGTCGGGCCGGCTCGCGGCGATCGCTTCGTGCACCTCGGCAACGGAGAACTCCATCTCGGGGAACCTAGGCAAGATGTGTCGGAGGTCACGAATCGTCGGAGGGTGCACCTGCGTGGAGTGGCGATGCGGGTACTCGGCGTGCGCTTCGGGGCGTCGGGCTGCCACCGGTGTGGGTCGTTCGGACCATCGTCGTGCCGACGCTGCGTGGTCGGCGACCACGTGCTGCATCATCTCTTCATGTTCCAGATCCTCGGTTGGGCAGCAATGGCGTTGACGGGCCTCGAGCTGTCGATGGGCGTGCGGTCGCTCATCGTCGGCCGCCTGCGCCGGGCAGTCTGATGGATCCCCTCTTGGCGACGGTGGTGTGGCCGCTCGCGGCGGTGCTGCTCGTCGCCTGTGGCGCCACCCTCGCGACCAGCGGGCGGCCGAGCGCCACGTCGTCGGAGCGGTCGGGGGGCCGCTCGGACGATGTCGCCCCCGCAGGCGGTCGTCCCGACGGCCGCCGCGGGGATCGCTTGATGGTGGTGATCGCACCCGATGACGGTGGTCGCACGGTGCTGTCGGCGATCGAGGCTGCTCGTCGCTCGGGCGCGGAGATCACCCTCGTCGGCGATGCTCACACCGTCGCCCAGACCTACGACAAGCTCGGTTCACTCCACGGGGCCGCCACCGGCGGTACCGGCTTCGGACGGGTGTGAACGCGATGACTGTGCTGCTGATCGCCGTCTGTGTCACGGTCGCGCTCTGTGTGATCGCCTTCCTCGACGGGTTCCTGAGGCCTGGCGCCGTCCGCACAGGCGAACGCCGTGCCTACCCGACGGTTCGACGCGCTGCGGTGCTCATTGCGTCGAAGAACGGCGAAGGAACGATCGCTGATGCGGTGGCGGCTGCCGTCGCGCAGCGCGTCGACGTGTACGTGGTGTCCGACGGATCGACGGATGGCACGGTCGACGCCGCTCGTGACGCAGGTGCCGTCGTGCTCCACCTCCAGCAGAATGTCGGCAAGCCCGCAGCGCTGCACCGTGCGTACTACGAGCTCGAGATCGGCGAACGGTACGACGTGGTCGCGATCCTCGACGACGATGTCATCGTCGAGCCCGACTTCTTGCACGAGGCCCTGCTGACGATGACACCCGACGTGGCCATTGCCGTGGGTCGGAACCTGACCTCGTGGCCGGACGAGCACCGGTGGAACGCATTGATTGCGTCGCGTGCCTACGCGTACTGGTCGTACCAGCTGATCATCCGTCGCTTCCAGTCGCGCTTCGGGATCATGAACTGCATCTCGGGTTCGAACAGCTTGTACCGCACTGAGGTGCTCGATCGGGTGCTCACGGGGCACACCCCCTACATCGTCGACGACACCTACTGGACGCTCGAGACGCACCGCCTCGCTCTCGGCCGCATCGTCTACGCCCCGAAGGCGAAAGCCTGGCTACAGGACCCGTTCCACTTCCGTGACTGGTACAAGCAGAACGTCCGCTGGATGTGGGGCACATTCCAGGGGATCATCGGCCATCGCATCGGGTCGAGGGCCAACCGGTTCCACCTCTCGTACCTGGCCCTCATCGTGCAGTGGATCGTCTACGTGCTCGGTGCACCGGTCACCGTCGTCGCCGTCGCCAGGCACCTCGAGGCCAGCACGCTGCTCGTGCTGCTGGGCGGGTACTCGTTGTGGCTGACGGCAGCGGCCGTCGCACTGCGTCGGCCCCGCCTGGTGCTCTTCGTCGTGCCGATCATCATGCTCGACCTTGTGTACCGGGTGATCTTCGTCCATGCGTTCGTGAAGGCGATCCGCGAGCCGACGGTGGCGTCGTGCACCTGGTCGTCGCCGACACGGTTCGCCGTCGGGAGCGCCACCTAGGCGGCCGCTGCCACATTGCACACGTTCGAACGAGCACCTATCGAGAAAGGAGGTGAAAGACCATGACCATCGTTGCGAGTTCCCCCGTCACTGTGGGCGGCGCTGACGCTGCGGCGGGCGCCCTGACCGGCGTCGCCCTACCCGTCACTGGTGCCAGCGGCATCGTGGCACTGTTCGGTGCCGCATTGATTGCGTTCGGCGTTGCCCTGCAGGGGCTGCGCCGGCTCGGAGCCGGCCTCCGCCACTGAGTGCTTCGGCGCCACCCGGTTAGGGTGGCGCCGATGAGCACGACGACGAACACGACCATCTTCGGCATGTTCATGCCCCAGGGTTGGAAGATGGAGTTGTCCGGCATCGAGGGCGCGGCGGCGAAGTGGGCCAAGGCCGTCGAGATCGCCGTGCTGGCCGAGGAGCTCGGGTACGACTCGATCTGGGTGTACGACCACTTCCACAACGTCCCGCGCCCGGCACACGAAGCAGTGTTCGAATGCTGGACCACCATGGCCGCGATCAGCCAGCGCACGTCGCGCGTGCGTCTCGGTCAGATGGTGGGCTGCAACAGCTACCGCAACCCGGCGGTACTCGCGAAGATCACCTCGACCGTCGACGTGATCAGCGGCGGACGCCTCGACTGGGGCATCGGTGCCGGCTGGTACGAGAACGAGTACAAGGGCTACGGGTTCGAGTTCCCGAAGCCGAAGGACCGGATCGGCATGCTCAACGAGAGCGTCGAGATCGTGCGCAGCATGTGGACCCAGACCGAGACCAACTACGACGGCAAGTACTACAGGCTCTCGCGCGCCAACTGTGATCCGAAGCCGTTGCAGTCGCCCCACCCGCCGATCTGGATCGGTGGTGGCGGTGAGCAGCTCACCCTGCGCGTGGTGGCGAAGTATGCCGACTACTCGAACTTCGGTGGCCAGCCCGACGAGTGGGCCCGCAAGCGCGAGATCCTGAAGGGTCACTGCAAGGCGGTGGGCCGCGACGAGGAGACCATCGGCAAGACCTGGTCGCCCGAGGTGTTCATCCGTAGCACCGAGGCCGAGGTCGTGGCCGCAGGCACCCAGAGTCTCTGGGCCGAGCCGTTCGACGCCTGGCGCGACGCCAACCTCGTCGGCACGCCCGAGCAGGTGGCCGAGAAGATCCAGACCTACGTCGACCTCGGCTGCACCGGGTTCATCCCCTGGTGTCCCGACTATCCGAGCACCGAGACCATGGAGCTCTTCGCCCGCGAGGTCATGCCCAACTTCCGGTGACGACGCGGGTGCGCAGGCCCGAGCGCCAGGGTTCAGGGCTAGGGGGCCCTGGTGGCGGTGAGCAGATCGAGACGGTCGGCGCTGGCTTCTTCCAGGGTGCTGCACGCGGCGAGCTGGTCGAGCACACGCTGATCGGTGGTCCTCGAGGCGATGTTGCGCCATGCCTGAGCGCCCTGGCGTTCGGCGTTGGCCTGCACCCGCAGCTGGTCCCACACGTCCATCCCGGTGAACACGTCGTAGTACGTACGCTTCGCCTCGGGCAGGGGTGCCTCGAGCGCGGGGCGCAGCGTTTCGTCGAGCTCGAACACGCTCTCGATCCGGTCGGCGATCTCGTCCTCGGCTCGGGCGCAGATCATCAACTCGTCCGCGTGCTCGGGCAGCGCTTCGGCCCAACTCCGGTACCGGTCGGCAGCACCGCGCTCCAACAGTGCGAGGAACCGCGGCATCGCCTCGGGCGGCACCTGGCCGATGTACGGAGCGAGCAGTGCACCGAAGTTCGGGATCTGGAGGTCGGTCATGGCCTGAAGGTACTTCGCCAAGCATGGTGTCGACGGGGTGGCCGTCACCGCATGCGGAGGATGTTGCCGGTGACCATTCGCGCATCGTCGGTGCACAACCAGGAGATCACCCGAGCCACCTCCATCGGCTCGGCGACGTGGAAGTGCTCCGTGCTGACGGCGGCGAACTCGCGAACGGCGTCGTTCACCCATCCGGTGTCGGTGATCGGTGGGTGGATGATGTTCGCAGTGACGCCGTGGCGCCCGAGTTCGGTCGCTGCGGCCATGGTGTAGTTCTCCTGCGCGTACTTGGCGGCACCGTAGGTGACCTCGCCTGGGAAGCCGTTCGGCCCGCCCGAGGTGAGGCCCACGATGCGCCCCCACATCGCCTGTCGCCCGAGCGATCGACGTGCGAACTCGGCGATCAGCATCGCTGAAGCGCGGGCGTCCACACCGAAGGTGCGGTCGAACAACGTCGATGTCACCGGCACGGTGGTGCGGCCGGCGGCGTCGGGTACGCCGGCGGTGAACGAGTCGCCGGCCGCCCAGCCCGTGGCATTGTTGATCAGCACATCGACCAGCCCGAGCTCGCGTTCGGCCACCTCGAACAGCATCGCCGGCGTCTCGTCGAGCAGCAGGTCCGCTTCTACTGCGAACGCCCGCCCGCCGGCGGCGCGGATGCGTGCGGCGACTGCCTCGCCGTCTTTCTCGCGGTTGCGGTGGTACTGGTCGGGCGTCTCGGGATCACTCGACACTGCGGATCGGAGGAAGGCGACGAGCACGGCCATGCCATCCGCGGCAAGGCGCTCACAGACCGCAGCGCCGATGCCGTGGTTGGCGCCGGTGACGATCGCAACGTGTGCAGAGCCGGTCGATGAGGGTTCGGTCGATGAGGGTTCGGTCGATGAGG
>Ga0105047_10013921_pt1 | contig 12799 bp, 8 predicted proteins | sample MAT04_FD_78384 | JGI IMG/M metagenome (GOLD analysis project Ga0105047, IMG submission 78384) | Freshwater microbial communities from Lake Fryxell liftoff mats and glacier meltwater in Antarctica - MAT-04 (megahit assembly) | ecosystem: Environmental > Aquatic > Freshwater > Ice > Liftoff... | reverse complement strand
TCCGCGGCTCGTCGGACAGGAGTCCGCGGCAGTACGCGTCGACGTGCCGGGCGGTGGGGGTCAACCCGGCGTGGCGGCGGAACCCCCGCAGGTACGCGGCAAACCCCGGCCCGACCCCCGCGAAGTCCGCGTCCGTCATCGGATTCCCTCCCGTAGGAGGGCAGACCATGACGGATCAGGGTTGCGCTGTAGTGCTAGCTAAGGGTGGGGTTGAACCGACCCGCCTTCATCACGCCGCCCTGCATGACGGCCACGAACCGGGCGCGATCCTCCAGCACCGATATGTCCGCCACCACGTCGCCGTCGACCACCAGCACGTCGGCCAACTTGCCGGCTTCGAGCGTCCCGAACTCGGCGGCCCGGCCCATGATCTCGGCCCCGGTCCGCGTCGCGCAGCGGACCACCTCCAGCGGCGACAGGCCGACGTACTTCACGAAGAAGGTCAACTCGCGGGCGTAGTCGCCGTGCGGATTCCAGGCGAAGCCGTAGTCGCCGCCCATTCCGAGCCGGCCGCCGGCCTTCAGGATCATCCGGGCGCTTTCGGCCCCGGCGTCGAGCGTCTCCTTGTGCCCGTCGATCACCCGCGGCGGCAGGCGGAACTCCGCCCCGCGTTCGACGCTCGCGTACTCGAAGTAGAGCGCCGGGACGCACGGCACGTCGCGGGCCAGGAGCAGGTCGAGCGCCTCGGCGTCCATGAACGTGCCGTGTTCGATCGCGTCGTACCCGGCGCGCAGGGCGTTCTTGATCCCCGCCGTCGCCCGGCAGTGGCCGGTCACTTTCAGCCGGTGGTTGTGGGCGGTGGCGACGACCGCGGCCATCTCGTCGGCCGTCATGCAGAGGGTGTGGTGGTCGTTCGTGTCCGGGGCCGCGGCGTCGCCGGTCGGGTACGTCTTCACCCACTCGACGCCGTCCTTGACGAGCTTCCGCACGGCCGCCCGCGCCTCGTCCGGCCCGTTGACGAGCAGCACCAGCCCGTCCATCCCGATGCGGCGGAAGTCGGGGTTCCAGTCCATCAGCCCGCCGACGCCGCAGATCTCCCGCCCGCTCGCCGCCAACCGCGGGCCGGGGCACAGGTCGTTCTCGATCGCTTTCTTGAGCCACACGTCGACGTTGAACAGGCTCCCCCCGCTGCGGGCGGCGGTGTACCCGCACTCGAGCGCGAGCTTGGCGTTCGCGGCGGCCAGGAGCGTGACGTACTCGACCGGGTACTTGATGTCGAGGTCTTGGAGCGCAACGACATCGAAGTACGTCGGGTGGAAGTGGGCCTCGACCAGCCCCGGCATGATCGTCCCGCCGCGGGCGTCGATGCGCGCCGCCGTCGGTTCGACGGGCGGGGCGTCGCGGCGCGGGCCGGCGAAGGCGATGCGGCCGTCGCGGACCACGACCGCGGCGTCCGGCACCGGCGGCCCGCCGTTCCCGTCGAGAAGCCGGCCGTTCGAGATCAGCGTGACGCCGGGTGCGAGCTTCATGGCGGCCTCGGGGGGCGGGGTCAGAGCGAGTCGAGGGAGTTCATCACCGTGCGGAGGAAGCGGTCGGGCTGGGTGCCGTGGATCAGGTGCCCGACGCCCGGCAGGTCGATGCGAGCGGCGTCGGGTAGGGCGGCAGCCAGGGCGTCGGCGTCGGTTGCGGGTAGCATCCCGCCTTCGGCGGTGTCGGCAACGAGTAGTAGCGCCGGGCAGCGCACGTTCGCGGCGGCGGCGAGCGGGTCGAACCCGTCGAGCCAGCGGCCGTCGAGGACGGGGGTGTAGACGGCCGGGTCGAGGTCGAGCAGGCAGCGCGCGAGGAAGCGCAGCGCCGCCGCGTCGCGCCGGTCGCCGAGCCGGACGCCGCCGGGGGATCGGATGTCGGCGAGGGCGCGGGCCGTCGCGCCGACCGGCCGCCCGGGGCCGGCGAGTGACTGCATCGCCGCGAACTGCGTCGCGTAGCTCGTCTCCCCGAGGCGGTCCAGGAACCCGGCCGAGGGCGGGTCTTCGAGGACGACCGCCCGCACCATTTCCGGAGCGGCCGCGGCGACCCCGAGCGCGACCAGTGCGCCGAGCGAGTGCCCGACGACCGCGACCGGCGACGGCAGCCCCCGCACCACCGCGAGCACGTCGGCAACGTAGTCGGCGACGAGGTAGCGGGCGGCCCGGTCCGATCCGCCGTGCCCGCGGTGGTCGAGGGCGAAGACGTGCGCCCGGGCCGCGAACGCGGCGAGGAACGGCGAGTAATCCTGCCACCGGCGGCCGACGCCGTGCAGCAACAGCAGCGGCGGGCCGTTCGGCGGCCCTTCGACCGCATTCAATCGCTGCCCGCCGGCGGCGAGCCGGCGTTCCACGAAATCGGGGCGGGGGGAGGGATTCATGCGCACCACTTGGGGTTCACCGGGTATCATACCTGCGAGCCTCGCGGCGGCACAGGATAGGCTCGTTAAACAAACCGCCGTACCCTTCTCATGGCCGATGCCAAACTCCGCCGGGCGATCGCGTTCGAGGCCGCCCGGCTCATGTACGACCGGGCCGAGTCGGAATACTTCACCGCCAAACGCAAGGCCGCCGACCGGCTCTGCCGCGGGTCGGTTAAGCCGAGCGACCTCCCGAGCACCGCCGAGATCCGCGACCTGATCCAGGCCCTCGCCCGCACCCACGAGGGCGACCGCCGCACCGCGAACCTCAAGGACATGCGCCTCCACGCGCTGCGCCTGATGCGCCACCTCGCCCGGTTCCGCCCGCGACTCATCGGCAGCGTGATGACCGGGCACACCCGTAAGGGGTCCGACATCGACCTGCACCTGTTCAGCGACCACCTCGAACCGATCACGGCCGCCCTCGACGAGGAGGGCTTGCAGTACGACGTGGAGCGCAAGCACCTCGAGAAGCACGGCGTCGCCCGCGTCTTCACCCACGTCCACGTCCACGACACGTTCCACTTCGAGCTAACCGTTTACGCGGAGGACCAGGCCCACTACGTCTTCAAGAGTTCGATCACCGGCAAGGCGATCGAGCGGGCGAGCGCCCGCGAGCTGGAAGCCCTCATCGCCCACGACCACCCCGAGGTGCGGATCGACGACGCCCTCGCCGAGCAGGACGACGCGATCGACCCGTACCAGATGTTCCGGATGCTGCTGCTCCCGCTCGACGCCGTGAAGCAGAACCCGAAGTGGCACCCGGAAGGGGACGTGCAGTACCACTCGCTCCAGGTGTTCGAGCTGGCCCGCGACGAGCGGCCGTGGGACGAGGAGTTCCTGCTCGCGGCCCTGCTGCACGACGTGGGGAAGGGGATCGACCCTTACGACCACGTCGCGGCCGGGTTGCAGGCGCTCGACGGCCTCGTCACCCCGCGGACGGCCTTCCTGATCGAGAACCACATGCTCGCCCAGGCGTACAAGGCGGGCACCCTCGGGCACCGCCAGCGCGTCCGGCTCGAAGCCGCCGACGACTTCGAGGACGCGCTGCTGCTGCGCGAACTCGACACCCGCGGCCGCGTCCCCGGGGCGACCGTCGGCACGGTGGACGAGGCGCTCGATTACCTTAAAGAGTTGGAGCGGAGCAACAACGGCAAGTGACGCCCGCGGCGGCTCACCCGAGCGCCACGGTCGCGCCCGGTTTCAGGTCGATGACTTGCAATTCGATCCGCCGCGCCCCGTTCCACTCGTTGACCTTCGGGGTGAAGGCGAGGCAGCAGTCGCCGCCGGCCGCGACGAGTTCGTCCATGCGGTCGGCCATGCCCCAGGCCACGCACCGGAACGCCGTGTCGCCCTGCCGGACCCGGAAGTCCATGTGCCGCTGCACCTCGCCGGTGCCGATCCGCCGCACGCCCTCGGCCTTCAACCCGGCCGCCAGGAACTTCGGTTTCGGGTTCTGCGCCCCGTACGGTTCGAGCTTGTCGATGTCGCGAAGCAGACCCGGGGTTATCGCCCCGAGCGGGACTTCGGCGTCAAGCGTCAGCCGGGGCGGGGGCGGGCCGGCGGCCGGGAAGTGGGCGGCGGCGTAGGCGACGAACGCGGTGCGGAAGGCGGCGATCCGGTCGGGCTTGATCCGGAACCCGGCCGCCGCCGCGTGCCCGCCGTGCCCGACCAGGTGTTCCTCGCACGCCCTGAGCGCCTCGTGCAGCGGGAACCCGGCGACAGACCGCCCCGACCCGACGGCGATCCCCTCGTCGAGCTTGATCGCCATGACGAGTGTCGGCCGGGCGTACTGCTCGGCCAACCGCCCGGCGACGATGCCGACCACCCCCTGGTGCCACTCGTCCGACGCCAGGACGATTCCGGCCCCTTCCGCGTGGCCGCCGGCCGCGACCATCTCTTTCGCCTGCGCGCTAACGCGCCGTTCGAGCGCCTGGCGCTGCTCGTTCTGACTTTCCAGGTACGCGGCGAGGTCGCGGGCCTTGGCGGTGTTGGTCGTCGTCAGCAGTTCGACGACGAGGCGGGCGCACCCGAGCCGGCCGACGGCGTTCATCCGCGGGGCGAGTTTGAACCCCACGTCCTCGGCCGTGAACGCCTTCCCCTCGGTCATCTTGGCCGCGTCCATCAGCGCCCGGAGCCCGACCGACGGGTGCCGGCGGATGCGCTCCAGCCCGTGGCGGACGAAGATGCGGTTCTCGTCCTGGAGCGGCACCACGTCGGCGACCAACCCGAGGGCGGCCAAGCCGACCGCGTCGAGTAAATATTCGCGGAGGGCGTCGGACACGCGCTCGCTCCCGCTCGCCCGCTGCGCCACCGCCCACGCTAACTTGAATGCCACCCCCGCCCCGCACAGCCCGCCGAACGGGTAGGTGCTGCCGGGCAGTCGCGGGTGGACCAGTACGTCCGCGTCGGGCAGCACCACCGCGCCGTCGCGGGTCGTCATCTCGTGGTGGTCGGTGACGATCAGCTCCATCCCACACCGCCGGGCCTCGGCCGCCTCGGCGATGGCTGCGATGCCGCAATCGACGCTCACCACCAGCGACACGCCGGCGGCGGCGAGGTCGCGCATCTTCTCGCAGCTCAGGCCGTACCCTTCGGTCAATCGTAACGGGACGTGGAACTCGGCGTCGGCCCCGAGGCGGGCGAGGAGGAGCATGAGGATCGCCGTGCCGGTCACGCCGTCCACGTCGTAGTCCCCGTAGACGCAGATTTTCCGCTTCCCGACGACGGCCCGGAATAGGCGCTCGGCGGCGGCGGTGACCCCGGGCAGCGACGCCGGCGGGTGGAGGCCGCCGAGCGGGGCGTCGAGGAACCGGCGGGCGGCGGCGGCGTCCGCGACCCCGCGATTGAGCAGGAGTTGCGCGACCACGGGGGAGACGCGGGCGGCGGCGGCGAGTCGGTTCGTCGCGTCCGGGTCGGCCGGGAGCAGGTGCCAGACTTTCTCGACTCGCGACACGGCACACGCTCCTCGCTCGGCAACAGGCGGCCCCTCTAGTTAGACCGGAAGCGGCCGATTCGGGCAAGGTCGGGGTGCGACCGGCACCGTGCCCCCGGCGGTACGACCCGCCGTTCCCCGCCGTGCGCTTCAACCCACCGGCTGCCCCCGCCCGGCGCATCCCGGTGGTCGGGCAAGGTCTTCGCTCGTCGCACGACCCGGTTGTCGTTCGTCATTGCTCGAGCGATTCCTTCCCGTCGGGTCACGAATTCTTCGCGCCCGGGTCGATGCCAGACGTGCGACCTCGGCCCGGCCACGGCCTGTTCCGGCGGGGTGGCACGCGGCCGGGTGGCGTCCACGCCGGCGGCACATGCGCATCTCAGTCACGCAAGGGAGGACCGCACTCGTGAATGCAGCACTGTTGATGATGACCTCGACCCTCATGGCCGGCGCGGATGTCGCCCCGGCCGCCCCGGCCCCCGGGCCGGTGGTCGTTTCCGCCGGCCCGGGGTGCAGCGGCCCCGGGTGCGGGAGCGGTTGCGGGGCCGCCGATTCGTGCGACGCCGGCGGCAAAGTCGGGCTGTTCGGGAAGATGAAAGCCCGCATGGGCTGCCACCACTGTGCCCCCGCGCCGGCCCCGGTAGCGTGCGACACCTGCGGCACCGCCACCGCCTCCCGGCCGAACCTGTTGGACAAGCTCAAGGGCAAGTTCGGCAAGCACCACAAGTCCGCCGACTGCGGCTGCGCGGCCCCGGCCTGCGACGGGTGCGCCACTGGGGTTGGCCCGGTCGTCGCCCCGACCACGATTACCCCGGTCGATCCGCCGAAGGACATGCCTAAGGTCAAGGAGCCGGTGAAGGAGCCGGTCAAGCCCGCCCCGAAGACGGAGATCCCGACGAAGCCCGTGCCGTCCCCCGGCACCGGCCTGCCGACGATCCCGACCCCCGGCGCGGTCGTGATCCCGTCGTCCCCCGTCACCCCGGTGTCCGGCCCGAAGCTGACCGGCACCAGCAGCCCCTACTGACTCGTCGGTCGATCGGTCGTGTGGGCGTCCGACCCCGGCCGGTCGGTGTCGTCGTGCGGGCGTCGGAGTGGGTCACCCGCTCGACCGCCGTCGCGAAGATACCGACCGGCCGGTGGTTTTTTCCGCTTCCCGGGCGCGAACTCTCTTCCACCGGGCCGGGGCTGGATTAGGATGGTGGCGGGGGAGCAGACTCGCGGGGGCGGACCCGCCGGGCGCGGCGTGCCGGACGCACGACCGCCGGGCCGGGGCCGGAGAAAGAGGGGCGGATGAACGGGGCGTCACCGGGTTCCGGCGGGGAACTCGTGAATACGATCGCACGGTTGGTCGAGGAGCGGGGCTGGAATCAGGAAGACTTCGCCCGCATTTCTAAACTCAATCGCCATACCGTGCGGCAGATCCTGCAGGGCGGCGCGCCGCGGCGGTTGCGGAACGCGACGGTCAGCCAGTGCGCCGACGCGCTCGGGCTGACCGTCAGCGAACTCCGCAACCTGCCGCTCGAACGCCTCCTCCCGCGGATGCACGGCAAGCCGCCGGCCGACGAGGAGGCGTTGAAACTGCTCTACGAGCGGGCGACGCTGCCCGACCTCGTGAGCTGGCTGGAACGCAACAAGGACCGGGCCGCGGCCCTGCTGCCGGACGAGGTGAAGGAAGTCCTCGACATGCAGGGGCCGGCCGGCCCGCTGGAGAAGATGGGGGTCGAGAACTGCGTCGAACTCGTCGAGCGGCGGCGGCTGTTGATCTGCCAGGTCCGCGAGATCGCCGGGACGGAGTACCTCGACCTGCTGGAACAGCTCGTCCAGTTGATTTCCGACAAGGTTAATCCGGCCCGCCCGGTTACTCGAAGCGCCAAGCCGGGGGCACGTCCGTCGCGTAAGTAATGCGGGCGAAGTACAGCCCGCTCGCAGCCTTGTCCGCGGCCGTCGCCGGTGGAATTGTCGTCCCTTCGTACGGGAAGTTGTACGCCCGCGGGGTGACACTGAACGCCACGATTTGCACCCGGCCGTGCGGCGGGAACAGCGCGGCGAAATCGACCCGCGGCCGCACCTCGGCCCGGATCGCCACCTTCGCGGCGGTGGAATCGAACACCACCCGCCGGTTCGCCAGTACCACGTCGCCGTCGGCGGACGCGACATCCCAGACGTACATCGGGTCGCGGTCGTACTTCTGCGGCGACGCCTGCCGGTCGCCGCCGAATAGCCGCACCAACCCGTCGGCGCAGCGGAAGGTCGTGTGCGGGGCGCTCAGCACCGGCTCGGCCGTGAACGTCGCGGCGGGCCACGTGGCGAGCGGGTCTTTGCTGCGGAACCAGGCGATACCCCCGGCCGTGCGCGCCGACACCAACCACTCGTTGTCGGACCGCACCAGGCTCGCTTCAGACAGTGGCCGCTTGTCGGTCAGGAACGGACTCGTCGCCACCCAGACGTACCGCTTCGCCTCCGCGTCGTAGCGCATCTTCAACACCGCGAGGCGGCCGCGGTCGAAGTGGTTGCACTGTACCCACTCGTCGGCCCGCTCCGTCGTCGGCACGGCGGCGCAGAACGTTTGGTTCATCCACCCCGCTCCGGCCGGCAGCGCCCCGTCCTTCGGCCGCAACTTCGCCACGGGTTGCACCACGTCAATGTCGTCCTCGGCATCGTTCAACCGGAACTGCACCCATTCGGCGTCGATCGTGCGGTCGAGCAACTCCGGGTGCTTCTCGAATGGACGAGGCGGTCGGCCTTCGGGTCGAGGACGCGGGCCGAGACCCGCCACTGGGCGACGAACAGGTTCGCGTGGGGGAGCGGCTTGCCGCCGACCACCGCCCCCTTCGGCACCCCGACCGCCGTCGCGTGGCCGTACTGCTTGAAGTAGACCGTACCGGCGGGGGCGGGCGGCACCCCGGCCGGCTTCCAGTCCGTGACCGTCTTGGCGAGGAACCCTTCCTTCACGATGTGGCCGTCCGGGGCGTCGCGGCGGACCTGGTAGAGGATGCTGCGCTCGTCGTCCACGCCGCGGAACCCGTGGCCGTAGTAGACGATCACCCAGCGCGTGCGGGCGGCCTGGACGCAGCACAGGTGGCGGGGCACCACGTCGTCGGCCCGCCGCTCGCCCGGCAGGGTGCTATCCGCGGTGAACATGCCGGCGGGTTCGACCGTCGGCCCGGCATCGACCGGGGCGGCGACAGATAGGGTGAGGGCCGAAAGGAGTAGGAGAGGTGACATCGGGTTCCCGAGGTGAAATTGGGGGCGACCAAGCCCACCCACATGGACCTGCAAGCACGACAGGTTACCGCACCGGGTTGCCCCCACCAACGAAGAAAGCCGCCCCGATGGATCGGGGCGGCTCGAAGAACTCGAAACGGGAGGGCGAGGCTCCTGCCGAGCCGGGGGCGCAAGGCTCGGCTGGAGCCTCGCCCTCCCGGTCGGGATTCAGCCAGCTCACCCCGCGTTCGTGCCGACGGCGCGGAAGTCCTCCATCGCCCGGGCGACGGCCAGCGGCAGCACCTTCCGCAGTCGGCGGCCGCGGCGAACGTCGGCCCAATTCTTCAAGATGTACTCCGCCTGCCGGCTCCCGGTCCGGGCGAAGTATTGGTGCAACAGCGGGTGCATCCACTCATAATCGACGTGGGCGCAGTCGATCACCGTCACGCTCTTGCCGTGCAGCTTCGCCGGCACCGCCGTGTGCGGGTCGAAGACGAACAGTTCGCCGCCGGTCATCCCCGACCCGATCTCGTTCTCGACCGGGCCGAGGATCAGCACGCGGCCGCGGGTCATGTACTCGCAGGCGTACTTGCCGGCGGCCTCGGCCACGATCGTCGCCCCGGAGTTGCGGATGCCGAGGCGGTGCCCGGCCCGGCCGCCGATCAGGATCGTCCCGCCGGTCGCCCCGTACCCGACGTTGTTCCCGGCGACGCTCTGGATCTCGCCGCCGTAGTCGCTCGCGGCGTAGTCGAGGGTGACGACCACGGTGCCGCCGGAGATGCCCTTGGCGACGCCGTCCTGGGCGAACCCGCGGAGTTCGAGGTCGAGGCCGGTGCCGCACCACGCCCCGAAGCTCTGCCCGGCCTCGCCGTCGAGCCGGACCTTGATCTTGCGGTGGTTCGGCATCCCCTCGCGGCCGTACAGCCGGGCGATCAGCCCGGCCACCGTCGCCCCGACCGAGCGGTCCGAGTTCCGCACCCGGAACACGAGGTCGGCGTTCTGGGCGGTGTCCACGGCGTCGTAGGCGGCGTCGTAGATTTTCTTGTTCAGCGCCGCCGGGTCGCCGCCGCCGCACACCCCGAGCGCCCCGACCTGCGGGTACGTCTCGGCCAACCGCGACATCGCCATGTCGGGCTGGATGAACTTCCGCAGGTCGAGCATGGCGGCCCGCGGGTGCTTGGTCTTGAGGTCGTCGCGGCGGAGGAGCAGGTCGGTGCGGCCGGTGATCTCGCGGAGGTGGCGGAAGCCCATCTGGGAGAGAATCTTCCGGGCCTCCTCGGCGACTGCGAACAGGTACGCCTTGGTGTGTTCCGGGTGCCCCTTGAAGATTTCCGGCGACCCGGTGATCCCGGTCGGGCAGTTCGGGATGTGGCAGCTCTTGCACACGATGCACCCGACCGACACCATCAGCCCCTGGCCGAAGGTGAACTCGTCGGCCCCGAACAGCGCGTACTTGATGACATCGTGCCCGACCTTGATGCCGCCGCCGACGCGGAGCCGCACGGCCGTGCGCAGGCCGTTGACGACGAGCGCCTGGTGCGCCTCGGCCAGCCCCATCTCGCTCGGCAGACCGGCGTGCTCCTTGCTCGACACCATCGCCGCCCCGGTGCCGCCGTCGATCCCGTCGATCTCGATGATGTCGGCCCCGGCCTTCGCCACCCCGACGGCGATCGTGCCGATGTTCTCGACCGCCACCAACTTGACCGACACCGGCATCCCGGGCTTGGCGGCCTTGAGGTCGTAGATCAGCTGGGCCAGGTCTTCGATCGAGTAGATGTCGTGGTGGGGCGGCGGCGAGATCAGGTCGGTGCCGGGCTTGGCGAACCGGATCTCGGCGATCTCGGCCGTCACCTTCTTGCCCATCAGCTGCCCGCCCTCGCCCGGCTTCGCGCCCTGAGCCATCTTGATCGACATCTCGTCGGCGTTGACGATGTACTCGGCGTCCACCCCGAACCGGCCGCTGGCGATCTGGCGGATGCGGCTGCGGAACCGGCTCTTGGCGGGGTCGCCGCCGAGGGTGTAAATCTCCGGGTGTTCGGCCCGCTGGAGGCGGACCTTCTCCCAGAACGGCCCCCAGGCGCGCTCGGGCATGTCGTTGCGCCACCGGGCCTCGCCGCCCTCGCCGCCGTTCGACAGCGCGCCGAGTTCGTTGACCGCCGCGGCGATCGTCATGTGCGACGCCCCGGTCAGCGCCCCGTGGCTCATCGCCGCCCCGCGGAAGTGGTGGGCGATCATGTCGCCCGCCGACTGCACCTCGGCCGGCGGCACGGGGGCGTCGGCCCGCCGGATGTTGAACAGGTCGCGCAGGACGGTCGGCACCCGGGTGTTGACCATGTCCGAGAACTTGACGAACTTGGTGCCCACGCGCTGCGGGGCGGCCGGGTCGGCCTCGGCCGGCGGTGCCGTGTAGGCCATTTCCCCGCCGCCCTGCTCCGGCTCCGGGTGGGCCTCCTTGACCGCGTCGCGCAGGGCCATCCGGATCTTGGCGTTGAACGCCATGTAGTCCTTGTTCCGGCCCATCGGCGAACTCTTCGTCACCATCTCCTCGGCCCGGGCGACGCGCCACTGCACGTCCTCGACGAGTTCGGCGAACCCGATGCCGCCGAGCCGGCTGGGGAAGTCGCCGAGGAACTCCATCAGCTCCGGCCCGAACCCGACGGCCTCGAACAGCTGCGCCCCGCGGTACCCCTCGATAGTCGTGATGCCCATCTTCGAGATCACCTTCTTGAAGGTGTCTTCGAGGGCGGCGAACAGGTTCTCGAGCGCCTCGCGGCCGTCGAGCCGGGTCTCCTGCTTGGTGTCGCCGTCCTTGAAGTTCAGCCCGTCCTTGACGAGGCGGAGCATCAGGAACGGGTGGACGGCGTCGGCCCCGAAGGCGACGAGGCAGCAGATGTCGTGGCCTTCCTGGATGTCGCCGGCCTGGACGATCAGGCTGCACCGGTCGCGCAGCCCCTGGCGGCACAGGTACTGGTGGACGGCCCCGAGCGCGAGCAGCGACGGGATCGGGTCGATCCCGCGCTTGCACGCCTCCTTGTCGGAGACGCAGAGGACGTGGTAGCCGTCGTGGACGGCCTTCTCCGCCGCGCTCTGGAGGGCGACCAGGCTCGACCGCATCGCCTCGGCCCCGCCCGAGAGGGGGAAGGTGGCGTCGAGCAGCTTGAACCCGAGCAGCTCGTTCTGGCGGATTTCCTCCACCACCGCGTCGGAGATGACGGGGGAGGGGAGCTCCATCTGCCGCACGGGGAGGTCGTCGGCCCCGGCCGCCGCCCGCCCGCGGGTCTGACCCTCGCCCCGCCCGAGGTAGGTCGTGAGCGACATCGCCCCGCCCTCGCGGTACGGGTCGATCGGCGGGTTGGTGACTTCGGCGAACGTCTGCTGGAGGTACTTAAACAGCGTCGGGTGGAACTGGCTGAACACCGTCAACACCCGGTCGTGGCCCATCGACGAGAGCGGCTCCTTCTTGAGCTTCGCCATGTCCTTGACGAACACCGCCCGCTCGAAATCCCACCCGGACGCCTGGAGGAGGTGGTCGAGGGTCCACTGCCGCTCGCCGAGCATCGCCCCGACGGCGTCGTCGGTCTGGCGGGTGTAGTCGAACCCCTCGGGAATGACGATCTGGCGGCGGTTCCGCTCGCGGGCGTCGCCGAGTTCGGCCTTCGCCTCGCCGACGATCCGGCCCATGATCTGGTAGCTGTCGAGCCGCTCCCCGGTCGCGGTGTCCAGGGCGATCATCTGCCCCGGCTGGAGCTGCCCGCTGGCGACGATGGTGGTCGCGTCCAGCCCGAACACGCCGGACTCGGACCCGATGTACAGCCACCCGCGCTTGTCCGAACACCACCGGACCGGGCGGAGGCCCATCCGATCCACCAGGCCGACGACGATGCGGCCATCGGTCCCGATGATGCCGGCCGGGCCGTCCCACGCGCACAGGCTGCCGAACGTCCGGCGGTAGTAGGTGAACAGATCGAACGCCTCCTGCCCCCAGATGTCGGCCTCGGTGTCCCACACCGGCGGGCAGGAGAACCGCAGGGCGCGGAGCAGGCTCCACCCCTGCTCGTGCATCAGGTACTCGACCCACTCGTCGAGGCTGGCCGAGTCGCTCATCTTCGGCGAGAGCAAGTCGCCGCCCGGGAGCGGCGGGGTCAGCCCGCGGGCGAACGCCGACACCGCGTTCCGGGTCGTCCGGACGGTGTTGATCTCGCCGTTGTGGCAGGTGAGGCGGAACGGCTGGCCGAGGGTCCAGTTCGGGAACGTGTTGGTGCTGTAGCGGCGGTGGA
>Ga0105047_10013919_pt1 | contig 12800 bp, 11 predicted proteins | sample MAT04_FD_78384 | JGI IMG/M metagenome (GOLD analysis project Ga0105047, IMG submission 78384) | Freshwater microbial communities from Lake Fryxell liftoff mats and glacier meltwater in Antarctica - MAT-04 (megahit assembly) | ecosystem: Environmental > Aquatic > Freshwater > Ice > Liftoff... | reverse complement strand
CTGCTCCTGGATCGGCTTCAGATCTGCGGCAGATGGTGGATCAACTTTTTCTTTCTCCTGTGCAACAATGGCGGCCTGCGAGCATATGACTATGCCGAGCAACATCGGTCGCATCCATGCCGGGCGAAGAATTGAGGCAGATATCATCGGTGCAACTTCCTGCGGATTCGTGGAACATGCGATGCAAGATGGGGAGTGAGACAATTCGTTGTAGGGCGTCGTCAAGTCGTAAATTGTAGGTTGGACATTCTTGTCCGACCGCGTTTAGACGGGCAAGAATGCCCATCGTACCCAAAATTAACCATTGGCAGGGCCGCAGCCGAATCCGGGAGACTTCGGAATGAATGGGGCCAGCTACCGAATTCTTACGAATCCGGCGACTTCTGAATCCGGGCCGCGCGAGAAATGCAGAAGGGGGAACAATGTTTCAGGATCAACCGGTGATCGCTCGTTCTGCAGCCTGGAATCCGCATGCCTTATGGGCACCGTCGCAGAACGGGCGGATTGCAGATGCTCCGCAACGGCACAGGGCAAATGTTTCTTTGCCTTTGAGATCATACACATTGCCAGCAGCATCCGTGACCGTAACCATCCCTGTCACCAGGAGCGGGCCGTTGTCTTTAACAAGCACTTTGACATCAGACATTTGAAATCTTTCAGTAAGCAGAGAAAAAGTAGAGTATTCAAAAACAGGGACTCAGGAATGGGAGGACTCATCACTCAGCTTCGGCTCAGGCAACATGCCGGTCAGGAGCGTACCCACGACGGCATAAGCTCCGGCAACACAGGCACCGACATACGCGATCCGGGCAGGGTCCGGGGTGGCGGACTCGGAAAACGTGATGGTCAGATACGCCGCAGCCGTCCCGATAATCCGCCCGCCGATATTGGCGGCAAAGCTCTCACCGGTACCGCGCAGATGGACAGGAAAGACGAGCGGAATATAGTTGCCCCAAAAACTGAACTGACCAACAACCAACACGCCAGCGACAAAGATTCCGATCTTGATCATCGCTAACGAATCCGTCTGCAATGCGCTGCCGATCCATACAAACAGAGCTGGCACGACAAACAATGACGGGATCTGGAAGACGCGGAACAGATTCCGACGACTGACGATCCGAATTGCCAGAATGGCAAGCAGCGCACGTCCCAGTAAACCGCCCATTTCCTGCCACAATGTGACTCCAGCGACCACCGCATCGCTTTCATTGCCAGCTTCCATCTTCTGTTTCGGTGTGTATTCCGGGTTCCCGGTCTTCGCGTTCGTCCCGCCGGGTTCACCAACTTTGGCCTTGGCGGCTGCGATGATCTCTTTCTGACCGGACTCGGCTGGGGAACCCAATGCACGGGCACCGATGATCTGAGGCAACTGTTGTATCGCTCCGAATGCAAGGCCATAGCTGGCAGCAAAGATCAATGTGGTCACAATCGTCGTCTTGCGCAACGCCGGGCTGAAGAGTTCGGCGATTGACGGACGCTTCAGTGTGCCGGCATCTTTCTTTTTCTGCCACTCAGGTGATTCTGGCAGGAACGGGCGAATCAGCAGCAATGGCAGCGCGGGGATCACCCCCGAGATCAATGTATAGCGCCATGCCTCGTGTCCGCCGGCGATCTCCGGCAAATCGGACGCCAGTTTGCCGGCCAGAATATTCATCCCTGCCACCAACAGCCCGCCCAGCGAAGAGAATGCCTGCGTCCACCCGAGCACTTTTTCACGCTGATGATGAATCGGGAACAGCTCAGCCAACCACGCGACCGCAGCGACAAATTCCACACAGACTCCGACAAAGACGAAACATCGGCACACAAGCAACGCGGATAGCGATGTCACAAAGCCAGCCGCGAAGGCTCCGAACGCATACAGCAAAATGCTGAATGTCAGCACGCGGCGGCGTCCCAGCCGGTCGGTCAGCCAGCCACCCCAGAGCCCAAATATACCGCCCACAAGGGCTGGCACGAAGAACAACGTTCGAGCCCACTCCACATATTCCTTGCCGCCAGGCAACCAGAGTGCCATGGCCTCCGGTCGTGTCATTCCGTCTTTAATCAGTTGTTCGATGATTGGTGCACTGAGCGAAGCAACCGCTGGTTTGATGATCAACGGCAGCATCAGCAGTTCATAGATATCAAACGCAAATCCAATCGCGGCGATGACACAGACAAGCCATTGCACGCCGGTGAGACGAGGTGAGGGAGGTGAGGACATTCGGAGGGAACCTTTGAAGCGGGGGATTCTGTTGGCAGCAAAGCATGACCAACTCTCTGCGAACTGAACGCCTGTGCCATCGTACAATGTTCAATTCAACGCAGCATAACGATGTTCCGGCGGTAGTTAAGGCAAGTGGCGCACGCTTTTCAACTCATTGCCAGCAGTCGGGAAGGGCCATTTAGTGCCGGTCAGGGAGGTTGAACGAGGGCCGTTGGCCTTTTTTGAACCAGATTGAGTGATTTCGTGCCAGCCAGTCAATTATCCTTTTGTCAACATTCGATTCGCGTTCTGGACGAGGAAGCGGGATCTGGAAATGCGTCCGTTCCCGGTCATCGCGTGTCGATGCCTGACGCCAAAGCCGTTTATGCAAAAGTATGGCGCTCTGTCGCGAGTCCAACGCCGGAAAAGGCAGCTTTGGGCGTCGAGCCTCTCAGGTGGCCTGCGAAACGCCGCCCGGGTTGGCGATCACGATTTTTCAAGAATTCTGCTGTCGTCACAGGACAGTTGGCGCGTCGATCGGGCATACCGTTCGAGGCATCGGGGAAATCACTTTGCATCGCCCTCCGAAAGTCTTGCCTTCCCGATTGCACTCTCCATTCGCTCCCATGACACCGCCGCCACTCCTTGAATCTGGACCCCTCAGAATTGACACCCTTACGACAATGCAATATCGTCATCGCCATGGAAAAGATGCCAAAATTGGAATATCCGAGTATCGCGCGTGACATCAGATATTGACGTGCATTTGGGAGTTTTTTGCGTCCAGTGAATATCAGGATATCACTCGGGTTTCTGTGCTAACAAAAAGTTCTGCCATTAAGACTGCGAGCTTACGCCGATGGCAAGAATCTACATCGAAACAACGGTTGTGAGTTTTTATCACAACGCTCGCACTGGCCCGGAAATGATCTCCCGCCAGAACTGGACACGCCGTTGGTTGGACGCCGCGTTCGAAGGTGCAGACGAGTTGGTTACGAGCCTCGCATTAGAGAAAGAACTGAATGCTGGCGAATTCCCGAAGAAAGCGGAGATGCTCGAATTGGCAACTCGCTTTCCTCTACTCGACTTGAATGAGTCAGTCGCGGAAGCGGTCGAAGCGTACATCGCGAATCATTTGATGCCAAACGACCCGGGCGGCGATGCACTTCACCTGGCTGCCGCCTCGTTTCATCGATGTGACTTTCTTGTGACTTGGAATTGCTGACACATTGCGAATGCAAACAAGTTTGGACACATCCGACGAATCAATGGTATACTGGGGCTGGGGAATCCGGTACTGGTGACTCCTCTTGAACTACTGAACGAGGATATCGTTGATGAATAGCTATAGCGAAGTTAGACGTGTTCGGCACGCGATGTCGGCTGCGGTCGGGCATGACATCCGGAAACTCATTGCAATGATCAATGAACGTCGTTCCGAGGTTGCACACCGTATCATTGATCCCGGAACAAAGGCAGAACAATGCGATGCACGCGCAGCCGCCGACAGACCGGTTTCAAGTGAAGAGTCTTCCCCGGCTGCCCGGTGATCGCCCCTGTTGAACTTAACCGCCTCGCGCGATGCGACGTCGTCCAACCGGGCCGCGAAGAAAGCTTGATGACGCCTTGCTGAGCACGACAGTCCTGATCGCCGCACGACAGGACCTACAGTCCGCCATTCGCTGCGCGACAGAATCGCAAACCATCAAAGGCCGTTGGCCCGGCTTTTTCGTATCGCAGTTTTCCTGTCGGAAAGGCCCGAAGTGCATTTGATCGTCAGCGTTGGATGACTCGATCAGCGGGCACTCGATGGGCGACTGGCGCGACTGCTCCTGCAGAGTTCCTTTGAGCTGCGCGAGGCGCGTGATCGGATTCATTTCCGCCAAGGCCTCGACCGTCAAATCCGAGGGACGAGCTGCGATCATTTTGACCAGAGTTCCGGGCGACCGCCCCAGCGCTCGTGACACGCCGCCACCCTGGGTGTACCATGCGTCCCATGTCGTTTCACGAGTCGCATTGATTCCGCAGTAAGCAACCCTCAAACGCGGCCCAGCGAAGCGGAAGAGTTCAACGCACGATCTTTGCGTCTGGCTAATCGTTGGCCGCATAGATCGCAATTCGTTATCAGGTAAACCGAACTTCCATCGCGTTGGGGTGTCTTTACCTGGATGGCCTCGACACTCCTACAACTGAACCGACGCGACCATGATTGACGAATCCTGCTATTGGAAGACTGGCCTGCTGAAACAGGCCGATTCGTTGCGTTCTCGCCGATCACAGCGGCGCTGGCCAAACGCTTCCTTTGCCCGCCTTGAACAAACTGTGATGCTTGGATTCTATTCGATCCGCAAGTTGATCGAAGCGTCGAAACTCTCAAATTCAACGTTCGAACAAGAAATACGTGTAACCACGTATCCCTGCACCGGAAAGACGGTAACGCGGATGAACACGCTCAAAGTCGATCAACTCTATGATTTCGCGTCACCAACGACGACCGTGCGTGATGTCCTGTTCCTTTGCCATCAGATTGTTCATAGCTTTGTCTTCATGCCCGCGTTCACCGAAAATGGGGAACTTGATTCCATCTTATTCACGTCTGATCGCCACCGCCATCATCGATTGTATTCAATGACGTTTGAGCAGATCATTCAGTTGTTCGACCAAGTTGGCAGCGATTACCCAAACAAAATCCGAATGGTTTTTAATCCCGACACTCAGGACTACGATGTTACCGGCACAATGCACACTGGTGATGACTGGGCCTGATAACTCATAAGGCTTTGACTTCGCGAGTGCGGACGGAGAGCGCGGAGTAACGATCGGGGTCGAGCGGAGTGGGCTTGTGGCGATGGGAGCCATTCGAGCCGAAGCTCAAGGCATTTGTTCAAGAAGCCCGTTGGTTGAGCGACGCCGGGTGGCGTATGGGAAAAGCAATTTCACGGCAATGTGCTTTGGCGATTTCTGTAGGTCCTTTCTGCCGGAAAGGATTTTCCAAATTGCCGCAAGGCGAACCGTCAGCCGGACGTCACAGGGCGAAACAAAAAGCGGTGCCGTGATCTCCGGCGACGTGATTTTGGTGTCGAAACACGTTTGGTCGCAGGTCGCAGCGACGCTGCGAAGTCCTTTCCGGCAGAAAGGACCTACCTCAGCGCGGTCCTTCCACCGGCACGACTCAAAGCGTGTTTTGAAAATGGTCGTCGATGTGAGGTTTACACGGAGGGCTGACGCCCTGCCGCTCGCATGTTGTGTATTCAATTGGCTCATCCGCTGTCCATATAATTTGTGGCGTGCTCAGGGGCCGCGCGGCCAGAAATGAGTTCGGCGAGCGGAGTGGCGTGAGCCCTCCGGTACCTCGTCTTTGTACCGGCAAGCTGACGCATGCCGCTCGCCAATTCTTTCACTCATGACCGCGCGAAGGATTTTTTCGGTTGGCAGTGTTCCCGACATTGCAAATGCAGTGCAGGGTCCAGGGTTCGACAAAATGCTCGGCGGGCAGGATTGCTGGACGCACCCTTGTCCGCTAGTGTTCCAACACCAAGTGCATCAAGAGCATACTTTAAATGAGATTACAGGCGAGCGAGATGACAGAACGATTGACAATTATTGGATCAGGACCTGCAGGCTGGACGGCAGCAATTTACGCGGCGCGAGCCGAGTTGAAACCTGTCGTCTACGAAGGCGCGTTCAATGAAGAAAACCGCCAGAAAGGCACGTTGCCTCTGGGACAATTGTCGCTCACCACCGAAGTCGAGAACTTCCCTGGGTTTCCATTCGGCGACATGACGGGCTACCTCGACACGTCGATTGAGGAATCAAAACGCAAGTACATGGCACCGCATGGAAAGCACGGCGTCAGTGGTCCGGAACTCATGGAACTCATGCGTCAGCAGTCCATGAATTTCGGGACACGTATTGTCACGGACGACATCGTCGATATCGACATGTCGAAGCGTCCGTTCGAACTCACGACACTCGGCGGCGACAAGTTCACATCGCACTCAATTATCATTGCCACGGGAGCCCGGGCGAATTATCTTGGACTGCCGTCTGAGGATCGTCTCAAGAACATGGGCGTCTCCGCCTGTGCGGTCTGTGACGGAGCCCTGCCAAGATTTCGCAACCATCCTGTGGTCGTCGTGGGTGGCGGGGACAGTGCGATGGAAGAAGCCAACTTCCTGACCAAATTTGCTTCGGTCGTGTACATCATCCATCGCCGCGATTCGTTTCGAGCCAGCAAGATCATGGCCGAACGCGTGCTGTCAAACCACAAGATTCAGGTGAGGTGGAATTCCACGGTTGATGAAGTTCTGGGCGACGAAAAAACAGGCGTGACCGGGGTCCGCATTCGCAGCACGGTGGACGATTCAAAAACGGAAGACGTTCCAGCAACCGGGTACTTCGCTGCGATCGGTCACACCCCGAACACAGACTTCCTGAAAGGGCAGTTGACGACGAATGCCAAAGGCTACGTCATCTGGACCACGCCTCAGCGAACTTACACGAGCGTAGAAGGCATCTTCGCAGCAGGCGACGTCGCCGACGACTACTATCGTCAGGCGATTACTGCAGCGGGTACCGGCTGCATGGCGGCCCTCGACGCCGAACGCTGGCTGGCCGCTCAGGGAATTGAATAGTCGCGAGGCAGTGTTGCCTTGCGATTCGTATCGTAATCTTACTCTTCATCATAATCTTAATCGATTCGTAGCTGGCGTCCGTGATACTCGACGGCTGCAGTCGCGGATGATTGTTAAGCGTGGCGGCTAAGGATCGCTCGATCGATCAGTGAGCGGCAAGGCGCTAGCCGCCGGTGAGATAGACTGCCGTATACCGGCGGCTAGCGCCTTGCCGCTCACTTCAAATCGGACAGTTATTTCTCGAGGGATCCTCGGGCAGATCTTGTTGGAGGTTTTTAGAAAGTTCTGGTACGCTGGGTCGTTTATTCTCCAATGGCGAGTTTCGCGGGGATTCAGATATGATCGACAGCCGGATCAATCGTCTTGTCATTGTTGTTCTCCTGAACATGCCTGCATCGCAGGCCTGGGGAATGGACGACGTCAGGCGGATCGACTTCAATCGGGACATCCGCCCGATCCTGTCTGACAATTGCTACACCTGTCATGGACCGGATGAGCAGCAGCGGGTCAATGATCTGCGGCTCGATCGTCGGGAAGTTGCGTTCTCAAATCGCATGGGTCATCCGGCGATTGTGCCTGGCGACGTTGCAGCCAGCCTGCTCCACCAGCGAGTATCCTCTTCCGATCCCGAGAAACGAATGCCGCCCGGAGATTCCGGACGAGAACTGACAGACTCGCAGGTTCAGCTCCTGACCGAATGGATCCGGCAAGGAGCTGAGTGGACCGAACACTGGGCTTTCGTCGCCCCGGTGCGTCCTGATCTGCCGGAGACTCAGCTTAAGAACCGGAGCCGGAATCCAATTGATCACTTTGTGCTGGCTCGACTTGAACAGGAAGGACTGAAGCCCTCTGACGAAGCAGTCCGGAATACTTTGATACGACGCGTCACTCTGGATCTGACAGGACTGCCACCGACACCGGAAGAGGTTTCCGCATTTCTGTCGGATTCTTCACCGAACGCTTACGAAACCGTCGTTGAACGGCTGCTGGCATCACCGCGATACGGTGAGCACATGTCCGTTCGCTGGCTGGACGCTGCGCGCTACGCTGATACCAGCGGGTATCAGAACGACGGCCCGCGGTCCATGTGGCGTTGGCGAGACTGGGTAATCAATGCCTTCAACAGCAACCTGCCGTTTGATCAGTTCACGATCGAGCAATTGGCGGGGGATCTCCTGGAAAATCCGACGCTCGATCAGCGAATTGCCACCGGATTCAACCGCAATCATCGCGGAAATGCAGAAGGCGGAATTATCCCTGAAGAATATCAGGTCGAATATGTCGTCGATCGTGTGGACACGACATTCACGGTCTGGCTGGGGCTGACCATGGGATGCGCCCGCTGCCATGATCACAAGTATGATCCGATTCGGCAGAAAGATTTTTATCAGGTCTTTGCATACTTCAACAATATCCCGGAAAGTGGTCGTGCCATCAAGGAAGGCAACTCGCCACCGGTTGTTAAAGCACCGTTGCCCGAAGAACAGTCGAAGCTGCTCCAGTTTGACCGGGATATCGGTGCGGCCGAATCGAGACTGAAGGATCTCCAGGGCGAACTTGCAGAAACTCAACGCGCGTGGGAAGCTGTCTTCGAGCCAGAGCAACCGATCGACTGGTTCGTTTCCGCAGGATTGGTGAACCATTTTGGCTTTGACGGCAACCTCACGGACTCGGTTCGAAAAACGGACGCGGCATTTGACGTCAGTCAGGCCAGGTTTGCGGTCGGTCGTCTGGGACAGGCCATCGAACTTGATGGTGCGGCCATTCTGAATGCCGGCGACACGGCCAGCTTTGGCTATTTCGACGAGTTTTCAATCGCCGCCTGGGTACATGCTACTGGTGACAACGGGACGCTGATTTCTCGAATGACTCCGGTTGACGAAGGCGATGGCTATTACGTTCATCTTCGGGACGGCCGACTTCAGGTGAACCTCATCAAGCGATGGCTCGACGACGCGATTCGCGTGGAAAGTCGCGAAGCACTGCCTCGTGATCGCTGGTGCCATCTCGCTGTCACATATGACGGATCACGTCTGGCGGACGGGATTCGAGTCTACGTCGATGGTCAACCAATTCCGATGGACGTAAAACTTGACCGGCTGAATCAGACATTTGCACTTCCTAAGGAGCCACTCCGAATCGGCGGCGGGCAGACTCCGTTCATTGGCATCATGGACGACGTCAGAATCTATGGGCGGGATCTGGCATCCACGGAAGTCCAACTGCTCGCGGTTCCTCAAACGGTTACTGAAATCCTGAGCCTGCCTCCGGAATCCCGGGACGTTGCTCACCAGGACAAGCTCACGCGCTACTTTCTGGACCACCATGCTTCGGCTGTGATTCGCGATGCTGATCGTCAGCTGACTGGACTCCGGCAGCAGCTGCGTACGTTCTACGAAAATCTGCCGACCGTGATGGTCATGCAGGAAATGGAGCAGCCTCGGGAGACTCATGTCTTAATCCGCGGACAATACGATCGGCCTGGAGACAAAGTGGAACCAGGTGTTCCGGCAGCGTTTCCTGCGATGCCTGCCGATGCACAGAATAATCGCCTCGGCCTTGCTCGCTGGCTTGTCAGCCCTGACCATCCGCTGACCGCTCGAGTCGCCGTGAACCGCTTTTGGCAGCTTTACTTTGGCCAGGGGCTGGTCACTACCAGTGAAGACTTTGGTGCTCAGGGAGAAAGTCCGAGCCATCCGAAACTGCTGGACTGGCTGGCGACGGAATTCGTTCGACTTGGCTGGGACATGAAGGCCCTGCAGAAAACGATTGTGATGAGTGCGACGTACCGACAGTCGTCCCACATTTCTCCGGAACTGCTTCTGCGCGATCCCGACAATCGACTTCTGGCGAGAGGACCACGGCGCCGGCTTCCGGCAGAGACGATCCGGGATCAGGCTTTGTTTGTCAGCGGATTGTTAACGGACCGAGTTGGTGGTCCTTCCGTCAAGCCCTATCAGCCGGACGGTCTTTGGCAGGAGATCGCCACGGACACCGAATACGTTCAGTCGCATGGCGAGGATCTCTATCGCCGCAGCCTGTACACGTATTGGAAGCGCACCGTTGCCCCACCATCGATGCTGACATTCGATGCCACGAGTCGCGAAGCCTGCATTGTCCAGCGAGCCCGAACCAACACTCCGCTGCAGGCTTTGGCACTGATGAATGACATCACGTTTGTGGAAGCCGCTCGAGTGTTTGCACAGCGATCGATGTCGCATGTCGATGACTCCGTGGAAGATCAACTTGCTCATGCTTTCCTGACAGCCACGGCGAGAATGCCTCGTCCCGAAGAACTGGCTGTTCTTGTCGGACGCTTTCATCTCAGTCTGAAAGTTTTCCGTAAAGATCCATCCGCCGCGCACGACCTGGTTCATGTGGGGGAGTTCGCTGTCAATGAACAACTGGACGTTTGCAAACTGGCAGCATTTACCACGGTGACCAGTCTGATCCTGAATCTGGACGAAGTGGTGAACAAGGAATAGGGAATAGTTTATGTGAGTTTGATTTTGCTTCCGTCCGGTTTATCCGGGCGAGGCAAACAACTGGAGGCTACAAAAAATCGCGACTCAGCAAAGTTGGATCTCCGCTTCGGGCTTGCCCCGGCGGAATCAGCGAAACGAGTCGTTGCGTCCACCGGGACAAGCCCGAGGTGGAGCGCTGCGCAATCCAATTTCCTGCCGGTGTAGCCGCCAGTTGTTCCCTCCGTCGAGGCAAGCTCGACGGAAGGGATGGCGTTGAAATCTATCTGTCGTCCGGGACAAAAATGACGTCCATGAATTATACGGATCGAAAGCCACCACAATGAAAGTTGTCGTACTGACACACGCGGAGGGCGCTCATATGAGTGCCTATTTTTCGGCACTGGCGGACGCGAAGGAGTGTGACGAAGTCGTCCTCGCGGATCCCGATCATCGGTGGGCCGACGATGCGAGGAAGACGCTCGGTGACAAACTGACTCGGACGTATGCTGACAGCGCACAGTTGTTGGTGAAAGAAAGACCGAAACTCTGCCTGGTCTCGATGGAAGCCACGCTTGCTCCGGCGGTGATCGAGGCGGCACTGAATTCGGGTTCGCATGTGTTCGCAGAGAAGCCAGGCTGTGTGACGCTCGATCAGTTTGAGAAACTTGCGAATCTGGCCGAATCAAAGCACCTCCACCTGATGCTGGCGTTTGCGAACCGCGCAAATCCAGAATCACTGATTGCACGAAAGATGATTCGACAGGGACGCTTTGGCGATATCTACAGCATCGACATGCATATCGTTGCCGATCAGACGCGACTCACCCAGCCCGCCTACCATAGCACATGGTTCGCCGACAAAACTCGAGCTGGCGGCGGTCACCTGATCTGGCTGGGAATCCATTGGCTCGATCTGGCAATGTTTCTCACCGGTACGTCCATCACTCACGCCACGGGTGCTGTCGTCAACATTGGCGGGCAACCGATCATGGCAGAAGATTCGGCAGTCGCCACGCTTCGCTTCAGCAACGGAATGCTGGGTACGCTGAATTCCGGCTACTATCTGGATGCCGGGTATCAGACTCAAATCCGGATCTGGGGGTCGCAGGGCTGGTTGAATCTGGATTCGTTCGGCGAGCCTAAGTTGACGTGGTATGAATCCGCAGGGCCTGACGCGAAGAAGATCCAGACCTTCGAAGGTCCGACTGACCCGCGAGGTTATTCGCCGTTTGTCGCCGAGGTTGTTTCTGCCATCGCCCATGACACTGCCCCTCCCATCACGACACAGGAGTCTCTGAATGCATTGCGGACGGTCTTTGGGATTTACGAGGCAGCAGAGACCGGTAAAGCGACAAAAATTGACGCCGTTTGCGTGGACGTCTATACTCCGGGCGGTCGTGAGTGAGAGAATTGGCGAGCGGCATGCGTCAGCTTGCCGGTACAAAAACGAGGTACCGGAGGGCTCACGCCGCTCCGCTCGCCGGACTTATTTCTGGCCGCGCGGAGTATAATATCACTTTCATCTGTGTGAGGTATAAGCATTCCTTCGATGCAGTATCGGAACCTTGGCCATTCGGATATTTCTGTCAGTACGATCGGGATGGGTTGTGTCACGTTTGGGCGAGAGATCGACAAACAAACGTCGCACGAGATCATGAATCACGCATTCGAACATGGAATCACACTGTTCGACACGGCGGCCGCATATGGTCAGGGAGCCTCAGAACTGGTCGTGGGAGAGTGGCTGCAAAGCAGGAACCTGCAGGACCAGATTGTCCTCGCGACCAAGGTCACCGGCACGCTCACGCGGCAACGGATTGTGTCTTCTGCGGAGACGAGTTTGAAACGCCTGCAGACAGACCACATCGATCTGCTGCAAACGCATGTCTGGGATGAATCCACGCCGTTGGAAGAAACGCTCGAAGCACTGACTGCGCTGGTCCAGCAGGGCAAAGTGCGATACGTGGGCTGCAGCAATTATTCTGCGTCACAACTTACATCGGCACTCACTCTGAGTGAACAGTCGAGGCTGATTCGAATGGTATCCGTGCAACCGCCCTACAATTTGGTGCAACGCGAAATCGAAGCGGAGTTACTGCCGTTGTGTGCTGCTGAGAACATCGGCGTTATCAGCTACAGCCCGTTGGCGGCCGGGTTTCTTACTGGAAAGTACCGATCCGATCAGCCGATTCCGGCAGGAACGCGATTCGACGTGGCCCCCGGTCATCAGGACATTTATTTCACGGAACACGGCTATCAAGTGCTGGAACAACTCGACAATGAAGCACTGACGTCTGGTGTGTCACACGTTGAACAGGCTCTAAACTGGGTGCTCAAACAGCCCGGCGTCACATCGGTTCTGATCGGTGCCAGAAATACGTCCCAGATTGATCAGGCTCTGCAATGCGCTGTACCTCGTTAAGCTGGCATCAAACGCGGGTGCGCTGCAGCTCGGGAATTGGTGCCCCGGAATTCAGGATGGGGACAGGGCGTCCGGCAAAATCCGCGATG
>Ga0105047_10013918_pt1 | contig 12801 bp, 6 predicted proteins | sample MAT04_FD_78384 | JGI IMG/M metagenome (GOLD analysis project Ga0105047, IMG submission 78384) | Freshwater microbial communities from Lake Fryxell liftoff mats and glacier meltwater in Antarctica - MAT-04 (megahit assembly) | ecosystem: Environmental > Aquatic > Freshwater > Ice > Liftoff... | reverse complement strand
GGAAATACCAGTACGAGGTAGAGTTCATCTGGCGCGGTGGACGATGCCAGTCCAGACCGAAGGCGATCGGCGCCCAGCCGGCTTGCGGCCGCAGTTTTTCCTGGCCGACGTAGTGCGCCCAGCCGCCGCCGCTTTTGCCCACGCAGCCGCATAGGTGCAGCAGGTTCATGATCGAGCGGTAGCTCAGGTCGTTGTGGTACCAGTGGTTGATCGCCGCGCCCATGATCACCATCGACTTGCCCTTGGTTTTGGCAGCGTTGTCGGCGAATTCGCGGCCGGTGCGGATCAGGTCGGCGCGTTTGACTCCGGTGATCTTCTCGGCCCAGGCCGGGGTGTAGGCGACGTCGGCATCGTCGTAGGAGCTGGCGACGTTCTTGCCGCCGAGTCCCCGGTCGATGCCGTACTGGGCGATCTGCAGATCGAACACGGAAGTAACGAAGGCCTCCGTGCCATCGGCCAGCTTCACCTTGCGCGCCGGCACGTTGCGCCAGAGCAGGTCGGGTTGATCTTCGGCGAAGTGCGGGAAACCGACCGAGACGATCTCCGTGCCGGCCTTGTTCTGGCAGGTGAGTTCGGCACACATGTCGGACTGGTCGGACTGCTTCTCCAGCAAATTCCACTTTCCTTCCTCACCCCAGCGGAAACCGACCGAGCCATTCGGTACCACGAAGCCGTCGGACATTTCGTCCCAGACGATGGTCTTCCATTCCGGATTGTTGGTTTCATTCATGCCGCCGAGGTCAGAGGCGCGCAGGTTGCGGTCGGTGACATATTGGTTGGCAACCCCGCCGCCTTCGTGCGCGCGCAACACCACCTGCATCGGCAGGTCGGTGTATTTGCGGGTGTACTCCTGGAAGTAGGGCGTCTGCCGGTCGATGAAGAACTCTTTCAGCGCGACGTGGCCCATGGCCAGAAAAGCGGCGGAGTCGGTGCCTTGTTTCACCGGCATCCACAGGTCGGCGAACTTGACGTATTCCGCGTAGTCCGGCGCCATCGACACGATCTTGGTGCCCTTGTAGCGGGTCTCGATGGCGAAGTGGGCGTCCGGCGTGCGCGTCATCGGCAGATTGGCGCCGGTGATGATCAGGTAGGTCGAGTTGTACCAGTCGGCCGCTTCCGGCACGTCGGTCTGCTCGCCCCAGGTCTGCGGGCTGGCGGCCGGCAGGTCGCAATACCAGTCGTAGAAGGAGCCGCAGGCGGCGCCGATCAGCGACAGATATCGCGAACCCGCCGCATACGAAATCATCGACATGGCCGGGATCGGCGAGAAGCCGTAGATGCGATCCGGACCCCACTTGTTGATGGTGTGCACGTTGGCAGCGGCGACGATTTCGGTGATCTCGTCCCAGTTGGTGCGCACGAAACCGCCGAGGCCGCGCACCTTGACGTATTTGTCACGCTTGGCGTTATCGGCCTGGATCGCGGCCCAGGCTTCCACCGGGTCTTTGCCGGTGGCGCGCTCGGCGCGGTACAGGTCGAGCAGGCGGCCGCGGATCATCGGGTACTTGATGCGGTGCGGCGAATACAGATACCAGGAGAACGAGGCGCCGCGCTGGCAACCGCGTGGTTCGTGGTTGGGCAGATCGTCGCGGGTGCGCGGGTAGTCGGTCTGCTGCATCTCGAACGACACCAGTCCGTTCTTGACGAAGATCTTCCAGCTACAGCCGCCGGTACAGTTCACGCCGTGCGTGGAACGTACCACCTTGTCATGGCGCCAGCGGTTGCGGTAAGCGTCTTCCCACTTGCGGTCTTCGATGGTCATCGTGCCGTGGCCGTTGGAAAACGGCTCACGCGGATGGGTGAAATAGGTCAGGCGGTCGAGAAAGTGACTCATGTGTCTTCTCCTGTAGGGTGCGCCGTGCGCACCGGTTTTGAAGGTTCTGCGGTGAAGGTTGGTGCGCGCGGCGCACCCTACGGTTACGGGTTGCGAATTTCCGAGTTCTTGCGCAGATAAAAGCCCCAGTTCAGCAGCAGGCACAGCGCGTAGAAGATGGCGAAGCCGTACATCGCGTTTTCCGGGGTGCCGGCCTTGATCTGGGCGCCGATCACCACCGGGGCGATGAAAGATCCGTAGGCGGCGACCGCCGAGGTCCAGCCCAGCACCGGACCGGCCTGGACGCGGTCGAAGATCACGCCGACGGTGCGGAAGGTGGAACCGTTGCCGATGCCGGTGGCGGCGAACAGCACGACAAAGGTGACGATGAACTGGGTGAAGTAGATTTCCGGCGTCGCCGACTGGAAGGCCTGCATCATCAGATAACCGGCGTAGGCGGAAGCCGCGACCATCACCACGGAAATGATCTGGGTGACGATGGAGCCGCCGACCTTGTCGGAGATCCAGCCGCCGACCGGACGAATCAGCGCGCCGACGAAAGGGCCGATCCAGGCGTATTGCAGTGCCGACGGGGCGTTGGGGTTCTTGACGTGAGTCCACACACCGGTTGCAGCATCAAGCACGTGGCTATCACCGAAGATCACCGTGATCGACAGCGGCAGCGCCATCGAGAAGCCGATGAAGGAACCGAAGGTGAGCACGTACAGCACGGTCATCGACCAGGTGTGCTTGTTGCTGAAAATGGCGAATTGCTTGGCGATGTTGGGTTTCATCTCGCCGAACGCTGCCAACTTCATGATCATCAGCGTTGCCGCGATGATCAGCGGCAGCGCCACCCACATGTTCAACAGTCCCAGGCCGGTGGGGGCCGGCAGGTAGAGATAGAGGCCGATGCCGGCGGTGAGGAAGGCCAGGCCGTACAGCCACAGCACCTTGATCATGGCCGACAGTGAGCCGCCCAGGCCGGGGGTGATCGGCAGCAGGTTGTTCATGCCGAACCAGCCCAGCACGCCGAGCGGAACCAGCGCCAGCAGCCAGACATAACCGGCGTTCTGGACGAAGGTTTGGGTGCCGGCGGTGATCTTGCCGAGTATCCAGCCGCTGTCCTTGACCAGTTCCATCGAACCGCCGGCGAAGGCACCAAAGATGCCGGCGGTCATCACCAGTGGGATCAATATCTGCATGGTGGTGACGCCGAAGTTGCCGAGACCCGCGTTCAGCCCCAGCGCCGTGCCCTGCAAGCGCTTCGGAAAAAAGGTGCTGATATTGGACATTGAGCAGGCGAAATTGCCGCCGCCAATGCCGGACAACAGCGCCAGCAACTGGAACACGATCAACGGCGTTTCCTTGCTTTGCAGTGCGATGCCGGTGCCGAAGGCCGGAATCATCAACAAGGCCGTGGTCAGGAAAATGGTGTTGCGGCCGCCGGCGATGCGGATGAAGAAGGAAGATGGGATGCGCAGCGTGGCGCCGGACAGGCCGGCGATGGCGGTCAGCGTGAACAACTCATCCTTGCTGAACGGAAAGCCCAGGTTGGACATTTGCACGGTGATGATTCCCCACATCAGCCAGATGGCGAAGCCAAGCAACAGGCTCGGAATCGAGATCCACAAATTGCGGTAGGCGATGGATTTGCCGGTGGATTCCCAGAACTTCGGGTCTTCGACGTCCCATTTATCGATGTTGGTGCTCATGTGTAGCTCCGTGGGGTAGGTTTCGTGGCGACCGTCATTCGTGTCTGCGCGGGAATGACGAAGAGGAGGGGATGGCGCGTCATTCCAGCGTGTCCGCCGCGATGGCGGGCTTCTTGATCAGGTCCAGCTTGCGAACCTCGGTGGTGTACATCCAGATCAGCGACACCCAGACCACGCCGTACATCAGCATGAAAGCCGAGGAGCGGATGCCGGTGAGGTCGACCAGGGCGCCGAACATGATCGGCAGCAGGAAGCCGCCGAGGCCGCCAACCAGCCCGACGATGCCGGAGATGACGCCGATGTTGTGCGGGTACTCGTCGGAGATGTATTTGAAGACGCTGGCCTTGCCGAAGGCGAAGGCGACGCCGACGGTAAACAGCAGCGCAGTGAAGATTTCCGGGCCGAGATGCAGGTGGTAGGTCTGCGGGCCGGTCACGGTCTTCACGGTGAATTCGGAATCCGGGTAGGACATGATGAACAAACAGATCCACGACACCCAAAGCACCCACCAGGTCACCCGGTGTGCGCCCCACTTGTCCGACATCCAGCCGCCCACTGCGCGCAGCACGCCGCCCGGCAGCGAGAAACAGGCCGCCAGCAGTGCCGCCGTCTTCAGGTCGAAACCGTATTCGGTGACATAGTACTTGGTCATCCACAGCGCCAGCCCGACGTAGCCGCCGAAGACGATGGAGTAGTACTGGCAATATTTCCAAACGACCGGGTCTTTCAGCGCCTTGAGCTGCTCGCGCACGGTGACGTGCGCGGGCACCTTGTGCGCCGGGTCGTCGTAGGTGAAGAACCAGAACAGGATGGCGGTGACCAGCATCGCCGCCGCATAGACCTGCGGCACCATGGTCCAGCCGTAGGCCATGACGATGGCCGGGGCGACCAGCTTGGTCACCGCAGCACCCGAGTTGCCGGCGCCGAATACGCCCATCGCCATGCCCTGGCGTTCTTTCTCGTACCAGCGCGCACAGTAGGCGATGCCGACCGAGAACGATCCGCCGGCCATGCCGACGAACAGGCCGATGGTCAGGAAGTGCCAGAATTCCGTGGCGTATTCCATCAGCCAGATCGGCCCGACGGTGGACAGCATCAGGCAGAAAAAGACGATGCGGCCACCGAATTTGTCGGTCCACATGCCCAGCGGCAGGCGGATCAGCGAACCGGTCAGCACCGGGGTTGCGATCAGGATGCCGAACTGGGTTTCGTTGAGGCCGAGTTGGGCTTTGATCGGGATGCCGATGACCGCAAACATCATCCACACGGCGAAACACACCGTGAAGGCCAGCGTGCTCATCACCAGCACGGAGAGTTGTTGTTGCGAACGAGGCGTCATTGCAGTCCCCACCAGATCAAAAAACCGTGATGTCCGAATTGGATGGGATGCAGTGTCCGCGTCAAAAAAGGGGCTTGAAAGAGGGGGTAGACGCGCTGAACGCGCCATGAATACCTATTAATGGGTAGATGGGTAGAGCCTTAACCCATTGTTATTTCAATGAAAATATTTTTGTCTTGGGCGTTGCACCTTGCCCCTGTCACTTAGTGGGTATTTCATCCACGTCGGTGGAGGGCTAAAAAGAGGTAGCCGTCTCTTATTGATCGAAACCGATTCTGAAATGGTCCGAAAACACCTGTTCAACCTGCCTGCCTGGAAAACCCTCCAGCGTTCCCTGCTGCTGCGCATCGGCGGCGCCATCGCGGCCATCGCGTTGCTGGCGGTGTTGGGTATGTCGGTGTCCGGCTTGGTGGCGGAATCGACCCAGGGCAGCGGTGAGGCGATCAACCGCGCGGGTAGTTTGCGCATGCAAAGCTGGCACATGACCAGCCTTTACCTGGCCGTGCCGCTTCCTACTGAACAGGGCGCCGCCCGGCGCATGGCCGAGGCGATCCGGGAATTCGACGCCACGCTGGAAAGCGATGCGATCCTCGCCATGCTGCCGCGCAGTGGCGATTCGCGGCTCGCCACGACCTACCAACAAACGCAATGGGAGTGGCAGCAGACTATGAAGCCCCGCTTCCAGGCGGTGGCCGATGGCGGCATGCCGCAGCTAGACCCACACGCCCGCGCTGCGTTGCTCGATGAAATGAAGTTGTTTGTCGATCAGCTCAATGGCCTGGTCAAGCAGATGGAAGACACCACCGAAGCCAAGATATTGGTCATGCGGCTGGTGCTGGGCGTGGCGCTGATCCTGACCGTGCTGGTCGTGCTGCTGACCATTCACTTGATTCATTTCCGCTTTGTCACGCCGTTGAATAAATTGCTCTCGCTGGCCAGCAGCGTTGGTCAGGGCGATCTTTCCGTGCGCACGGCTTTTGTCGGCGATGACGAACTGGGCCAGCTTGGCCGCGCTTTCAACCTGATGGCGGAAGACCTGTCCAAGCTTTATCAGGAACTGGAAGCGCGTGTGCGCCAGAAGACCGCCGAGCTGACGCGCAGCAATCAATCGCTGGAACTGCTCTATCACTCCATCGCCCGGCTGCATGGCGCGCCGCCGGGCAAGGCGGTGTATCTGGCGTTGCTGCGTGACATCGAACAATTGCTGGAACTGGGCCACGGCATCATCTGCCTGGGCGAGCACGGCGGTGCGACCGGGCAGGCCATCGCCAGCACCATGCAGCCGGAAGATGGCAACAGCGGCGCCAATCCCTGCGCCAAGGCCGAATGTCTCTGGTGCCACGGCAGCGACCAGACCCGTTTCAGCATCGCCAGCGATTTCCATCGCCGTCTGACCTTGCCGCTGGCCGATGTCGAAAAGCAATACGGCGTGTTGATTCTGGACATTCCGGATGGCCGCCAGCTCGAAGCCTGGCAGGTGCAATTGCTGGAAGCCCTGTCACGCCACATTGGCGTCGCGATTGGCGCGGAACGGCGCATCGAGCAAAACCGCCGCGTCGGCCTGCTGGAAGAACGTGCGGTGATCGCGCGCGAACTGCACGACTCGCTGGCGCAATCACTGGCCTACATGAAGATTCAGGTCAGCCGCCTGCAAACCCTGCTCAAAACGCCGGAAAAACGACCTGACGCCGAGCAAGTGCTGCTCGAACTGCGCGCCGGCATGAGCAGCGCCTACCGGCAACTGCGTGAACTGCTGTCGACTTTTCGCCTCAAGATGGACGGTCAGGATCTCGCCACCGCGCTGGCTCAAACGGTGAGTGAGTTCGCCGAACGCGGGGAGTTGAACATTGAACTGACGCAGCATCTGGAAGGCTGCCCGCTCTCTCCCAATGAGGAAATCCACGTCCTGCATGTCGTCCGCGAGGCGCTATCGAATGTGATCAACCATGCCAACGCCCGGCAAGCCTGGGTGAGCCTTTCCTGTACGCCCGAGGGCCAGGTCGAAGTGGAGATAGACGATGATGGCCAAGGCATTGTCAAAAGCGCCGACATCCACCATTACGGCATGACCATCATGGAGGAACGCGCCCGCACGCTGGCAGGCGTTGTGCGCTACGAAGCGCGAGCGCAAGGCGGTACCCGCGTGGCGCTGGCCTTCCGCCCGAGCAGCCGCCGACCCGGCGCCAGCGTCGCAGCCCATGCCGGCACGCAGATTCTCAGGAGATTGGAAGCATGAACCTCGACCCCTCGTCCAACACCCCGCAACGCCTGTTGGTCATCGACGACCATCCTTTGTTTCGCAAGGCCATCCTGCAGTTGGTGGACATGACCGGCGATTTCGAAGTCGTCGGCGAAGCCTCATCGGGTCACGAGGGATTGGAACTGGCGCAAACGCTGCAACCGGACATGATCCTGCTCGACCTCAACATGAAGGAAATGAACGGCATTGAGGTGCTCAAGGTGATCAAGTCCTTAGGGCTGGACAGCCGTGTCGTCATGCTCACCGTGTCCGACGAGGCGAGCGATCTGATCGCCGCGTTGCGGGCAGGGGCCGATGGCTATCTGCTGAAGGAAATGGAGCCGGAAGACCTGCTCGCCAAGCTAAAGCAAGCCGCCGCCGGTCAGGTTACGCTGACCGAACGCCTGACTCGTTTGCTCGCCCATTCCCTGCGCGAGGACGGCAAGCCGAAAGACCCCGCGCAGGCCGGGCTGACCGATCAGGAAAATCGCATCCTCGACCTCATCGCTCAAGGCAAGAGCAACAAGCTGATCGCGCGTGAACTCAATATTTCGGACGGCACGGTCAAGGTGCACGTCAAACATCTGCTACGCAAACTCAATCTGCGCTCACGGGTGGAAGCGGCGGTGTGGGCGGTGGAGAAGAAGCGCTGACTCTTCGTGCCGCTCGCATGCCCGTCGAACTGTGGTTCAACGTTGCATGAACCCCTCGGCGGTCATAGTCATTGTCCGGTTCGCGCCGCATTGATCTACTATTGCCTGCAATTTGGCGACTGCTCGCTGCCTGGCAAGGACCCCTATGAATACCCCGATGATCGTGACATTGCTGACGCTTTCCCTGCTCTCTGCCTGTAACGAGAAAGCCGCGCCGCCGGCGCCGCAAACGCGCATGGTGCTGGCGCATCTGGTGGAGATTGGCGCGGGTTTCAACCATGCCGAATATTCGGGCGAGGTGAAACCGCGGCATGAAACTGCACTGGCGTTCCGGGTTGGTGGCAAGCTGATCGAACGGCGGGTGGAACTGGGCGACCGGGTTGTCGCCGGGCAGGTGTTGGCTCGGCTTGATCCGGCTGATTTGGCGCAAGCGCAGAAAAGTGCGGCGGCGCTACTGGCGGCGGCACAAGCCGATCGCGCTTTCGCCCAGGCCGAGGTGGAACGTTATCGTGGCCTGAAGGCGCAGCAATTTGTCAGCGCGGCGGCACTCGATGCGAAAGAAACCGCGTTCAAGGCGGCGGAAGAAAAAGCCCATGCCGCCGCCGCGCAGAAATCGCTGGCCAGCAACCAAAGCGGTTATGCCGCGTTGATCAGCGACAGCGAAGGCGTGGTTGCCGCCGTGCTGGCAGAAGCCGGCCAGGTGGTCGCGGCTGGTCAGACGGTGCTGAAAGTGGCACGCACGGATGAGAAGGAAGTCCTCATCGCGGTGCCGGAAAACCGGGTTACCGAGTTGAACAAGGCCGGCGAAGTGGTGGTGACGCTCTGGGCCGCGCCGGACAAACGCTATCGCGGCCGGGTGCGCGAGATCGCGCCGCAGGCCGATGCGTTGACGCGGACTTTCTCTGCCCGGGTGGCGATTCTGAATGCCGATACCGAGGTTCGCTTGGGCCAGACTGCGCGCGTGCTGATGTCCAAACAGGCGACCGGAGTGGCCAGCCTGATCCCGCTCGGCAGCGTGTTCCAGCAAGGCAAGCAACCGGCGGTATGGATCATCGGTCACGATGGCCGCGTGCACTTGCGTCGGGTGACGGTAGCCGCCTGGCGCGAGGATGGCGTCGCGGTCAGCGGCGGGCTGGCATCGGGTGACCGCATCGTCGCTGCCGGCGCGCACAAACTGATCGAGGGCGAGGCGGTGCGGGTGGCTGAGGCAAGAGCAAGGCCATGAAGACCTTCAACCTTTCCGCCTGGTCGCTGGATCATTCCAGTCTGGTGGCGTTTTTCATGCTGGTGCTGACCTTGGGCGGCATCCTGGCTTACTTCAATCTTGGTCGTTCGGAAGACCCGGATTTCACCATCAAGATCATGGTGGTGCGCACTTTCTGGCCGGGTGCTTCGGCGCGCGAGGTGGAGCAGCAGGTGACCGACCGAATCGAAAGAAAACTGCAGGAACTGCCCAACCTGGACAACGTGCGCAGTTATTCCAAGCCCGGCGAGTCGCTGGTGTTTGTCGAGCTGCGCGATTTCACGCCGCCGAAACAGGTACCCGAACTCTGGTATCAGGTGCGCAAGAAAATCAACGACATGCGCCACACGCTGCCGGCTGGCGTGCAGGGGCCGTTTCCGAATGACGAATTCGGCGATGCCTTCGGCAATGTCTTCGCCCTGACCGGCGATGGTTACACGCTAGCCGATCTGCGTCGCCAAGCTGACCGCATTGCGCAGGAACTTCGTCGTACGCCGGATGTGGCGAAGGTGGATTTGATCGGCGTGCAGGACGAACGCATCTGGATCGAGATGTCGGCCGCCAAGCTGGCCGCGCTCGGGCTTGATCCGCGTTTGATCCAGCAGACCCTGCAAGCCCAGAATGCGATGACGCCGTCCGGCTATGTCGACAGCGACAGCGAGCGCATCCGCATCCGCGTCAGCGGCAGTTTCGATAGCGTCGATGCGATCCGCGCCATTGGCATCCGCACCGGCGACAAGCTGTTCAAGCTGGGCGATGTGGCGAAAGTCTGGCGCGGTTACGCCGACCCGCAGCAGGCGCATTTCAAGTGGCAAGGCCAACCGGCGATCGGACTGGCGTTGTCGATGACGCGCGGCGGCAATGTGATGCAACTGGGTGACCGGCTGCAGACGGAAACCGCGCGTCTGCGCGCCGAATTGCCGGTAGGCCTGGAATTGCATCAGGTCGCCAATCAACCGGAGGTGGTTAAACGCAACGTCGATGAGTTCATGCGCAGCTTGCTGGAAGCGGTGGCTATCGTGCTGGCGGTGAGTTTTCTGTTCCTCGGTTTTCGCACCGGTCTGGTGGTGGCGTTGTCGATTCCGATTGTGCTGGCGGTGACCTTTTTGCTGATGAAACCGGCCGGTGTTGATTTGCAGCGTATCTCGCTCGGTGCGCTGATCATCGCGCTGGGTCTGCTGGTTGACGACGCGATCATCGCGGTGGAAATGATGGTGGTGAAAATGGAGCAGGGCTGGGAGAAATCGAAAGCGGCCGCGTTTGCCTACACCTCGACCGCGTTCCCGATGCTGACCGGCACGCTGATCACCGCCGCCGGCTTTCTGCCGGTGGGCTTCGCCAAGAGCGCGGCGGGGGAATACACCTTCTCGATCTTCGCCGTGGTCGGCATCGCGCTGCTGACTTCCTGGGTCGCGGCGGTGGTGTTCATTCCGTGGTTGGGTTCGCGCCTGCTGAACCGGGAAAAATTGATGGCAAAAGCCGCCAAGCACGCTGGCGATCCGTATGCCTCGCCGTTCTACCTGCGATTCAAAAGCGTGGTGAACTGGTGTGTCGGCCACCGCTGGACAGTGATCGGCCTGACCCTGGCGCTGTTCGTGTTATCCATCGTCGGCTTCAAACAAGGCGTGGAAAAACAGTTCTTCCCCACCACCAACCGGCCGGAACTGCTGATCGACCTCTGGCTGCCGCAGGGTGCTTCGATCCAGGCCACGGACATCGAGGTGAAACGGATCGAAGCGATGCTGGCCAGCGATCCGGAACTGAAGGACAAGATCAGTCATTACGCCACCTATGTCGGCATGGGCAGCGTGCGCTTCTTCCTGCCGCTCGACCCGCAGACGCCAAATGACAACTTCGCGCAGTTCGTGCTGATGACCAAAGGGCTGGCCGAACGCGAGGCGGTCAAAGCGCGTCTCGAACACCGTCTGGCGAGCGAGTTCACCAGCTTGCGCGGGCGCGTACTGCGCCTGGAAAACGGCCCGCCGGTTGGCTACCCGGTGCAGTTCCGGGTCAGCGGTCATGATCCGGACACGCTGCGCGCCATCGCCGGCCGGGTGGCGGCGGAAATGCGTGCGTATCCGTATTCCAAGGATGTGCATCTGGACTGGAACGAACGCATCAAGCAGGTGCGGCTGAACGTCGATCAGGACAAGGCGCGAGCGCTCGGCATCAGCTCGCAGGAACTGTCGCAACTGGTCAACAACCTGCTCAACGGCGCCAGCATCACGCAGTTTCGCGAGGGCGATCAGTTGATCGAGGTGATGGGCCGCGCCGAAGCGGTGGACCGCAAGCGTCTGTCGCAACTGGCCGATCTGCAGATTCACACCCGCGACGGCCGTTTCGTGCCGCTCGGTCAGATTGCCACGCTGACGCCTGAACTGGAGGAAGGCTTGATCTGGCGGCGTGACCGGATGCCGACCATCACCGTGCGCGGCGACCTGCGCGAAGGCATCCAAGCGCCCACCGTCACCGCCGCGATCAACCCGAAATTGGATTTGATTCGCGCCAAGCTGCCGCCTGGCTACCGTATCGACATTGGCGGCACGGCGGAGAAATCCGGGCACGCCGAGAACTCCATCCGCGTCGTCTTTCCCTATGCCATCGTCGTCGTTCTGACCCTGCTGATGATCCAGTTGCAGAGCTTCCAGCGAACCCTGCTGGTGGTGCTCACCGCGCCGCTCGGCATGATCGGCGTCACCGCCGCGCTACTGCTGTTCCAGGCACCATTCGGCTTCGTCGCCCAGCTCGGCGTCATCGCGCTGTTCGGCATGATCATGCGCAACTCGGTGATTCTGGTCGATCAGATCGAACAGGACATCAAGGCCGGCCACGCCGCCTGGGACGCCATCGTCGGCGCCACCGTTCGCCGCTTCCGGCCGATCCTGCTCACTGCGCTGGCCGCCATTCTGGCGATGATCCCGCTCACCCGCAGCGTGTTCTGGGGGCCGATGGCCACCGCCATCATGGGCGGCCTGTTCATCGCCACCGTGCTGACCTTGCTGTTTTTGCCGGCGCTGTATGCGGCGTGGTTCAGGGTGAAACCGGCGCCGGTTGCTGCGGCATAGGGCAGGGGAGTCGCAGGTTTTACGGCGGCTGGCCGATGGACGGCGGGAACCGTGCCCAGACTAGACTGGCTGCCCGAAGCGAGTCTACCAAGCTTGCCAGCAAGACTGATTTGACTGCCAGCATATCCAAGCTATCTTCTCGCCCGGTCATCCGGTCAGGAAACAGGTTGATCCGGTGGCATGCTGTACTTGCGTTGTCGTGCCCGGCCCCACCAGCAGCCGCCCAGTGTCAAGGCCTGCTCTAGCAGCCTGTCGGACTTTGGCATCGTCGGCTGCAAATCGACCGCAGCGGCCCCTTTTTCACCGGCTTCTTGCCAGTGCCATACAACAAACGCGCCATTAGTTGATACGTCCGGTCATCAATTCGATCCAACACCCGGCGTACCTCAGTCTCCGTCAACACCACCGGTAAGCGCTTCGGTGTTTTAGGCTGCCCCAGGTCGGACATCCAGGGTAAATCTTGTTTCAACACTTCCCGGTAAAGAAACAGCAAAGCCGAAAGCGCCTGCATCTGAGTGGAGGCGGTCACGTTCCGCTCGACCGCCAGTGCGGTTAAAAACGCCTCCACTTCCGTCTTACCCATTTCGACAGGGTGGCGTTTCCCATGGAAGAAGATGTATCGTTTGGCCCACTGCACATACGCCTGTTCGGTTCGCAAGCTGTAATGCTTCAGGCGCAAACGATCCCGAATCTGGTCGAATAGTTTGGGCGTGCGGGTAGGTGAATCAGGTAGC
>Ga0105047_10013916_pt1 | contig 12804 bp, 14 predicted proteins | sample MAT04_FD_78384 | JGI IMG/M metagenome (GOLD analysis project Ga0105047, IMG submission 78384) | Freshwater microbial communities from Lake Fryxell liftoff mats and glacier meltwater in Antarctica - MAT-04 (megahit assembly) | ecosystem: Environmental > Aquatic > Freshwater > Ice > Liftoff... | reverse complement strand
GTTGAATCTCTAATCAAACACTCGGCCTCGCCAGGCGACGTCGGTCGAACCCTGGCAATGGCAACTGCGGATCGTTACCTCAACGTGGTTATCCCCGGAAACCTTGAATCGGAATCTGCGGGACGATCCTTTGCATCGGGATTTGTGTGGAATCGCTTCTGGAATCTTCGCTGGGATTGGATTGATCGTGTCATTCCGATCTGCGATTCGGCAAACGCAATTTCGCGTTTGCTTGAGGCTGTTGAATTTAGCCCGGAAGCCTGGAACCGTGCGGATGCGGCAGGCGTTGAAGTCGCTGAACTTTACTGGGGGCGATGCCGAGCGTTCAATCCGGAACTTGATGAGGAGAGCGTTGCCGCAGCCGTTATGCGGCTCTTGACCGCAAGCCGCGCCATCGCGGCAATTGACTTGGTTTCAACGGCTCTCTACAAGAAGCATGGCATCGATCAGGACACTCTGTTCACACCGCTGGAGGCACTGCTGACGCAGTCGAGTGAGCACTCAAGCCGTGAAAACGGCCAGTCGGATCGATATCACATTCAGCAGATAATTGAAACACTTCAGCAAACGCCCAATGTTGACGAGAATCGGCTTGCATCGATCGAATGGCAATACATTCGACTGCTTGACGACCACCATGGTCACGCACCGAAGACTCTTCGAAAACAACTTTCAGCATCGCCAGCATTCTTCAACGAAGTACTGAGTGCGTGTTACCGTCCGCGTCATCGCGACAATGCCGCTGACAACGAAATCGAGCCGGACCATCAAAGAAAATATATGGCAGAACATGGATTCAAACTGCTTCACGATTGGGATCTTGTGCCCGGGACGGACGAGAACGGTGAAGTCAACGAGGAATTCCTCAGAGAATGGTGTACAGAGGCCCGATCAATTGCGCTCGCAGCCGATCGACTTGAGGTTTGCGACAATCACTTGGGGCAAGTCTTCGCAAATTCACAGGAAACAGATGAAAACGGAGCTTGGCCATGTGCTGCCGTTCGACGCGTCGCCGAAGAGATTGGGACCAGCTCGTTGGCTTCAGGAATGTCGTGCGGTATCCACAATAGTCGCGGAGCAACATTCCGAGCATCAGGCGGAGACCAAGAGCGAGAACTTCAACAGCAATATCGCAGCAAGGCAGAGTTGATCCGATTCGATTCCCTATTTGTCGCCGGAATCCTGGACTCGGTTGCAGACAGTTACCAGCGGGAGGCCGCATGGTGGGATGAGCGAGAGCGCTGGGAAGATTGATGCCGCTCAACTCGTCGGGATCGACTCCGCCTTTTTCATACTTTGCGAGTCCGTCTGTTACGTCAGCAGCAGATTGCTGATCACTCGTGGAACGGTGAAATCACCAACACTCGGCGACGGCTGAATCGTCTCGCCGAATCAGGCTTGTTGCAGCGGATCATGTCGCTCACCAGTGTGTGCCGATATCACAGCTCGCCGACTTTGAAAAAACGCTGCATTAGCGGGTAAAGCCAGGTTCTCGCGGGTTTCTCCATGTGTCTGCCCACCCGGATTCAGTAAAGGAAAGGTTGTCAGCATTCCATTCGAAACGAGGGGCTGGATCCTGCAGTAGGTACGCGTTTCTCACCACAGCAGTCTTTCCATTCCGGATTTCCAGCGTCTCGGACAGCAGGGCGACAATGTTTACACGTTTTGAGGATCGGAAGAAATTGGCAACGGTTTGGCGGACGAGTGAGTTCATCGGTTCGTCATCAAGTGAGGCGGACTCAACGTAAACAAAGATGCCGCATGGTCGATCACGAGGCAATTGCTTTCGCGCGTCGTTAAAGGTATTCGCGAGTCTCTTAGCAAAGCCGTTGGCGTCATTTTTCGGACCACGGAGCTTCGCTCCAACGTCATGAGCAAACTGTCCGGCAGCATTACGAAGCAGCTTTTCCATGTCGAGCATTGCCATGGTTTTAACTCCTTGCCGACAGTGTAACGACCTGAAGCGAAACCGACGAATCCATCGGATGATTTGGAACGAACAGTACGTCAAAGGGCCATGAGCAATTGCGCCCTACCGTCAATGATCCAGAAATCGACAATGAGGTTCGTGCAACATTGCAGTTTTGTTGTCATCGACAAGTTTCAGCGCATGGTTGCCAACAACCTTGAGCACATGTTGCAGGTTGCTCGCAGTATGAACGTGGGAGTGATCCTCGCAAATCAGTCGATGGAGGATCTGAAGACTCGCGGCACTGATCTGATTCCGGCACTCGAAGCCAACTGCCGATTTCGACAATAGTTTGCGGTCTCGTCGTCTGACGACCGAACCCGCGTTGTTAACAATAGCGGCGAAACGCTGGAAGAGTTTGAGACCCACACGTTCTCAAGCGACAAGTCGACCTCCACAGTGAGTCATCAAGTGCTGCCGCGATTGATGCAGAACGACGTCATTCACGGACGAATGACCGCCGTAAACCGCCTGAGTCAAACGATGGAGGTGAGACATGAGTGGGCGTTGGACAGACATCGAACTGGACATCGTGAAATCGCTTGCGAGGGGTGTGCAAATGTTGACTGCGTTGCAGATTGGACGGATCTGGCTTAAACAAGATTCATCCGCCGAATCTGTCCAACTGATGCGACCCCTTGTTGCAGCCAGATTGGTCCAGCAGGCGATTGTTGTCGCCCATCCAGCTCTGCACCCGAAACGCCCCATTCTTACACGGGAACCAGGCAAGCCGGATCCAAATTACTCTCGGATCTCTGAACGGATTCTTGGCAGATGGAACCAGCCATCGGTGGTTACTCTGGTGTATTGGGCCTCGCCCAGGGCTGCGAACATTTTCGGGTGCTCAGTGGCACACCTGCGAAATGTGACTCATCGAGACCATGACCTGCTGCTGAGTGATGTCTATGCATACTATCGCGTCGTTCGGCCATGCCTCGCAGTGAGTTGCATCGGAGAAAACTCGCTGCCGAGAGCAGGCTACAGCATCAAAGACCCGGACGCTTTTCTAATGGACGAAGATGGCAGCGTACGTCGGGTTATTGAATCTGCTGGCTGTTACAGCGCCCGGCAGGTCGAGAGCTTCCATGACTATTGTGCTGAGTGCTCGCTCCCCTATGAACTGTGGTGAAACGATGAAACATTATCAAAAGAACTCACCGACATGCAGCCGAGAACTGGCCTCCTACGTCCTGAATCATGTGGCGAGATACCGGCTTACCACAATGGATGCACTGGAGACTCTGGAGCTGCCTGAGCCAACAACTCACAAACAGAAGAACGATGCACTGAAACACTGCACTCGAATGGGATGGCTCGGCTCTGACTGGCTGATTCGAGGCAAACGCTACTGGTATCTGACGGGCTCTCTGGAAGGATTTGGGATTGTTGCAAAGCGCAGTGGTCCGCTTTCAGAGCCAGCGAAACTCCGGGCGTTTGCCATGCTTAGTTTTTGCTGTGGACAGAACCCTGTTCGCCACAAACTGACACGTATTGAGTTGGCAAAGCACTTTCCAGAACTGGATCGCTCCGGACTTCCTGACCGCTATTACTTCAACAGCAAGAACAAGGGAAGGCTCGGCCTCGTTCGGTACGACTTTGGCCATCACGGACGATGGGATCGTATTATCGATGCCACAAAGCAGGACATCCGCAGTCATCTGAGTGAACCAGAAACTCGACGCCTGATCTCAGCAGATCGATTTGAGATCTCAATCCTGACGGTCCATCCGCAGAAGGCACAACGACTGAGAACAGTCTTCGAGCGGCATTCTGCGAGTCTGCGAATTCCAATCGGTGTCTACGATTTTCCGCAGTTGGTTCCACTCATCACGTCTTTCACAGAAACGGAGGTTCATTCGCTTCGAAGCTGATTCCCATCTTGATGGGTTTGATCGCTCCGGCCCGGGAGCATGGAAAAACAATGGGCACACGACCAAACGATTCACGTCAGGTTCTCGACCAGCATCACACTGCAAAAATCACATGGAACAGGCCTCGGCCTGCTGCGTGAGGTTGCTGCAATGACGCAGTCACCCGGAACAGGGAGAGAACAACATGAAATGGATTTGGCGTAAGCGTCGATATGGGACCGGACATTTTGGTCGACGGTACCAGCGAAACTACGAACGAGATCGAGCTGTTGCGACTCTGCGAGCTGCACTGCTCTTCGTGATCATGAGTTTCGTGCTGGCAATGGTGTTCTCCAATGCCAGATGAAAGGACCTTGTTTGCATTCATTGGGAATGCATTCGAGACGCGAATTCCACGAAGGAATTCGCTTTAGAAATCGGGAACGGAGTCGCATGAAAGTGAAACGCGAATCAGTTCTCAAATAGACAGGAGTGCTTATGGCACAGAAAAAAGAACCGGTAAAGAAGCTACGTGTGAAAACGGCATCGGCGGCTGTATGGGCCAACCAGAAAGAGGATGGCCCTGTACGACTGAGTGCCACACTCAACGTTCAGTATAAGGCTGGCAATGAGTGGAAGGACTGTACGTCGTACGGCCTCATGGAATTGTTGATGCTCGCTCGAGTCATTGAGCAGTGCATTGACTGGATTGCTGCAGAGGAATCGCAGCGTTCAACTGCAAGTGCAAGTAGTGAGTAATTGATTATGAACTGAATGGGCGGATGCAATCCGCCCATTCCACACTACGGCAGGTAAACGCAATGTTCTTCCGGGGCAAACCAGCACAGTTTGATTTCGTAGTTACGCAAGGAGTCGTGGATGCCATTTCGAGCGAGGAAGGCTCTGAGTTTCTCGTGAGACACTTTAACGGTGACTGGGGTGACATTGATTCTGTCGACCGACAAATCAATGAACAATCAATCACAAGTGGTGTTAGAAACGTTTTTTCGCAGTACACCGCCCGGAGCGGAAGTGTTGTGAACATCGTTTCCGGATACGGTCGAATCACTATGCGATTATCACACGAATTGGTGTTCTAAAACGGTTCTAATGCGAGGTATATCCTCGGTTTTCCGGCTGCTTCGGCAGCCGGTTCTTCTCAGGAAGTGCTTCATGCGAACCAATACTGGTCCGCAGGAGGCATTGCAAATTCTGACTGTGGCCTCCGCTCTTACACACGGTCAGTTTAATCGGAGGAGAATCATGTCAACACAACCAAAACAAGTCGAAGTCACTATTTGCGCACCCATGGAATTCTGGCAAGCACTGCGATGCCTCAGGGAATTTGTACTCACTGAAATGCAGCAGCAGTACTTTGCGAATCCAACCGACATTTTGTGCCCCGGTACGTTCACTCACAGTTTCAACGTGGTGGACACGTACCTGCATGGGCTCTGGCTGGATGGCAGATTCGATGGGAACAAATAGCTGAAGAGGTTTTCAGACATGGAGAGGGCAAGAGCTCTCCATGTCGTTTTACAACAACCCAACATCCAAATATTGAAATGAGTAAACACGATGAGAACTGATAAGAATAGTCCGCGAATAAATGCATCTCCTGAAAAGCCCATGGGAATGGTGGGTTCCGGCCCATTGACCGCATTGATTTGGAAAAAGGGTCACCAGGACTCTGGCTGGCGATATCAATTCAGCCTGTTCCGCCAACTGAAGGCAGGAAAGGTCAGCCAAATGTTTCGGCCATTGGACCTGATGTACTTCATCAAACTGCTGCAGGTAGTCGCGGCAGTCATTGCCGACGATGGTTGTCTGTCACCGATCGAGAGCGGCGTGTTGCGACGAATTGAACAAGACCTTGATCAGTTGCTGCAGCGTGCATCGCAACGACGGCCGGCGAGCAACGCAACTTCTCCTCCAGAGAACACAGGAGTTGACGATGAGAAAAGCAGCAGTATTTGAATTTCGGCTCGGGCTCATCAGGGTGCAGGTCTGGCAACGTCTCAGGCAGTCGGTGAAACACCGAACAATTACCGTTGCAAGGCTGTACCGCGATGGAACTGCATGGAAGGAGTCGACTCGATTTTCTCTGGATGATGTGGACCTGATGCGAGCCGCACTGAAAGCGGCTCAGGCGTGGATTGAACGAAATCCGTAGGACGTGCGGCACGAAGTAGTATGGGAACAAGTCACATATGGAGAATCAAGAATTTGCCAACCCCGGCCCCGGAAATACGCCGAGGCCGATTTCCGTCGTGCGAGACCTGTCACAGCTGGTTCACTCTGGCCGTCGATTTCGAACCGTCTACGCAGATCCACCGTGGCCGTATTCCAATACTGCTGCCCGCGGCGCTGCCGAAAATCATTATCGCACGATGACTCTCGACGACATTCGTGGCGAAGTCGTGAAAGATCTGATCGAGCCTGACGCACATTTGCATCTCTGGACCACCAATGCATTTCTTCGAGAAGCTTTCGACGTCATTCGTGCATGGGGATTCAAATACAAGTCCTGCCTTATCTGGACGAAGCCTCAACTGGGCATGGGCAACTACTGGCGCGTCTCGCACGAGTTTCTGCTGCTTGGTGTTCGTGGAAATCTGCCGTTCAGAAATCGGTCAGTTCGCAGTTGGCAAACAGCACGTCGCACCGTGCATAGCCGAAAGCCGTTCCTGTTTCGCGGCCTGATCGAACAAGTCAGTCCCGGCCCTTATCTCGAATTGTATGGCCGCGAAGAAGTTCCTGACTCGGACTGGACCGTATACGGCAATCAGGTCGAACGCAGGCTTTTTTAAGTTTGGCAATCAAATCGCATTTGTGACCAGCGGGCAATTTCGCTTTCGATATCCTCGAAACCCAATCTCTCTGATAAACGAAGACTTGAACATGACCCAGCAGATTGTCAATCAGTTGTTAATGTCGGCTGGGCAGGTGGCAGAGATGCTGAACATCTCAACCAGGACTCTCTGGCGTTTGAGGAGTGCTGGAAAACTCCCCGCGCCAATTCGGATTGGTAAGTGCGTTCGCTGGCGCAGAGAAGATCTGAATACATGGCTAGAAGAGGGTTGCCAAATTCCAATTCCGACGGACAATGTCTCTCGAAGAAAGGGCTAACGAATGCCATCAATTTATCGTCCGACGTATCGGAAAGACGGTAAACTTCGCCGAATGAAAAAATGGTACATCAGGTACCGTGATCAGGATGGGAAGCTCAAGACGGTTCCGGGATTCACGGACAAGACAGCGACTCAGCAATACGCCGCGAAACTGGAACGTGATGCATCGATGATCCGAGCAGGATTACTCGAACCTGCTGTGCTGTACCAGAATATTTCGCTCGATGAGCATCTCGCGACCTTTGAGACCTCGCTGAAGTCCAAAGACGTCAGCCCAGATCAGGTCAAGCTCGTCGTCAATCGGTGCAAGGCACTGTTTAAGGTCGCCAGGATCACTCGGCTCAGTGGAATGTCAGCAGAGGCCGTTTCCAATGCTCTCGCAAAACTCCGCGAGATAAAGGCCAATGGAAAACGAGGCGTGAGCGCCCAGACGTCGAATCACTACCTTCGAGCCATGAAGCAGTTCACGCGATGGCTGCGTCTGGAAAAGCGGAATATCGACGACCCACTGGTTCGACTTGAAATGCTGAATGTTCAGGTCGACCGTCGCCACGACCGTCGAGCATTAACTGATGTGGAAGTGTCCCAATTGCTGGCAGCAACGCTAAATGGCAAAACTGCCTATCGGATGGAGCCGGCGGACCGCTTGATGCTTTACGTGATGGCCCTGTCCACAGGGCTCCGTGCCTCTGAACTTGCCTCACTGACGACCGATCAACTCGATTTGGAATCCAATCCGCCGACGGTGACTGTAAAGGCTGGATATTCCAAACGCCGCAGGTTGGACGTCCTCCCATTGCCGTCGGATATTCTGGAGCAGGCTCGCAGTTGGGTCAAAGAGAAGCCAAAGGGCACCAAATTGTGGCCAGGTGACTGGGCTGCCAACAAATATGCCGGAAAGATGCTTCAGATCGACTTGGTAGAAGCCGGGGTACCCTACGTGGACGCCAACGGACTGTTTGCCGATTTCCACGCCTTGCGACATACCTATATCACCAACCTGGCCCGCAATGGGGTTCCGCTGGTGACGGCCCAGAAACTGGCTCGCCATTCCACGCCGATGCTGACCGCTCAGCGATACACTCACATTGACCTTCAGGACCAGAAAGTAGCCGTCGACCGGCTTCCTTCGTTGCAGCGCCCATTGCAGCGCGCAGGTGACTTTTCTGGTCGCGAGGTGGCAACGGATGGCACTGAACAGGGCGAGGCCATCAATGAAGAAAACCCTGAAATCCCCAGCAAAAAAGCAGGGAAATCAGGGTTTTGCATACGGAGAGACAGGGATTCGAACCCTGGGTACCCTTGCGGGTACTCCGGTTTTCAAGACCGGTGCGATCGGCCACTCTGCCATCTCTCCGGGGCGGATGCTATGGAGATCCTCGCGTCGTGTCAACGACGACACATCGAGAACAGACACAATGGTCATGCACAGGTTCGAACTTGAGAAAAAATCAGGCTGCGCGACGCTGTGGCAGCGGAGCGGCGGTCGGGAACGGGATCGTGGACTGGCGTCCCAGGGCGTTTCTCAGGCCTTCGACAACCCGATCCAGGTGGCCTGCGGGCAGTTCGGTATAGATCGGGAGTGACAGCACTTCCTCCGACGCGCGTTCTGCTTCCGGCAGATCTCCGCGCTGATAGCCAAGGTGCGCAAAGCACTCCTGCAGATGCAACGGTATCGGATAGTACACCGCGCACCCGATCTGTTGATCCTGCAACGACTTGATCAATTCGGCACGGCGTCCGCCGGCGATGCGTGTCGTGAACTGGTTGAAGACATGACGACGATCCGGCAGCACGGTTGGAAGTGTAATGTTATCGGTCAGCCCATTGGCAGCAATGAGTTCTTCGTAACGAGCAGCATTGCGGGCTCGTCCTGCCGTCCATGAATCCAGATGACGAAGTTTCACCCGCAGCACCGCAGCCTGCAATGCATCCAGACGGCTGTTGAAACCCACCTCAACATGATTGTATCCGCCTTTGTCACCGTGGACTCGCAGACGCTTCAGTCGTTCTGCAATTTCCGGATTATCGGTTGTCATGATGCCACCGTCACCGGCGCCGCCCAGGTTCTTGGTCGGGAAGAAGCTGAAGCAGCCTACGGAACCGAGGACGCCTGCACGGCGACCCTGGTATTCAGCACCGATCGCCTGAGCTGCATCTTCGATAATCGGAATTCCGTGTGCTGCCGACAATCGCCATAGCGGATCCATCTCGGCACACTGACCAAAGATATGCACCGGCATGATGGCCGTGGTCTTTGAAGTGATCGCTCGTTCGACCTGTTCCGGGCAAATATTGAAACTGTCCGGTTCGATATCCACCAGCACCGGAATCGCTCCCACGCGATGAATGGCACCTGCTGAAGCAAAAAAAGTGAACGGGCTGGTGATGACTTCATCACCTGGTTTCACGCCAACGGCCAGCAGTGCCAGGATGAGCGCGTCAGTTCCGGACGCGCAGCCGATGGCATATCTTGAATCACAGTAGGCTGCAATCTCCTGTTCCAGCAGCGCGACCTCATCACCCAGAATGAAGTGCTGCATTTCGAAGCAGCGATCGACGGCCTCGCGGACTTCGCTTCGAATCGTCTGGTACTGTGCGACCAGATCGATGAAGGGAACCGGCGAAGTCGATTCCGCGGAATGAGTGTGGGGCTGACTGACTGACATGAAGCGACTCCATTCGCTGCGGTAGTTCAACGACTCAGGCTCGGCCTGAGTTGTGATCGAAAGGTAAGGCTTTTGCTGGAACATTGTCAAGACGAACGGATCGGCAAAGATTGCCGATAAACGCCTGTCAAAAATCAACTTACGGCCACGCCGCCACCAATTCACGTGCTCTCGTTATCGACACTTGCAGGCGGTAAGCTGGATCGATGATTCCGGATTTTCAGGTGCGGGAATGCGTTGCGTCAGCAAAGGCAACAATAATCCGTCGCCAAATAGCTCGCGAAGCGCTGGCGATCACTTGATTCCTGGCGCTTTGTCAACGTTAGCATCGGGCGTTTATTACTGTCGCATCAGCCGGAACGCGTTAGCGTCCGGTTCCGTGAAAACCGTGAGCTAACGCTCAACGGCTGATTTCTCCAGCCTTTTTTCAGGGTAGCGGCTCAGAAAAGGCCAGCAGATCCTTGAAGTGACTGCGAAAACGTCCGCCACGCAGACTTCCGGAAACCACCAGATCGCCCGTCGATTCACTCGCGATTGTTGCCTCAAGCCACTGGCCACCGGCGATTCCGGCGTCATCCAGAAACATTCCCCGCGTTCGCCTGGTCTGCAGCGGGCAGATGGATTCCCAAAGAATTCGGGGTTCACGACCGCATTCTATTACGATGGCGCGGCGATGCGATTGGTCTGTTCGTTCCAGACCCAGCAACCAGGAATTCGGCAAGGCCACCTCGGATTTTCCAACCATGCGTTTGATGTCTCCGTAGCAGAACACCAGGACTTCACCGTCCTGCCGCAGTTCAAGAAAGGCCCGCGCGACACCATCGCGCAAGTGATCACAGACAGACGAATTGGACGAATGCTGTTTCGCGCGAGATCGCCATGCGGATTCCAATGCGTTGTGCATTTCCTCAGCCGGGCGGCGAAAGTAGCGGCTGACTTCTCGGGCCAGCTGCTCCACATGCTCGTTGGGTCTTTCAGAAACGGTGCAGCAGATGGCAAGGTCCCGCAGAAAGTCGTCGATAATTCCGACACCAGGTTCCAGCGACGGCGGTTCGAAGGACACACCCACTGCGGCGCGACAGGCTGCCGTGATCGTGGCCGAACGTTCGGATTCAGGAATTCGAGCCGACACATTCAAGCCGTCAAGCGCCTGGATCGCGGCGGTGGACGAAAGTCCGGCAGCGGACTGCAGGAATTCGGCGAGTGATTTGAGGGCTGTGTGCTGTTCGTTCTGTTCCGCATCAGATTTTGTCGCTTGAATTCCTTTCAGAGTCAGTCGCAGATCAAAACGCTGCTCAAACCCCTCACGCCATTTCCTCAGATTGGAATCGGTCGCGCCGTGAATGTGGCTGGTGAAGAAAGTTTCGAGATGTTTGGCAATGGCTTCTCGTTCTTCTCGAGTCAGCATCGCGGGGTCTGCCAACTGCCGACCGACGGATTTGTGATCCGCAATGCAGCGATAAAGATAGACCCGATCGTATTCACTGCGGAGCGGTAACGCTGTGACCTGCCGTAATCCGTTGCGAAGACTTTCTCCGGACATCGGAAAACTATGAATCAATTCCGCGAGTTCCACTCCCAGAATCCAGCTCACATCGCGCTGACGAAACCCGGTGCCGTAGATTCCGGCGACTTCCACGCCGATCACCGTGACCAGATCATGCAGTGTCGCAATCGCCTGGCGATCCACCACATTCTCGATGACTTTCTTAGCACCGACTTTGCCAAGTTCCGTCGCCAGCCACCACGCTCCCAATGTCGCCGGGTTTGTCGCAGCGAACAGGCGTCCGGCATACAGGCCTCGCGAAAGATATGTAAACCATGGCGATGCTTTTTGGTAAACACCGTAGCTGGCGATGGCTTTTTGCAAGTAGCCGTACAGTTTGTTGGCGTTGTAGTGCTGCACGCTGACGGGAAGTTGCTCAAGCAGCACGAGCACATGCAGGCAGATGCGGCTGGCGGCACGAGCCAGTTGGTCGAAGCTGGTTTCCAGCAACGGATTCTGGCTTTGGGGATTGTAGATTTTTGCCACGCGCTGAATAAGTTGCAAGGTTTTCTCGCGGATCGCAGTCACATCCACTTTGTGATCGACCGTGTAGCCGTTGCGGCGAATTTTTTCGTAGACTCTTTCGGCTTCCGCTTCCAGAAGTTGCCGAACGCTGCGATCCTGTTCGCTCAGTTTCTGGAGCTGTCCGGACGATTTTTGCGCATGCACATTTTCCAGCGGATACTCAAGGAATTCATGGAATCTCGCAAACCGCGATGCCAGATCGCGTTCTCTTTGTGCCAGTCGTTCCGCGCGGAATTGCAGTTCGGTCTGCAGAGCCAGTCGGACTCGATCAAACTCTTTCTGCTGTTCGAATCGTTGTTTCTGTTCGAAGGTCAGTTTCGCCCGCAATGCCACAATTTCCGGATCTTGATCCCGGAGTCGCGGCCAGAGCCAAAAGAGACTGCCTGGCCCGATCACTGCTGCCGCCATCAGCGCCCACCATGCAGGAGTCGCAGTTTGCAGGCTCGTCACCGCGACAGCGATCATCGTGACGGATGATAATGTGATCAGTGACGCAGCAATCCAGAATCGTCGGCTCGTCATTGACCGCATTCCCCGCAGCATTTTGGGCGATGAACCACTTGTAGGAAGGACATTCATGTCGGTCGCATGGCCATAAAACACTGTCGAAGCGAAAACGATTGTGCATCGAAAGTCTTCCGGCCACGGACCATAGTCTGGTGAACGCCTCGGACATGAATGTCCAAGCTACGGAATCGCAGCCTGGAACTCAAATAAATAAACGCCAGCGAGTCATAGAGCTCGCTGGCGTTTTCGATAAGTCGCAACACACAGTCGCCTGCGGCTTGCCGCTAAACAATCAACGGATTCACATTGATTACTTCGTCAGTTCAGATTCAATGACACTGACGACTTCGTCGGCATCCGGTTTTGTCTTGGTGCCGAATCGACCGACGACCGTACCTTCCTTGCTCACGATGAACTTTTCGAAGTTCCATTTGACGTCGTCTTTGTTCTCCGCGTGAGCCTTCAGAAATGTGTAAAGCGGGTCTTCTTTGATTTTCTCGTCGTCCTTGTCGTCATTCACGTTCACCTTGCTCATCATCGGAAATGTGACTTTGTACTTGTCAGTGCAGAACTTTTGAATGTCTTTTTCAGTTCCCGGTTCCTGACC
>Ga0105047_10013915_pt1 | contig 12805 bp, 10 predicted proteins | sample MAT04_FD_78384 | JGI IMG/M metagenome (GOLD analysis project Ga0105047, IMG submission 78384) | Freshwater microbial communities from Lake Fryxell liftoff mats and glacier meltwater in Antarctica - MAT-04 (megahit assembly) | ecosystem: Environmental > Aquatic > Freshwater > Ice > Liftoff... | reverse complement strand
TGCCGTTTGAGACTGGCGACACGAAAGTCGCCGTCACTGGCGGACAAGAATGTCCGCCCTACGCTGGTGGCGCGCGCGCCCGGCGCCCGGGCCGGCAGGGTGGGTTCTCCTTGCTCGAGCTGCTGGGGGTGATGCTGGTGGCGCTGCTGCTGGCCCTGGCGGTCACCCCCTCGCTGATCAACCAGTTGGACCGGCTCGCCAAACAGCAGGAAAGCGCGACGCTGACCACTTTGTGCGACGGCTTGCGCGACTACGTGCTCACGGCCCGCCGGATGCCTGCGGCGGCCACCGTGCATGCGGACATCGCCGCTCAGATCGGCTGGGAAACCCGCACCGTGCAGACCAACAACCGCGGCAACCCCCGGATTTTCATGGTGGACCCGGCGCTGCGCATCGGCACCAACACCCCGGGCACCCTCCCCTACGTGCAGGGCCGCTACGGCGCTCCGACGGTGGCCGCGGTGCGGGTGCTCTTCGTCTCCACGATGGGCGCGGACCTGCCGAACGTGATCGCCGGCCCGAGTACCAATGCCACCACCGTGTTCAATTTGCTCTGGAATGCCGCCGACAACGGCACCATGCCGGTGGGCTGGATCTGGGGTGGCGACTGGCCCAATCTGCAGCTCCAGCGCCTGAACTTGACCCCGCTGTTCACCCAGGTGGTGCTGAACAACAACACCCCGCGGATCGGCCGCTTCTCGATTGATGACACCAACAGCCACGTCGTCCTGCCATCGCATCCTTTCAGCGCTTTCTACCTCGCCCGCACCGCGTTGGGACTGCACAGCGACGCTGGCGCGCTCCAGGCCATGCAGGTCGTGCAGGAACCCATCTCGCTGACCAACCGCGCGGGCTACTCGCTGTTTCCCTCCTACGTGTATGAGAACGGGCTGTGGCGGGGCCGCCTCTTCATGGACATCCCCCCGCCCCGACACGCCGGGCACGATCTCCAGGCCGCGTACGAGATTTTCATGTCCGGTCCGCCCAACTTGTACAAGTCCGGCGGTGCCAACCAGACCAGCGTGTCCTGGAGCATGTATCTCTACATGAGCAATTACGTCAATTGGGCCAACGCCAACTTCCCCGCCAGCGGCGCGTCCAAGACCAGCGTGCGAAACGCCCAAAGCACGCTGGCAGCGCAGGTCGGGGTCTATTGCAACAAGAAGGCCACCGCGAACTGAAACCCGGCCATCACTTTCCCCCCTCCTAACCATGAAAACGCCAGCCACTTCCCTCCAGCCATCCCGGCAGTGGCTCCTTTGCGCTGCCCTGCTCCTACTGGGACTGACCCTCGACGCGGGCGCGCAATCCTGGGAATCCTGGCACGCCTACAGCCTCGGCACCGGCACCACGGCCGTGACCCCACCCGAGGGGGCGGAAGAACTGAACAGCCTGCTGCCCGAGCCGACCGGCGGGTACATCGCCTTATGGGACACGGCGGACAGCGTGATCGTGGAACGGCGGGACCCCAGCGGCACGCTCGCTTGGTCCTGGTCGCCGCCCCGGCCGCTGCCCGTGCCCAGTGAATTGACGCGCGCCGTCTATAGCAGCCGCACGCATACGTTGTGGTGCAGCACGGCGCGGTGGTTCTTCCTCAACAACACCAACGGCACCGTGTATCGCGAGGGCACCTGGAACCTGCCCTACCTGGATCCCAGCCGCATCATCATCCAGGACGAAAAGATTCACATCCTCTACGAGGGCAGCAGCCTCGTCTATGTCACCAACGTCGGCGTGGTGCGGGTCACCTATGCCTCCATTTACGACACCAACATGGAGCATCAGGCGGTCATCACTACGGCGGTCAGCCCGGGTTTCTGGCACAGCTTCGCCGGGGCGTGGCTGCTGGATTTCAGCCAGCGGACCAACCAGTTCATCCGGCTTTGCACCGTGGAACCTGGCCTCGCGGTGGGCACCCCGTTCAATGTCGCCCTGCCCACCGGCCCGGACGGCGGCTACGTGGACCACCGGGTGCTGGGAGCGGACACCAACTCCATCCTCATCTTGTCCAGCGTCCACTGGCCCATCTTGGGGCAGACCAAGCACTATTTCAGCACCGTGGACCGCGGCGGCACCCTGCGCGCCCAGCACGCGCTCAACTGCAACCAGATCATCACCGGCTGCGCGGCCACGGCGGACGGCTGGATACTCAGCGCCCAATTCTTCACCGAAGGCTCCCCCCGGCACACCTTCTTCAAAGTGGACGCCCAGGGCCGGCCCTACTGGCAGACCGTCGTGGACACCGGCGGCCCCTTCAGCTACCGGCTCTTGAATGTCGCCCCGCCCCGCGTCTTGAAGCTGCTCAATGCCACCGACCGGGTGGTCCTGGACGTGCAGGATAACCACTGGTGGGAGGAAACCGGCACCCTCATCTGGCCCTCGGTGCAATGGACCGCCAACCCACCGCCCGCCCCGCTCGCCTCCACCAACTGCTTTTGGATCACCCCCCTCCGCTTGAATCCCTGAACCCAACCGAGCGACCGCCCGCTGGCCGCTCGCCTCCCTCCCCTTGCTGACATGTTAAACCTCAAATCCAGACGCCGCGGTTCCGGCACCGCCCTCTCCGCCCAGCAAACCACGCTCAGCGTGAGCTGGCTGGGGAACCAGTTCCGCGCCCTGGCCGTGCATCGCGGCCAGATCGAAGGCACCTGGACCTCGCCTGAGCCGGTCGAAGGCGTGAATCATTTCCTCACCCTGCTCCGGCGGGCGGCGGCGGAAACCAACTTCAAGGGCACCACCGCGTCCCTCGTGCTGGCCCACGCGCGGCTCGTCCACCAGCTCATCGAGGTGCCGCCGGCCAGGGGCGCGGCCCTGCAGAAGCTCGTCAGCCGGCAGGCGCAGCAGCAAAACCCTTTCCCCGGCGAGGCCGTCTGGAGCGCGCAGCCGGCCGAGTCGGCCAAGGCCACCCAGCGGCTGCTGTTGAACCTTTTCCCCAAGGCGCTGCTGGATGAATTGCTGGCCGGGAGCGCGAAGGCGGGCCTCTTCCTCACGACCGTCATGCCGGTGCCCGCGCTGCTGCAAAGCCAGTTGACGGAGCTGCCGAATGCGGAAAGTGAAATCGTGGTGCTCGCCGCGCAAACGGGGGATTCGACCACCGTGCTGGTGGGGCGCAGCGATGGCCGGGTGCTGCTCTCGCGCACGCTGGCCGGGAACTGGAATACGAACCTCGCGCGCATGGCGCTGGACCTCAAGCGCACGGTGCTCTTCGTCAACCAGCAGTTCGGCGTCAACGTCAACGCCGTCTGGCTCTTCGGCCCCAACGCCGCCGAGCACACCGCTGCGATTCAGGACCAGGTCCAGTTGCCGGTCCAGCCCAGCCCCACGCCCTACACCGAAGATTACTGGGCGACCGAAGTGCTGCGCACGACCGTCGGCGAGGCGCAGAACCTCATCACCCGCGAGCAGCAGATGGCCCCGCAGCGCAAGCTCGCCGCCCGCGTGCTGGCGGCCACCGTGGCCGTGATTCTCCTGGGATCCGGGGGGGTCGCTTATTACCTCCACCGCCTCGAAACCGCGCAGCAGCAGAACCTCCGCGCTTCCGAGCGGGAAATCGCCGCCCTGCAAACCAAGCGCCGGGGACTCGAAGACCTGCACGCCGATCTCGCCCGCCGGCAGGAAATGGTCAGCGTGGTCGTCGAGGGCCGCAACCCGCCCCTGGCCGGCTGGTTCCTGGCTTACCTGAGCGAGGCGGTGCCCACGGATCTGGTGGTCACCAACCTGAGTTTTCAACGGGAAGAGCGGGCCTGGAAATTGCGCCTCGGCGGCATGCTGCAACCCAGCGGCACCAATCCACCGCCCAACGCGCTGGCCGCCGCCGTCAGCAGCCTGACCAACCGGCTCGGCTCCGGCCCCTTCCACATCAGCTTCCTCGCGCCTCCTCCGCCGCCGGGCACAGGACCGGCCGGCGCCGGGGTGCCCAGTGCCACTGCCACCAACTGGTTGTCCCGGCTGGGCTCCGCGCCGCCTCCTCCCGCCCCTAAACCGATCTCGGTCGAGGATTCCTTCCTCATCGAAGGACTGGTGCAGCCATGAGCACTCCCAATTTACGCGTCAGCGCCCCGCCGAAGGATCCCGCCCCGGCCCAGCCCCAAGCTCCTCCCACCCCCGGCGGCAGGCCCCCGTCCCGACCGGCGCTCAAAGCCTCCCTGTCGTTGCAGGACTGGCTCATGCGCCTGCTCGTCGTCGTAGTCATCGCCGCCTGTGCGGCCGCCATCTTCTACAGCTACCAGCGGCTGGCCAAGCTCCAGGCGCAGGGCCGCAAACTGGACGCCACGGTCAGCCAGATGAACAACGACGTCCAGATTCTCGAAGGCAAATACACCAAGGAAGACGTGGACCGGCTGATGGCCCGCTCCCGCGAGGCCGAGGCCCTGCTCTTCGCCGGCCAGGATGCCCTCTACAACTGGTTCCAAGACTTGCAGCTCCGGCTCGTGCCCCTGGCCCTCACGGCCAAGGCCGATTTCGGCGCCGCCATCACCAACAAATCGCCCCATCACGCGCTGGCCGTCGTGCCCGCCACCGTCTCGCTCGAAGTCGGCCCCGCCGATAAAGTCGAGGCCCGGCGTTCGCCCTACCAACGCGTGATGGAACTCATGTCGCAACTCGCCCAGCAGCCCAAGCGGGTGGATGTCGTCGGCCTGGACGCCCAGGGCGGCACCAACTCGATTGCCGAGGCGAAAGTGGTCCTCGAACTGTGGGCCGGGGAAGGATCCAAGTAATGAACGCCAAACAAGCCATCATCGGGGTCGTAGTCGGCATCGTCCTCATCGCCGGCGTGGCGGCTTACGTTTTCTCGCCCACCCTCACCGGTCGCCGCAAAGCTCCGGTGCGCAGCGCCGCCCCGGCCACCGCACCCGCGGTCGCGGCCACCACCACCGCCACGAACCAGCCGGCGGGCACGAACCAATCCGCCGCGCTGCCCGTGGACCGGCCTTCCCTGGAAAGCCGCTGGCTCACCTGGCTGCGCGCGCCATTGCGCGATCCGTTCCTCCTCCTCCCGCCGCCGCCTCCGAAAGTCGAGACGCCCATCACGCCCGCCAGCCAGCTCCAAGTCAGTGGGCTGTGGGTCCAGACCGGCAGCCGGCTGGCCGTCATCAACCGCGGCGTCTATGGCGAGGGCGACACCGTGCTGGGCTTCAAGATTCTCCGCATTGACTCCGACCAGGTGCAAGTGCAAGGGCCGGAGCGGACCGAATTGATCAATTTCACCACCTACGTGGCGGGTGCCACCAACGCCCCGCGGGGCACCAACTTCATCAAGATGTTCTTAGGCCCCGAGAAAGAAAACCTCCGTTATTGACCGCCGCGCCTGCGAGCCGGCCGCTCCCTAAAACTACCGAAATTCCCTGAAATTTATGAATCTGCAATCCTCCTGCCGCAGCACCCGCGCTGCCTTTCTGCTGGCCGCAGCCACTGCGAGCCTGCTCGCCACCCCGGCCGCCCGGGCGCAAAATGATGCGCCGCCGCGGCTCCTCGCCGCCGGTAAGACGCCGCAATACACGGCGTTCCCGGAGCATGTGACCGCGCCGGCCGGGGCGGTCCCCGTCGCGGCCCCCAGCGCGCCGCCCGCCGCGCCACCCCAGGCACCGCCGCCAGCGCCGCCGGTCGCCTCGCCCGTGGTCATCCCGGCGACGCCGTTCACGCCGCCGCCGTTCACGCCAGCGCCGCCGCCGGTGCGCACCTCCTACCTGCCCCCGCCCGTGCTCCCCACGCCGCCGCTGAACCCGGCCCTGGCGGGTCACACCGAGGACAAGCGCATGTTCAGCTTCCGCGCGGAGAATCTCGAACTCAAGGCCGCCCTGGCCATGTTTGCCCGCGCCAACAACCTCAACATCGTCCCCGACCACGATCTCATCGGCACGGTCACGCTCGACGTGCGCGAACTCCCGCTGGACCAGCTCATGCGCGCCATGCTGGAGGCCAACGACTGCGTTTGGAGCGAGGACCGCGGCCTGATCCGCGTGCGCTCGAGCGAGACCCGCGTGTTCTATGTGGATTACATCCGGCTCGCCCGCAAAGGGCAGGGCACAAGCTCCGCCACGCTCTCCTCCGGAATGGGCGGTAGCAGCGGCGGCAGCGGCGGTGGCTCAGGTGGGGGTGGCGGCGGGGGCATGAGCGGTGGGGGCGGCGGCAGTGGCAGCAGCGGCGGCGGGGGCGCCGGCGGCGGCTCCTCCGTCAACCTGACTGCGGACAGCACGGTGGATTTTTGGACTGAACTGAAGACCGAGCTGGGCATGATCCTCACCGAAAAGGGCAAGACCACCCTCGCCATGAATGCCACCGCCGGCATCCTCCAGATCACCGACCGGCCCTCCGCGCTGAACCGCATCGGCTATTACTTGGACACCCTGCGCGAGACCGTCAACCGCCAGGTCGAAATCGCGGCCGACATCTACACCGTGGAACTGAACAACAGCTTTCAGTTCGGCATTGATTGGCAGCACGTCGCCGCGGCCTACGGCGGGGCGATGACTTACGGCGCTTCGACGCTGCCCACCGGCATCGGCCAGGCCGTGCCCGGTCTCAGCGCCCTCAACCTCACCTACGCCAACGACAACACCAAGGTCATGGTGGACGCCCTCGCCCAGCAGGGCACCGTCCAGGTCGTTTCCCGCCCGCGCATCCGCACCCTCAACAACCAGATGGCGATGATCAAGGTCGGCCGCGAGCAACCGTTCTTCTCCTCCTCCTCTTCCACCCTCCAAAGCCAGAGCGGCAACAGCCAGGCCGCCAACGTGGAAATCTCCATGGTCACCATCGGCACCATCCTCTCCATCACCCCGCAAATCTCCGCCGACGGCTTCATCTCCCTGGACATCACGCCCGTGCTGACCAGCTTGCTCGGCACCGAGAAATACAATCCCGGCGTCGTCGGCGCCGGCGGCCTGAACACCAACGCCGCCCTCGCTACCGCGCCCATCCTGGACACCAAACAGGTCTCCTCCCTCGTGCGCGTGCGCAACGGCACCACCGTCGTCCTCGGTGGCCTCATCCAGACCGAAACCGCCACCAACAAACGCAAAGTGCCCTTCCTCGGCGACATCCCGCTGATTGGCGCGCTCTTCACCGGCACCTTCGATTCCAAGCGCCGCAACGAACTCGTCATGTTCGTCAAGCCCACCATCGTGCCGGTTGACGCCGGCCCCACCTCGGTGGACACCAGCGAGTTCCGCGCGATCCACCCGCTCACCAACGCCCCGGCCCGCCCCGCGTTTGGCGCGGTCTGGCCCTGACCCTGCCCGCCGCGATCCTACCGGCCCCCGCAGCATGATCCGCCACCGTTCATCTGCTCCGCCCGCCCGAGTGCCCCCGGTGGCCTCGCGCCGGGGCTATTCGCTCATTGAGGTCATTGGGGTGCTGGCGATCATGGGCATCCTCGCGTCCATCGCCCTCACCAGCGTGATGACGCGGATCAAACTGACCCAGCGGCAGAATGAAACGCTCAATCTCGACAACCTGGCGGACGGCCTCTCCCGCAGCCTCCTGCGCACCTGGTCCCTGCCCAGCACCAGCACCTGGTTTGCCGTGGTGGTGAACGAACTGGCGTTGCCGACCAACCGGGTGGCTCTGAATTCCGCCGGCAACGCGCGCCGCCTGCTCTTCGATCCCGCCCTGCGCATCGGCACCAACGCCACGCAGGCCTTGCCCTGGACGCAGTCCTGGGCGGGCGCGACCAACCTGGTCAGCCCGCGCGCCATCCTAGTCTCCAGCCTGTGGGACACCCTCCCCGTGCTGGCGGCTGACGCGACGACTTTTTCCAACCTTTGGAACACGGTGCCCGACGGGGTGCCGGCGGGTTGGGCGGCGAGTTGGGACGCCCGCGGGGCGGACATCAAAATCAAGCGGCTGGATTTCGGCCTGTTGTTCCGCCGGGTCGTGCTGGAGAACGAGGACGGGCTGCGCACCGCTCCCTATTCCATCAATACCACCAACGCCCTGACCTCGGTCCCGACCGGGGAACGGCGCGAAGTTTTCTTCGTGTTGAACACGCCGATCAACCTGCATTTCTATCCCAACCTCGCCAGCTCCGCCACCGAAGTGCTGGGGCGCGAGTATCTGGCCCAGGAAACCAGCTATGTCTTCGAGAACGGCTCCTGGGGCCGCTACCTGACGGCGGGGCCGAACTGGCTGGCCGGCTCCTTCGGGCAGTTGGCGGAGGTGTTCCGCACCGCCAGCGTCAGCGGCACGCGCGCCGCTTGGGCCACTCCGCAGTCGGCCATGGAGGCCATGTACAATTACCTCCTATACGCCGCGCTTTACACCGGCAACGGTTCGCCCAACGACACCGCCACGCCGCCGGTGACGCCAGACCTGCGCATGGCCTACGACGCTTACCTCCAGATGAGCCTCGTCTCCAGCAACCTGCTCAAGTAAATGACTCTCCGCTCCATGAACCTGAGTGCCAAGGTGCAGGTAGAACGGTGCAAGTTGACCCGTCGCGCCGCCCGGCAAACCTGCAACTTGCACGCTGGCCCCTGCCACGGTTTAAGCCCCCACTGCGCGCCCGCCCGGAACCCAGCCTTCACGCTGGTGGAAATGATCGGCGTGCTCGTCGTCCTCATGATTCTGGCCGCGGCCATCCTGCCGGGGTTGATCAAGGCGATTGACCGCGCGGCGCTGGCGCAGGAGGGGCAGGCGCTGGGGCGGATGGCCGGGGCGCTGCAGAACCTGGCAATGACGGACCATCGGCTCCCGGGCACGAATACCCTCTTCGCCGATCTGGCGGCGGAACTGGGCTGGCTGGTCTCCGAGGCCGCCGCCAACCCGCGCGGCAACCCGCGGGTGTTCATGGTGGACCCCGCCCTGCGGGTCGGCCCCGGCGCCGGCGCGACCCTGCCCTTTGTCCAGGATTACCGCGGCTCCACCAACCCGGCCAGCCCGCGGGCCATGATCATCAGCAGCCTCGGCGACGCCTTGCCCTCAGCCATCCTCAGCCCCGGCGCGTCCGCCAGCAGCATCTTCAACCTGCTCTGGAATGCCGCTGACCAGACCATGCCGACCGGCTGGACGACTTCGTGGGGCGGCGACTTTAATGACATGGTCATCCAGCGGGTGAACTTCGGGCCGCTCTTTGTGCAGGTCAGCTTGAACAAAGTGCCGTCCACCGCCTTCCCCGTCTATGGCGTGGACGCCGGCACCCCCGCGCGGCTGACGAACTCCCCCACCTCCGCCTACTATCTCGTGGGCACGCGGTTGGACCTGTATGACACGGCCACCAACCTCCAGACCCGGCAGGTCATCCAGGACACCCTTGCGCTCACCAACCGCACGCCGTTCCTCCTCCCGCCCTCCTTTGTCTTCGAGAGTGGCGTCTGGCGCGGACGGCTCTTTATGTCGTCGGCCGCCCAGCGGCGCACCGGCACGGATCTCCAGGCCGCGTACGCCGCGCTCATGGCGGCGACCGCGAACCCCTTCGCCAAGCCCACCGGCAGCCCGGTGACGCAGGCCCAGGTCACCACCGACATGCAGAAGTTCATGAGCAACTACGTCTATTGGTCCACCAACAGCTTCTCGTCCTCGAAGAAGACGGGTGTCACCAACGCCCTGACCGCCCTGATTTCCGACAGCAAGAACTACCTCGGCAAATAAACTCACCCCCGCCGGCCGGCGCGGACCCTGTCACTTAAAAATATGAAAACGCATCTCCTGCTCCTGGTCTCAGCCTCGCTGCTCGCGTTCCCCGTCGGCAGCGCGGCCGCCAACGCCTACTTCCGCATCCCCGCCGGCGCCTTTCCGCCGCCCACGAGTGACAGCGTCATTCACTCCGTGCTGCCCGACAATACCGGCCGCTGTGTGGCCGTCTGGGACCAACCCGACTCCGCCACCGTGCTCATCGAGTTGCGCGGCACCAATGGCGCGCAACTTTGGGCGCGCTCGGTGGACTTGCCCGACGACGGCGAAAAGACGCGGCTGGCGCTGGCTGGGCCGGATCGCCTGCTCTGGGCCACCGCGTACCGCTGGCTGGTGCTGGACTGGAACACCGGCGCGACCCTCACCAACGGCACTTGGAGCCACCCGGACCTCGATAGCCGCAAGGTGCTCTTGAAGAACCGCTCCCTGTTCATTCAGCAAGGGCGGTACGTCACCGTCGCCACCACCAACGCTCCGCCACCACCTCCGCCGCCGCCCCCGCCCCCCGAACCGCCCCCCGTTTCAGAGGGCGACGGCACGCCGCCCACCGGCGACGACCCGCCTCCGCCCGCGGAGGAGCCGGGCTCGGGTGAGCCGGGCGGGGTGTTCCTGGACCCCGAGGCCGGGGCCGGGCCGGTGGTCACCTACCAGCAGGTCTGCGTGGGTTCCTACTTCTTTGAGTATGACACGAATCTGACCTTGCTGGCCACCCACACGAGTGGCTTGTTGGAAGGGAAGTGGGACTTCGTGGAAGGCTCCTGGTTGGTGGACCGTGCGGACCGCACCAACTATTGCCTGCGAGTCGCGACTTTGAGTGACTCGCTGGAAGCCACCGGGATCCTCGAGTTCCCCTTGGATGGAGACCGGAACGAGGGTTTTGTGAGTCACCTGCCCATCGGCGCCAGCGCCGACAACCTCGTCGTGATCTCGACCCTCGAATGGACTCCCCGCACGCGCACGGTCGTCAGCATGGTGAATCGCGACGGCGCGGTGTGCTGGCAAAACGGCTGGTATGGCAGCGAGCACATCACGGGCTGGAATCTGGGCACCAACGGCTGGCTGCTCTCCGGCATCAACTTTGACCAAGCTCAGGGCAACTGTCAGTACTTGCTCTATATGGATCTCTGCGGCTGGCTGGATCGCCGCCAGCATTACTACGCCTCCCCTAAATGGGAGTTCGTGGTTCTCAACACCGATCCGGCCCGCCTGCTCCATCAAGCCTCGGACCGGAGCGTGGAAGTCTTTGACCTGCAGGTGCAGGAACTCAACCCGTGGTGGGAATGGTGGGAGGCTTGGACGAATCCCTGGATCGGCCCGCCGTTCATCTTGCCGACGCAAACCAGTTACTGGCGCACCCGCACCTCGCCCCCGACGGCGGTGCCCGCCGGGTAAAGCACTTGCCGGTTGCTCACCGCCCTCCCTTCATCCCTATCCGCCATGAACACCCCTCTCTCCACACCGCGTCCGCCGGCTGGTCACACCCTGTTGGAACTGATCGGCACCATTTCCATCCTCACGTTGCTGATCTGCGCGCTCCTGCCCAAGGTCACCGGCACCATCGAGGATTCCCGCATCACCGCCGATGTCTTGAGCGCCGAAGCCATGCGCGCCGCCACGGAAACCTATTTCCAGCAATACGGCCGGCTGGCGGGCTTGAACGGGGCGGCCATCACCACCTGGAGTTACAACGCCTACGAGGAGTGGGATGACAATGTGCTCCTGACCGGCAACTTCGCCGAGACCACGATGCGCTCCAAGCTCGCCACCAACGCCTACGTGCGGCTCGTCCGCGTCAGCACCACCAGCACCACCGCCGACGTCCTCAGTGACGTGGGCCAGGTCGGGCGCCTGCCAGGCTTCAATTGCAACAACGGTTTCTATAACATGATGCGGCAGTACACCGCCACGCGGCCCGCCACCAGCGACGGCCCGTTCTACGCGACCGCCCGGACCCCGGGCCGCCGCGCCGCGACCGGAATGATGGCTGTCTCCGGTTCACTGCGCGAGTTGCCGGGGCTGGGCCAACTCCTCGGCTCCGGGGACGGTCACGGCTGGCCCGGGACGCGCTGGCCCAGTTGGCAACCGCGCTCCTGGACCGGACTGAATCGCGTGTGGCAGGCGCTGGGCCGGGTGCTCAATGATGGTCCCGGCCCGATCCGCGGCTGCTACCCCGTGCCGCCAAACTGGCCCGAACCGCCCCCCGGCATTGGCGGCGGCGGCGGCGACCCGGGCGACCCCCGGCATGATGATCCCCGTGCCGACACCCAGATCGTCGCGGCGGATTCCTCCCGGCCGGCCATCGTCGCCGAAATCGTGCTGCAAGGCGTCACCGTGCAGGATGCGTATCGCCTGAGCCTGGCGATTGACGGACCGAGCCAGAGCAACTGGGCCTTCTTCGACAGCTTGGGCCGGGTGAAGTACGACATGTACGACCACAACGGTGGCACCAAAGTGGGCATCGTCTTCATCTATCTGGCCCACAAGTGAGACCGCGACCTATGACGCAACGCAAACTCATCTTCCAGAGCCTGCTCCTCGGCGCCGCCCTCGCGGTACTGACCATGATCGTGCCCTACCGCTATTGCCGGAATGGGCCGGCGCGTGGCTATCCCTTCGCCGCCTACTGCCCGGTGTGCGAGGCCACCCAATTCTCGGTGGGGGCCGGACACCTCGGTTACTTCCACGTCCTGGATGTGCCGCGGCTGCTGGGCAATGTCCTGCTCTGGAGCGGCGCCGCCGTCGGCGTCCTCAGCTTCCGCGCCCGGCGGAACTTCGCCTGACGATTTGGCCCCCCGGCCCCGCGGCAGGCTGCCATTTAGATAAGCCGTCCGCCGGGACGCTTGCTCTTAATCTTAATCTTAATCTTAGTCGCCTTTGGGGAACTGGGAAAAGGATCAAGAGCAAGAGCAAGAGCAAGAGGCCCACCCGCTCGCTACGCCGGGACTCTTGCTCTTAATCTTAATCTTAATCTTAATCTTAGTCGCCTTTGGGGAACGGGGGAAAGGATCAAGAGTAAGAGTAAGAGCAAGAGCAAGAGCGAGAGGCCCACCCGCTCGCTACGTCGGGACTCTTGCTCTTAATCTTAGTCGCCTTTGGGGAACTGGGAAAAGGATCAAGAGTAAGAGTAAGAGTAAGATCAAGAGGTCAACTTCAAACCCAGCGCCTCCGCAACCAC
>Ga0105047_10013911_pt1 | contig 12807 bp, 9 predicted proteins | sample MAT04_FD_78384 | JGI IMG/M metagenome (GOLD analysis project Ga0105047, IMG submission 78384) | Freshwater microbial communities from Lake Fryxell liftoff mats and glacier meltwater in Antarctica - MAT-04 (megahit assembly) | ecosystem: Environmental > Aquatic > Freshwater > Ice > Liftoff... | reverse complement strand
TACATGGCTTCGATGTCGGGGGCGTTGCCGTTGTGGGTGAGGTCGAGGTGGAGGGCGCCGCGGACGCCGGGCAGGAACTTGAAGTTCATCTGCGAAAGGTCGTTGTTGAGCATCAGGCTGACGATGCGGGTTTTGTCCATCTGGAAGGCGAGGACGATGATGTCGAGCATCAGCTTCATGTGGGCGGGGACGTCTTGCGGGAGTTCGTCAGCCGGGCGGGGCATGTTGGGCTGCTTGAGGGTGGGGCGCCAGCCTTCGAGGCGCTCTTCCTGAGAGGCGCGGGCGATGCGCTTTTCGATGTCACGAACGCTTTCGAGATACTCGTCGAGTTTCTTCTGATCGCCGCCGGAGATTTTGGGCTTGAGGCTGTTGCTTTGTTGCAGGACGGCGTCCAAGATGCTGCGGTCGAGTTGGCGGCCTTTGCCGTCGCCGACTAACTGGTCGAAGGCGCGGGCGGGGTAGATCTCTTTGCTGGCGGGCTTGGTGGGCGAGGCCCAGGAGATGGCGGAGCCATAGAGCATCGAAAGGCCGTCTTCGAGGCGGAGTTCGTTGGGCTCAATGCCGAGGACGAGGCTGGGGATGGCGGTGTTGCCGCCGATTTGCTTGGCGAGGATTTGGTCAAACGAAGTCCCGACCCGGATATCGCTGGGGTCGAGGCTGACGGGCGCGCCGGAGAGCAGGTTCATGCGGCCGAGGTGCGGACTCTTCGAGACGAAAGCCGATTGGTGGTAGAGGCCGCGCAAGAAAACGAGGTCCTCGGCGATGGGGGCGAGGGGCTCGGCGGCTTTGCCGAAGGTCATGTTGGCGCCGGCGCCTTTGGCCCACCAATGGGCGGGCTCGACGCCGTTGGAGAAGTAGATGGTGGCGAAGCGAAGCGGGGGCTGGTTCGACGCTTTGGGCTTCTCATCAGCGCCCAGGAGCGGCATGGATTCGAGCCACGGCAGGGCTAAGGCCACGCCCGTGCCGCGCAAAAAATGACGTCTCGATTTGATAGGATTCATGGTGCACCTGCGGGAGTCGAATTTGAGTGACGAGCCAGGGTGCGCGACTCTTCGCGCGCGAGGCGATGTTGAAATTGGCGGCTGCTGACGATAGCCGTGGCGAGGTCAGCGATGGTGGCGTTGCCGCCCATCTGCGACATGCGCTCAATCAGCACTTCGTCGGAGGGCTGCACGGTGCGGCCCAGGGCGTAGCCGACCATCTTGAAGGCCACGGTGCGCAGCACTTGCTGATTCTGGGTTTGTAAGTAATTGAGCAGGCCATCGACGCCGGCGATTTCGGTTTTGTCGGCGAGCACACCCTGGTCGTCGACGGCGTTACCATCGGCGTATTTGGTGCGGTAGCGGCCCACGGAGTCGTAGCGTTCGAGCGGGAAGCCGAGGGGATCGATGCGGGAGTGGCAACTGGCGCAGGTGGCGTTGCGTTTGTGGGCTTCGAGCTTTTGGCGCAGCGTGAGTCCGCCGAAGTTCTTGTCGTCGGCGGGGAGGATGCCGGCGTTGGCGGGGGGAGGCGGCACTTCGGTGCCGAGGATGCGGCGGAGCACCCAATCGCCGCGTTTGACGGGGCTGGTGCGCAGCGGGGCGGAGGTCGCAGTGAGGACGGCGCCGAGGCGCAGCAGACCGCCGCGCTGGAAGCTATGGGCACCGGTGACCATCTCGAGAGCGTCCTTTGACTTCACCTCTTTGGTGACGCCATAGTGCTTGGCGAGCGGCTGATTGAGGAAGGCGTAGTCGGCGTTCAGCAGTTCCTTCACCGGACGGCCTTGGCGGATGATGTGCTCAAAGAACGTGACGGCCTCATTATACATCGACTCTTTCACTTCGTTGGTGAACTCCGGGAAGCGGCCGGTGTCGACGCCGCGGTGCTCATCGAAGTGGTAGAAGCCGAGCCACTGGCCGAAGAATTCGGTGGACAGGCGGCGGGCCTTGGCGTCGGCGAGCATGCGCTTCACCTGGCGTTGTAAGGCGGCGGGCTGATTCAACTCTCCGGCGCTGGCCGCGCGGAGCAGCTCGTCATCCGGGATGGAGGCCCAGAGGAAATAGCTGATGCGGCTGGCGAGTTCAAACGGAGAAAGCGATTTAGCGGGCGTGGGGGTGATGGCGTTGGCTTGCTCGACGCGGTAGAGGAACTGGGGCGCGACGAGGATACGGGCGATGAGCGCGCGGATGGCCTGGCGATGGTCTTTGCTGGACGCGTAAATGCTGGCGTAGAAGGCGCGGAGGTCCTGTTGTTCGGTGGCCGAGAGTGGCCGCCGCCAGGCGCGGGCGGCGAGCTTGACACAATCTTCCACATGGCCAGCTTTGCCGGCGCCGACGGCGGCTTGGGCTTCCTGATACTCGTTCAAGAGCTGAGGGACGAAGGGTCGCATTTCAGCGGGCAGGCTGGCGATTTGGGCCTTGGTGAGGGTGGCAAGGCGCAGGCCCTTGAGATCATATCGGTAGTGCTGGGCGAGCAGGCGGAAGTAGTTTTGGTGATAGTCGAAGGAGGTGTAGAGGTCAGCCCAGGCTTGGTTGAGGCGGGTGCGGGAGGCATCGTCCAAGAGGTTTTCCATGACGAAGCGGTCGTCGCGAATGTACTTCACCTTAAGCAGATACTCGTCGTGTTCGGGGACGTTGAAGGTGCTGTCGAAGGGCAGGGGGACGGGGTCCTTGTCGGCGGGCGAGGCTTCGCCGTTCGAATTGGGGGGCAGCAGTTTGGCCATCTCCATCACGCCGGCTTTGAAGCGCTGGCCGCCGGAGCTAGCGGGATCGCCGACTAGAGCGCGCGTGGGAATGCCGCGCGATCCGCCGTCTTCTCTTTCGGACAAGAGGATGCGGAAGACCTGGTCACGGTCCTTACCGACGTCGGCGTTTACCCGAAACTCCAGGCCAAAGGCGCCGTCGGGGATGGTGATTTCGAAGAAAACGGTGCCGGTGGAGGCAAAGTCGTTGAGGCCGATGGGGCTGCCGTCGGGGCTGGTGCCAAAGTTCAAGCGCTGAATCGTTTCGGGGCTCAGAACCGCACGCAAGGGTTGGGTAGGCTCCGGCGGCGGCGCGCCTTTGAGTTGAGCATTCAAGGCATTCGCCACCACGCCACGCGGGCCGCCGTTCTTGCGGATGGCGATGGTGGGGTTACGCCAAATGACCACGGGCAGCGAGCCGGGGCGGGGATTGACGGCGGCGACATGCAGATAAATCTTCTTGGGGCTCGTGGTAGGTGGCGCGCCGCGCTGGGCGAAGCGGCCCGTGTTGTAGACGAAAGGATAGGAGGGGCTGAGCTTTAAGGAGCGGTCGTTAAACTGGAGCGGGCTTTCGTCGCCCGCGCCACCGGCGGCCACATCGCCGCGGGCGAAGAGCCAACTCGGCCAAGTGATCAGATACTTTTGGATTTCGTCGCATTGGGTGCGGACCGCCTTCAGGTCGGCACCGGGTGCGGGCAGCGACTGCCAGCGGCTGGCGGCTTCGGACGACGGGTAGCCCAGGTCCTTCCGGTGCATCACCATGGAAATGTGCTCGACAAAACGCGCGGTCAGGCCTTCGCGCTGGGCGAGTTCCTTCATCGTGACGTTCGGTTGGCCTAACTTCGCGCGATGCTCAAAAAACCAAGCTGCGTAGAAGGCTTTGCCATATTTGTCGAGGCCATAGGGGATGCCGCCTTCGCCGGAGACGGTGCGGAAGCCGTACTTCGTGTGAAGGTCGCGAATGCGGTTAATGGCCGACATTTCAAAGCCAGTCTTGCCGGGGTCGGGGTAGAAGCCGACGGGGCCGGCGCCGATGACGGCGTGGTCGGCGACGCGCTTGGCGGCGGTGAGGTAGTGTTCGACGTTCGCGTCCTGCATGAACTGGACGTCGCCAAAGTTGGTGAAGCCTTCTCCGCCGGCGGCGTCGCTGGAGGAGCCGATGCCGGTGTCAACGGGGATGCCGGTGAGGTCTTGAATGGTGTACGCGTATTCGCCGCTGGTGAGGCGGCGCATGGTGACTCTGCCGGGCTCGCCGTCGTGGAGCTTGGCGTAGGCGGTGAGTTGAGTGCGAATGACGGCGGCGGCTTGTTGGCGGTCAACCTCGTTGGGCTGGGGCATTTTGGGCGGCGGCATGCGCTTCTCTTCGAGCGCGGCGACCACCTTTTGCCAAGTGCGGAAGCCGGGGCCAACGGAAAGATCAGTCAGCATTTTCTCAAGATTCACGCCGCCCATGGCCGCTGGGCCGTGGCACTGCACGCAATACTGCTTGACGGTGGCGGTGACCGCCGGGTGATTCACAGCCGCTGACTGAGCGAAAGCGGCGAAACAGGCCATCAAGGCGGTGGATCGAAGAACGCGCATAGGCACAACTCCTGGCGCCTCTACTTTATCAAACTGCGCTTGATCAAAACGCGCGACGGGGCGAGTCTCCATATCAAGGTGACGATTTCTTCGACGTGCAGGTGACACCCCAGCGGACTATTTTCCACACGGCCCCTTGCAATCGTGTGCATTTCTGCCGGATACTATATTCGTATGTCGACCGAATCGCTTGCCACCCAGCCCCTGACGTCGCTTGACGAATGGGACGACCACGTTCGGGATCGCTATGATCCGAACAAGCCCAAAGAGGCTTTTCGCCAGTACACCGATACCACGCCGCCGCGCGTCCGCGAGTTCTACCGGCAGAATCATACGCAGCAGACGCTGGATTTTGTGCTGGCGAAGAAGAAAGAGTACGGGACGCTCGACCGCCGGCGAATGGGCATTTGGGAAGCGCTCGAATACCTCAACACGCTGGTGGACGAAAGTGACCCTGACACGGACCTCTCGCAGATTGAGCATTGCCTGCAGACAGCCGAGGCCATCCGGGCGGCGGGTGAGCCGGATTGGATGGTGCTGACGGGCCTGATGCACGACTTGGGCAAGGTGCTGTGCCTATGGAATGAGCCGCAATGGGCCGTGGTGGGGGACACATTTCCGGTGGGCTGTGCCTGGAGTCCGAAGATTGTCTATCCGGAGTTCTTTGCGCAAAACCCGGACCATGAGGTCGCCGAGTATCAGACTGAGAATGGCATCTACGAGGCGCATTGCGGTCTCGACAACGTGCACTTGTCCTGGGGGCACGACGAGTACTTATCGATGGTGGTGCGGGATTACCTGCCGGCCGAAGCGGTGGCGATGATCCGGTATCATTCCTGCTACCCGTGGCATCGGGAAGGGGCTTATGGCCACCTGACCAACGCGCACGATGCGCAAATGCTGCCTTGGGTGCAGCGCTTCAATCCGTTCGATCTGTATACCAAGAGTGCCTCGCGGCCGGACGTAGCCCAGTTGCGGCCCTATTATGAGGAACTGATCGCGAAGTACTTTCCGGCCCGGTTGCGCTGGTAGCGGTTAGGCAGGCAACTGGCGTCGAATGGGAGTGTACGCGGCTTGAATGAAGTGCGTGGCCGTATTCATGGCTTGGCCAACGTCATTGTTGACCACGGGCACAATCACCCGGACGAGTGCTGAGTCCGTTCGATTGTCGCGAATCGCATCCAACACAACGTAGCCCTTGGCACTATATTCGCTCGCTACGACGCGGTCACGGGATTGATACCAGTAAATCACCAAGCTTTTGGCATCTCCTTTTTGAACGACGTAGCGGTTCACTACGATTTGCTCGGCGCGGCCAGGAATCGTCATATTGGCGAAGCCTTGCTCATTCTGGACCCAGCCGCTGCCCGGCAGGCAGTTCTTAGGAGAGTGGGGCGCTTTGCCATTGCGTTGGGAGCGGAAACCGGCGATGAACAGGCCGACAGCGGTGGGGAACCCGGGGGAAGAGAAACTGCGCGTTAGAGTGTCGTCGGCCTTGAGGACATCCTGCACTTCCTTCTCCACGGCGCCTTCTTGAAAGGTCGTCCAGGTACCAATTACCTTGGATAGAGCGGCTAAGGGCGGTGCCGGCGGCAAGGTTTCCGCGCGGGAGAGTCCGTAAAAGGTGGCCGCCTGGGCCAGCAGGATTACCGTCAATACTTGACCGGCACGGGTGAGAGTGAATTTCATAGGACCTCGTTAGTCGATGGCGGGTTCGGTCCGCGCCTTTTGAACGGTGCGGTAGAGCCAGTTTACGGTTTGATGCAGGACGCCAAGAAGCGCGAAGGCGATCATGAAGATCACCCAGCCTTCGAGCGTGTGGAAGATCCCTTGGGCAAGGTCCTTATCGTATTCGGAGATGATGCCCGTAATCGTGACGCGTGCCGCGTTGGCGATGATGGCGATGGGGACCACGCCCATCAGCAATATAGGGCGTATCCATGCCTTTTGATCGAAAAAATAGCCGTAGACGAGCGACAAGAAAGTAAGCGAGAGCAGGGAGCGGATGCCGCTGCAAGCTTCAACGACGGAGAGCTTGTTGTTTGCCAGTTCGAGGACGTTGCCCTCGCGCAGGGCCGGCAGGCCAATCAAGTTCAGGGTAACTTCCGCCACGGTACTAGCGAAAATCTGCAGCGGGAAAGTGATTTGGTTGTAGATAACGGCCGGGATGGGCACCATGAAAATCAGCAGACAAAGCGGGAAAGTAAGAATGCGGAGGATACGAGTGCCGCAAACCAACCAAATCGCGCCCACGATCGTAAACAAAATGGACGTTCGCTGCAGGAACAACTCCGCGCCCAGGTTGCCGATGGTGAGCTGGAACGCGCCCCAGATCAGCACGGGGATGCCCCAATAACTGGGCTGCAGGGGAGTGGAAAGAAGTTCATCGCGATGTTGCCAGGCGATGTAGGCCGCGATCATCGGCACAAAGAAGCCATGACCCATGTCGTCGTCGTTGGACCACTGGGATACCAGCATCTGCAACATGGGAAAATAGCAGATCGCCACGAGGGCAAAAAACCACGCGAGAGGTCCCCATGGTACATCGCGGCTCAGCGGCCGCTCGGTACCAGGGACAACCACCTCCGAAGGGTTGACCGGATGGACTGGGCTAATCATTAGAATTTATTACCCTCAGTATATACGATTCTGATCTCGAACATCTGTTGCCAACCCATCGCGGCCTTCGACCGAGCCGGCATTACGGAAACGGCCTACAATGGTGGCGGTGAGCATCTCTCCTCGTTTCGGCCTGCTGGCGACCCTGCTGGCATTGGGGACCAACCTGTATGGCCAGCCCAGTATATTTCCATTGAGCGAGTTGAAAGCCGGACAAAAGGGTGTTGGCCGCACCGTATTCTCCGGTACTACCATAACCAATTTCGACGTCGAGATTCTGGGGGTGCTAGAAAATAGCGGTCCCAAACAAAGCTTGATTCTGGGCCGTTTGTCCGGCGGACCGCTGGCGACGACTGGGGTGATGCAAGGCATGAGCGGCAGCCCAGTATGGGTGAACGGCAGGCTGGTTGGCGCCGTGGCCTTTGCGTTTCCCTTTGCCAAGGAGGCGATTGCGGGCATCCGGCCGATCGGGGAGATTCTGGCCAGCACTACCAGTCAGGCTTCGCCGCGCGCGGCAAAGGCCGGCGGGCGGGCGGGCGGGCGCTTTGGCGAGGCGCAACTCGAGGAGATTGCCACACCGGTGGCCTTTGACGGTTTCACGCAACGCACGCTCGATGAGTTTGCCCCGCAGTTGCGCGACTGGGGCTTCTCCCCGCGGCAAGCTTTAGGTAGCGGTGGACGTCCTGGTGCGATGGGCGACCCGAAGCTGCTCGCGCCGGGCTCGATGATCTCCGTCCAACTGATGACCGGCGACATGAACGCGGGTGCCGACGGCACGGTGACCTGGATCGACGGCAAGAAGATCTATGCCTTCGGCCATCGGTTCTTGTCCGTCGGCGATACCGAACTGCCTTTCGCCCGCGCCGAAGTGCTGGCGTTGCTACCGAGCCTGACGACGTCGTTCAAGATCTCGACGGCACGCGAGTGGATGGGCGCGATCACCAGCGACCGCAACGCGGCCGTCGCTGGCGAGTTGGGCCGCGTCGCCAAACTGTTGCCGATGCGCATTTCCGTCAATGGCCAACATCGCTACCAGGTGAACGTGGCGCCGCATCGCTTTCTGGCGCCGCTGATGGTGCAGATGGCGGCCTTCAGCGCGCTCGACGCCACCGAACGGTCTTTTGGTTCGGCGACGATCGGGGTGCGGGGGCAGATCGAGTTTGAGGATGGCCTACCGCCCGTGAAGCTCGCCAACCAATACACCGGTGACTTCAGCGTGATCGGCGTGGCCGCGCTCTCGGCCGCCACACCGCTGGCGACGATCCTCGAAGGCGTGCTGCCCGGGTTGCGGCTGAAAGGCATTGAACTCAACTTTACCGTCAGCGAAGAGCGGCGCCAGTGGCGCATCGACACCGCGTGGAGCGACCATCGCCAAGCCGCGCCCGGCGATACTTTGGAACTGACGGTGGGCCTTTCGGCCGAGAATGGCCGCGAGGAGCGGAAGAAGATCCGGTATACCGTGCCCACGGGCGCGAAGTCCGGCACCTTGTATTTCACGGCGGGCGACGCCCCCACCTTGAATGCTTTCGAGCTGCGCAATTTATTCTCCGGCGGCACGCTGGCTGGCAAAACGCCCGCTGAAATGATCGCGTTATTGAATCGGCAACGCTCGAACGGCAATCTCTACATCCGCGTCTTTCGCGCCGACCCTAGCTACGGTGCCGGCCCGGTCGAGTTGCCGGGCCTGCCGCCCTCGGTCGCCTTGTCGATCGCCAAGAATACCCCGCCTCCACCGCCGACCGGGTCGCTGGTGGCGGAGTTGGCGATTGACTGCGGGCCGGTGGTGGTGACGGGGTCGAAGAGCTTTGAGGTGGAGGTGCGGCCGTAAGGGGCCTGTTAGTTTAAGGCCCTCCAAAAAGTCGAGGCCTTGCCCGCCGGTGAGCAGGACGCCATTGCGTCCCAGATCCTCAGCACTCTCGCCAATGAAGAGGCTTGGGTGAAGCGCTTCGCCGAAAAGAGGCACGTACTTCGCCGCATGGCGCAAGAGGCCTTGGATGAAGTGCGTTAATTAACCCCGCGCCGACCGTGCCGGTTGCCGCTGCCGCACGTGGACTAGCTGCGACTCCAGTATGCCTTGGATCTCGCCAAAAACATCGTCCTGGTGCCGCATGCCGTCGAGCGTGTAGCAGTTCTGCCCACCGTAGTAGTCGAGCACCGGATTGGTCTGCTCAGCGTAAAGCTGCAGACGCGCGCGGACCACTTCCGGCCGGTCGTCATTGCGTTCTTCGAGCGGCACGCCGCAATCGCAGAGCCCTTCCACCCGGGGCGGATTCGTGAAGATATTGTGGACCCGCTTGCACTCGGCGCATTGACGGCGGCCGCTGAGCCGCATCAGCAGCATGTCCTCGTCGACCTGCAAATGGATCACAATCGGCGCCGGCAGTCCGCGCTTTTCGCGCAAACGCTCGAGGAAGATGGCTTGGTTCACGGTGCGCGGATAGCCGTCGATCAGGAAACCCTGGGTGCAATCGGCCCGACTGGTGCGGCGCAACAGCATCCGGTTCATTTGCTCATCGCCGACGTAGCCGCCGGTAGCCATCACGTTCTCGATGCCACGCCCCAAGCGGGTGCGCGAGCGGATCTCCTGGCGCAGCATGTCACCGGTAGCGATTAAGGGAATTTTGAGCCACTGCTGGATGCGCGGTGACTGCGTTCCCTTCCCGCATCCGGGCGGACCGAAGAGCAAGACGATCATGGGCTTGTGCCTCCTGAAGTGTCGGGGCATTCTCAGGCCCGAACAGAAGGCTAACCAAAATTTCACCCAATTGCAATGGGCCTTAGGTTAACCTAGCGGCGTTATCCGCCATAGGCTTCGTCCAGCAACTCCACCACATGCTGCACCGGCCGATTCTGCCCGTGCAATTTCTCGCCGGCGCGTAGTTGCAACATGCAGCCGGGGTTCGACGAAATCACGCGGTCGGCCTTGGTCACATTCACGTTACGCATCTTGCTTTCCAGGATCTCCATGGCCAATTCATTCTGCACCACGTTGTAGATGCCCGCGCTGCCGCAGCAAATGCTGGCGTTGGGCATCTCGACGAACGTAATGCCGGGGATGCGCGAAATCAACTGGCGCGGCGCCTTGGTGACCTTTTGGCCGTGGGCGAGATGGCAGGAGTCCTGGTAAGTCACCCGGGCGTTGATCGGCTTCATATTGGGGTTGAGCTCGAGGCTGGCCAGAAACTCGTTCACATCGCGCATCAGGCCCACGAACTTCTCCGCGCGATGGGCGTACGCCGCGTCGTGTTCGAGCAGATGATGGTATTCCTTGAGCGTCGCGCCGCAGCCGCCGGTGTTCGAGATGATGGCGTCGAAGCCGCCGTCCACCATGGCGTCGATGTTCTTGCGGGCCAGCGCGCGAGCCTCTTCGCGAAAGCCGGAGTGGGCGTGGAGCGCGCCACAGCAAGTCTGCTCCGCCACCACATGGACCTCGCAGCCATTCTTCTGAAGCACGCGAACGGTGGCTTCGTTTAGTTTGGCGAAGAAGACATTCTGCATGCAGCCGGCCAACAAGGCGACCTTCTTCTGCTGCTTACCCTCGGCCGGAAAGACCTGTCCGATCTTGCCGAAGAACGTCGGCCGCTCGGCCGTGGGTGTTAACTGCTCGATCTCGGCCAAGCCCATCAGCTTCAGGATACCGGTGGCCCGCACCAGGGATTGCAGGCCGGTGTTCTGGTAGAGCCACAGTTGCAGGCCCACCAGGCTAAGCATCGAGCGCGAAGCCAGCAGATGCTTGAAGACGATGTTTTCCACCGTGCTGCGGAAGAAAGTCTTGGGGCGGGTGGCATTGATCTCGGTGCGCGCGGCTTCGATCAGCTTGCCGTATTCAACGCCCGAGGGGCAGGCGGTTTCGCAGGCGCGGCAGCCGAGGCAAAGGTCCATGTGCTCGATGTAGGTGGGGTTCAGCGGCACTTGCCCCGTAGCCACTTGCACCATCTGGTAGATGCGGCCGCGCGGGGAATCCATCTCGACGCCGAGCTCACGGTAGGTGGGGCAGGCGTTCAAGCATAGGCCGCAGTGGACACACTTGTCGAGATCGTTTTGCGTGGGCGCGTCAGGGTGACGGCCGGGCTTCACATATTGAGCAGTAGTTTCGATTGCCATTCTATAGTCTTCCGTAGAGCCGGCCGGGATTGAGGAGACGCTGGGGGTCCATCATCTCTTTCACGCGGCGCATTAAGTCGAAATCGGTAGCCGGGGCGGGCCAAAGCGTGGCACTCGCCGGCCGCGGCTCCGGCGCGTACTCGACGACGCACTTGAGTGGCGGCAAGGTAGCCGGCACACTTTCGCAATAGGCATAAGCAACTCCATTCCCAGCCCGCAGGATCATCGGCGTCGCGAAGGCCGACAGCACTGCGCCCGCGTCGCTGAACTTGCTCGAAATGCGCACCACACAGCCGGCCGGGTGCCCGGCCAGATAAGTTTCCGTGAAGGCGTTGATGCGCGCCCAGATGGTCTGGTCGACCACCGCGAAGCCCGGCAATTCGCGCGCATAACGATCAAGCACGGGAGGCTGCCCGCCGGCTTCGAGCAGCAGGACGAAGCCCTTCATCCCGAGCACCTGGGCGGCGGCGGGATTGACCAAATCAAGAGCCATCGGCTGCAGGGTGCTCTTGAGAATCCGGTCGCGCGCGGCGATGGCCTCGGCGGCAGTGGCGAACTCCTGGGCCCAGGTCCGCAAGCCGACGGGCATCGGCAGTAGCTTAAAGTTGAGCACCGTCATCACGCCAAGCGTGCCCAAGGCGCCGATATGCAGCTTGCCTGTATCGAGCCCGGCGACGTTCTTCACCACCATGCCGCCGGACTGCACCAGCTTGCCTTCCATCGTGGCGTATTGCATGCCGATGACCAGGTCGCGCGCCGTGCCGAACCAGCGGCGGCGGGGGCCGCTGCTGTTGGCGGCAATCACGCCGCCGATGGTGGCTTGGGCGGCGTAGGGCGGATCGAGGGGAATCATCTGCTGATTCTTGGCGAGCAACGCGGAGAGTTCGGCAAAGGGCATGCCCGCTTCAACGCTAATAGTGAGGTCGCGCGGCTCGTAGTTGAGCACGCGATTGAGCTTGGCCGTCGAAATGGTCAGATCCGCTGTGCCCCGGGGCCCGCCGGCGCGCACTTTGCTAAACGCGCCACCGGTCTCGATGGTCTTCTTCTCGCGGGCGGCTTGTGCCAGCGCGGCGGCTAAGGCTGCGGCGGAATCGGGCTGGATCATGCGAAGATCTCGGCCAGGGGAACTTCAATCTCTTCCGCCCGCAGCCAGCCATCGGGCACCAGGACGCCGGCGTCGGTGGAATGTATCGAGGCCACGCGGGCCACGGGGTCAATCACCCAGACGAAGGACGCGCCAAACTGCAGGTACTCTTCAATGCGGCGGTCGAGTTCCGTGACATCGTCTTGGGGCGAAGTGATTTCGATGCAGAGGAAAGGCGCGGTTTCCGTAGTAGTTTCGCCTTTGATCACGCCGATATCGGGCACCGGCAACATGCCGCCGGCGAGTGCCAGTTCGGGCAATACCAGGATGCCCCAGCGCTCGCGGCGGGCCCACAGGTAAGCGATGATCGCCGCCTGCACCAGGCTGTGTGGGATCCCGCCTCCGCAGCGTTCTTCGCGGTGGCGCGGTGCTTGAAAGTTAGGGGGCATAAAGTGCTCGACCGAATCGAGTACCGACGTATCCATCACCGTCAGTATACGCCCCCGGCGGTGGGGTGGCGGTAAGACTATCGTCGTTGTCGCTTTCAAGGCCGAAAAAATTTATGAGAACTTTTCCTTCGAAAACCCACTTATTAGTATGAAGACCAGTTTGGGGGACCGTGATGCGGCTACCCCGTGATTTTCGGTCGGGACGCCTATACGGGGTCACGCAGCGTGGAAATAATGGACAGTGGATCCAT
>Ga0105047_10013910_pt1 | contig 12808 bp, 6 predicted proteins | sample MAT04_FD_78384 | JGI IMG/M metagenome (GOLD analysis project Ga0105047, IMG submission 78384) | Freshwater microbial communities from Lake Fryxell liftoff mats and glacier meltwater in Antarctica - MAT-04 (megahit assembly) | ecosystem: Environmental > Aquatic > Freshwater > Ice > Liftoff... | reverse complement strand
ATTTACTTTTTGAATAAACCGAAGAGTTTCATTTATTGCAAATTGTTTGTTAAGCAAGGTTTTTTCATCGATATCAGGCAAGTTCAGAACCAAAAGATATTCCAGTTCCAGTTTAGAAGCGATAAGCAGAGCATTGTAGTTTTCCAACTCCCGGGCTTTATTTATAACTTGATGCAGCAGGCTGAAGCATTCCTTAAAGAGAGATTTTTCAAACAATATGCGTGCTTTCAGAATTTTATTGTAGAGGCAGTAATATCCATCTTGCTCTTCTCTTAGTTCCAGCATGCTGTCGAGCAATCTTTTATACAAGTATTTAACCGTAGTGTCATAAGATACATCTGGGCAAATAGCCGTAAACCTTAAGCGGAGTGATTCAGAGCTATTGCTCAAATCTTTTATGATGAGCTGATACATTTTTAAATAACCCGGCGAACTTGCACTTCCTGAAGATGCAATTGTAAAAGCTTTTTTCTCAGGTTTTGACATTGAGTTAACAAGGAAGATGAGGGCTTCAGATTTTATCATAATCCGGATGACTTTATAATAATGGCGAAAAAATGAATTTTATGTGTTTTACAATATAAACAAAATCTTTTATAAATATTATGAATTGTAACAATCTACAATTAATACAAATTCTTATAATACTTCATATCAGGTAAATAACTATCTTTATATTCTTTGTTTAAGGTTTTTATAATTACTATTTATAGATCATTATTGCACAATTTGGATTTTTGTATTGCATATATTTGTTTCCTACCCTAAAATCCAACTAAAATGCAAACGAAGAAAATTATTGTAATCGGGAGTTGTAATACCGATATGGTAATTAAAGCCGACAGGCTTCCTATTCCCGGTGAAACAGTAATCGGAGGAACCTTCCTCATGAATCCGGGTGGTAAAGGCGCAAATCAGGCAGTTGCTGCAGCCCGCATGGGTGGAAAGGTTACATTCATCTCAAAAACCGGAAATGATGTTTTCGGCAGACAGTCTATTGAACTGTATAATTCCGAAGGTATAAACACCAATTACATTTTCTCCGATCCAAAAAACCCCTCCGGTGTGGCATTGATTACCGTTGATGCCAAGGGAGAGAACTGCATTGTAGTTGCTTCAGGTGCAAATGCAAGTCTTAGCCCGGCAGATATAGAAAGCGCAAAATCAGAAATTGAAACTGGAGATCTGGTTTTGATGCAGCTTGAAATTCCTATTGAAACAGTTGAATTTGCTGCTGAAATGGCTCATAAAAATGGTATTCCGGTTATTCTGAATCCTGCACCTGCATGCGCCTTGTCAGAAAAGCTTTTAAAACGTTTGTATATGATTACGCCTAACAAGACCGAAGCAGAGATATTGTCGGGTATAAAAGTTTCCAACTGGGAAAAGGCAAAACAGGCTGCTGACGTCATCAGCGCAAAAGGTGTAAATATTGTCGTTATAACTTTAGGTTCATTGGGGGCATTAATAAAAGAAAATAATAATTACCATAAAGTTGAAGCAACCGCTGTAAAAGCTGTAGACACTACCGCTGCCGGAGATTGCTTTTCAGGTTCTTTATGCGTAGGACTTTCTGAAGGCTTATCAATAGTGGATGCAGTAAAAATGGCTGCAAAAGCTTCCGCTCTTACTGTTACCAGAATGGGCGCCCAGTCATCGATTCCTTTTAGAAAGGAATTATCATCAATTGAATAAATTCAGTAGTTTAATCGGACAAAATATGAAACAGACCTTCATTTTTTCTCAGAAAAAGTATTTTCTGATTATTTTGATTCTAGGAATATTGAATTTTAATCATTTCCAGAATATTAATGCTCAGGATCTTTCAATACGCGCAATTACTGGTGTGGTAAAAGATGCTGTTACAGGTGATCCGCTTCCGGGCGTAAATGTTACTCTTAAAGGAACTCAGACAGGAACAATTACGAACCTTACTGGAAATTATTCCATTTCAGCATCTGATGGTTCTATACTTGTCTTTTCATTTATTGGTTATAAGGATCAGGAGGCCGCAACTGATGGTAAAACCATAATTGATATTGCACTTTCCGAATCTCTCGAACAGCTTGATGAAGTTGTGGTTATTGGTTACGGATCTGCTACAAAAAAGGAAATTACCGGATCTATAAGCTCTCTGAAAACAGATGATTTTAATAAGGGTGCATTTAATGATGCAATGGGACTTATTCAGGGGAAAGTGGCCGGCTTAACAATCAGTAAACCGGATGGAGCAGATCCTCAGTCGGGTTATGAAATTATTTTAAGAGGAACCAATACCTTAACATCCGGTCAGGGCCCGCTTATTATTATTGACGGTGTAGCCGGCGCAGATCTTAAAAATCTGAATTTTGAAGATGTAGAGTCTGTTGACGTACTAAAAGACGGATCTGCTGCAGCGATCTATGGTACACGAGGGACTAATGGTGTAATTCTAATTACCACTAAAAGAGCTAAAGCAGGAAAAACTTCAATTGAATATTCAACTCAGATATCAACTCAGGTGTTCCCAAGAAGTGTTGAGACCCTTGATGCAAAAGAGTTTCGTTATGCAATTGCCAATTATGCGCCAGATAAAGCTATAAATGATCATGGTTCAAGTACTGACTGGTTTAAAGAAATAACCAGGAAAATGCCTCTGAGTCAGAAACACACTTTGGCTATTTCCGGTGGCACAGAAAATTTTTCACATCGAACTACATTCAATATTGAAGATAACAAGGGATTGTTAAGAGATAATGAGGCAAACAAGTATCTTTTTAAAACCAATATCCGACAAATAGCTTTGGACGGGAAACTGGAACTGGATTATAATTTTATTATGGGGATCAGACAGTACAAACCTGCTAACTATGATCTCTTTTATCAGGCTTTTATTCAGAATCCAACACAGCCGGTATATGATCCGGACAATTTGGTGTACGGCGGTTATTCCTCCCTACCGGGGATAGAATATTATAATCCGGTTGCTATGCTTAACGAACGCGATCGAAATGGGAAATCAAATGATTTAGGTCAGAATATCAGAGCAACTTTGAATATTCTTCCGGGATTGAAATTTGTAAATTTTATTTCCTATGAAGGAGCAAGCTGGGAAGAAACTTCATACAGAACTAAGCATTATCCCAGCAGAATAGGACGAGATGGAGAAGCAGAAATTGCAAATGGCGCAAACAGGAATCTTCAGTATGAAAGCACATTGAATTACTCAAAATCATTTGGTAAGCATAACATACAATCTGTTGGAGGATATTCGTATCAGGAATTCGGGAACAACGACAGTTATATGATTAACTCGGGATTTGATTCAGATCTTTATGGCGTTAATAATATCAGCGCAGGATCAGCCCTACAGATGGGGCAAGGAGAGATGGGGTCTTCAAAAGAATCAAATAAGCTGATTTCTTTTTTTGGACGTGTAATGTACAATTACGAAGGCAGATACCTTGCTTCTGCCTCATTTCGCAGAGAAGGTTCTTCAAGATTCGGAATAAACAATAAATGGGGTTCATTTCCTGCAATTAGTTTAGGATGGAGGCTGAATAATGAGGCATTTATGGAGGGGATGAGTTGGCTGGATGATTTGAAATTGCGGGTTGGTTACGGGGTTACCGGCAACCAGGATTTTGATAATTACAAGTCCTTAATTCTGTTAGGAACTGCAGGTAAATTCTATTATAATGGTAACTGGATTAATTCTTATCAGCCTGCATCAAACAAGAATCCTGATCTAAGGTGGGAGAAAAAGAAAGAGTTGAATGTCGGGGCAGATTTTTCATTATTTGACAATCGACTTGGTGGGTCGTTCGATTATTATTACCGCACAAGTGTTGACTTATTGTATACCTATGAAGTTGCTGTACCTCCCTATGTTTTTAAAGATCTTTTTACTAATGTTGGATCTATCAGCAACCAGGGAATAGAACTTACTCTTAATGGGGCACCTGTAAAAAGCAGTAATTTCAAATGGAATACAATTTTTACTTTTAGTAAGAATATTAATAAGCTTAAGAAATTTTCAAATAAGGAATTCACCAATAAATACATTGAGATCGGATGGATTGGAGGAGCACTTCCACAAAATTCTCAAAGAATTGAAGAGGGAGAAAGCCTTGGAAATTTCTATGGTCTGGAATGGATCGGATTGGATGAAAATGGGGAAGACGTTTTTGGAAATCTGAATCCTGTTGGTTTCCCGATTGCAAAAATTATAGGGAATGCTTATCCTTTCTGCACACTTGGATGGAGTAACGCTTTTTCCTACAAAAACTGGAGCATGAATATGTCATTGCGTTCAAATATTGGTGGAAAAGTGCTGAATCTGTACCGAGCATATTACGAAAACTGGATGACATTCGGTACCAGAAATATTGTACACACTCAGCTCGATAACCCAGAATTCAAGGGTGCTGCGACTTATTCCTCAAAGTATATTGAAAATGCATCATTTCTTAAACTTGACAACATTTCAATATCCTACAGTCCTAAACTTAAAATCAGGTATATAAATTCATTTCAACTTTCTCTTATCGCTCAGGATATATTCTGTCTAACAGCATACAAGGGACTTGACCCGGAAGTTAACCTAAGCGGACTTGAGCCGGGAATCGAGCGATTATCCTATTATCCAAGAACAACTTCTGTTTCTTTTGGATTGAACGTAAGTTTTTAAATCTGATTAAATTTCAATGTCATGATAAAGAAATTAGGCATATTTTCATTATTCACTATTATCTTCAGTGTGTATTCTTGCACTGACCTTAGTGAAGAAGTATATTCAAAAATCCCTTCCGACAAGTTTTTTAAAAATGAAAAAGAGGTTTTAATGAATGCTGGCAGGGCATATACAAAGCTTCAATCGTTTCCGGAAGAATTTAGCTTATGGACCATAATTGAGATGTCGTCTGATGAAATGGTTGCTCCTGGGCGCGATGACGGATTCGTATGGGATGACGGAAGATGGGATCAGCTACATAAACAAAATATTAAGACAACTAATAAAATTCTCAGACTTGCTTGGGAGTTTGTGTATGACGGCATCAGCGCCAGTAATCAGGTTATTTTTGAAACAGAATCCTCACCGATTGTATTTGAAGGCAAAGAAAAGGTAGTTGCGGAAATTAAGATTTTGCGAGCACTTTATTACTATTGGGCCATGGACAACTGGGGAAATGTACCCTTTTCGATCGATTTTACAAATGCTGGCCTGCCCCCTCAGAAAGACAGAGCTTTTATGTTTAGTTTTCTGGAGAATGAAATAATGGATAACCTTGTCAAATTAGAAAGCCAACCCTCACCCGCTTATTATGGAAGAGTAACCAAGGGGATGGCATATACTCTCCTTGCAAAGCTTTACCTGAATGCGGAAGAATGGATAGGAGTTCCCAAATGGAATGAAGCTGTACTGTATTGCGATTCTGTCATTGCTCTGAACGCTTATTCAATAGAGGATGACTACTTTACAAATTTTAAAGCTCAGAATGAAGGCTCCAGAGAAAATATTTTTGTGGTTCCAAACCATTCCATTTATACAAAAGATAATTTCTATTGGTACACATTAACATTAAATGATGCTAGCCGGCAAACCTTTGGCTTCAAGAGTCAGATGTGGGATGAGTTTATCCTTGAACCCGGTTATTTGGATAAATATGCAACAGAGGATCTTCGAAGAAAATCATTTCTATACGGGCAGCAGTATGATGCAAGTGGGGATTCCATATTTTTTATGGAAGGAGTAAACAAAGATTCATTAGTGTGGTTTGAGTATACTCCGAACGTTATTAATTATATGTCCAGAACCAAGTGGGAAGGAGCCAGGTTTTGCAAATACGAATATCAGCCTAATCTGGAATATTATGTAACGGATATGGAGAATGATTTTGTTCTTTTCAGATATGCTGATGTTTTATATACAAAATTGGAAGCTTTGTACAAACTTGGCAGAGCAAATGAAATGATTGCTGACCCGCAACTTATGAAAATCCGCACTAGAGCCGGACTTGAGCCTTACAGCGTATCAGACCTAACTGATTCAGAATTACTCGACGAATTTGGTCGCGAATTTGCTTTGGAAGCCAGACGTCGTCAGGATCAAATACGTTTTGACTCTTGGGGAAATGCATGGTGGGAAAAACCTGCCACTAGTTCTAAAGCCAAACTATTCCCAATTCCTCAAAGTATTTTAAATGTTAATCCAAACTTGATTCAAAACCCAATATAAATCATGAACAGGACAAACCTCATAATTATTCTTTTTAGCATTCTTTCAATTTCAGTTTTCTCTCAGGGAAATACCGGAACAGGCTTGAACAGAACCATATCCCGCGCAGAACTGAAAGATAAAATTGCAGGAGCCTGGATTGGGCAGATGATTGGTAATATCTACGGACTTCCCCATGAAAATAAGTATGTAATTGCGCCTGGCCCCGAAAACTGGCCATACGGATACACAAAAAATCTGGATAAGCTTAAAAGTTATAAAGGTGCATTTTCTGATGACGACACTGATGTGGAATATATGTATCTGCTTCAGATGCAGAAGTACGGTCCCGAGCCAAGTTATGAGCAGTTGAGAGAGGCATGGATGTACCACATCAGGGACAGGGTTTGGCTTGCAAACCGTGCAGCACTGGGACTCATGCATTTTGGTTTCACACCGCCATATGCCGGGAGTAAAGATATTAATCCACACTGGTATCAGATTGATCCACAGCTTATCAATGAAATATGGGCATATACCGCTCCGGGGATGTTGAAATATGCAGCTCAAAAGTCAGATTTTGCAGGTCATATAACCAGTGATGACTGGGGAGTTGAGCCGACGATTGTTTACGGAGCAATGTATTCAGCTGCATTTTTTGAAACTGATATACAGAAGTTAATACAGATTGGCCTTGCAGAGGTTCCATCTGATGGAAGGTATGCCGGAACTGTTAGAAAGATGATATCTCTTTTTAAAAAATATCCCGATAACTGGCAATTGGCATGGAAAGAAATGGCAGATGAGTTTTATGTTCGGGAGCCCGAAATGACAAAAACCATCTGGAATGCAAACCTGAATGGAGCTTGTGGAATTCTGGCCTTATTATATGGAAGGGGAGATTTTCAAAAAACCCTTGACCTATCCTGCGCAATGGGATTTGATGCTGATAATCAGGCCGCAACTGTTGCCGGTCTTTTGGGAGTTATGTATGGATTCAAAGCATTACCTAAGAATTTATACCTTCCGGTTGAAGGATGGACAAAGCCCTTTAATGACCGCTACATTAACATTACCCGTTTTGACCTACCAGACGCATCCATTGAAGAGATGATCAATAATACTGTGAATGTAAGTATCAACCTGATTACCTCAAAGGGAGGTAAAATTTCAGGAAAACCGGGTAAGGAGATAATTAGTATTAATACGAATGCAGTTTTTACGCCGCCAGTTGAGTTTTATATCGGGCCAATGCCAAGAATGGAAGTGAATATCCCTGTAGTTTTTGCTTTTTTTAGTGAAGGGAATAAGGATTTTAGCTGGAAACTTATTGCTGGAAATCTTCCTGAAGGAGTGCAGTTTTCGAATGGCAGATTGACAGGAACACCCAAAGTTCCTGGGAATTACAAAATAAAAATTGAACTGAGTCATCTGCAAAAATCCATTTCAAAGGAGTTTGAACTGGTTGTAAGAAATACAAATATTGCTTCAGGTGCAGACACAATTTATGCAAATGTCAGGACTCTTAACGAAGCTGTGCTTGATTCGTGTTGGTACACTTTTGGAAAACCTATGTATGCTAAGAATGTTGAGGTTATCAGAGATGGCAAGGTCAGAGGAGAAGGATCAGTTTTTTACAGTCTTGCCGCTAAATCAAGAATCCCTAAAGTTGATTATTTCGGGTATGGATGGAGTAGCACTCAGGATATTGACATGATTGCTTTCCATACAGGTTGCATGGAAGAGTTCGGTGGTTGGTTTACTTCTCTGAATGTGCAGTACATGAATGAGGAAGGGAAATGGGTTCCGGTTACAAACCAATCTTTTAATCCTGAATTACCAAAGACAGATATAGTTTATTATCAACCTCATTTTGTTGAATATCTGATCAGTTTTGATCCGGTAAAAACCAAAGCCATTCGCATCATCGGTGATGCAAAAGTTGAAAATCACTGGAATAAATACACAAAAAATGTTTCAGCATTCATTTCCATCACTGAACTCAGTGTTTACCAAGCATCAAATCTTCAAAAATAATGCGATCATACAAAGTTTATTCGCTGTTTATTATTCTTGCTGCTACCTGCTTTTCCTGTAGTCATAAGGAATCGACAAGCATTCTTACTTCAGGTTCTGTAAAGATGAGTAAGCAGGTATTGCATGATAAAATCAAAGGAGGGTGGGCAGGACAAACAATTGGAGTTGTTTACGGTGCGCCGGTGGAGTTTAAATATCAGGGGTCAATTATTGATGAATACCAGAATATCCCATGGAGAGAGGGTTATGTAAATTACTGGTGGGATAAAAAGCCAGGTCTCTTTGATGATATTTATACCGACCTGAATTTTGTTAGTGTATTTGAAAAATACGGGCTAGGAGTGACTACCGATTCAATTGCTCATACTTGGGCAAGTGCAGAATATCATCTGGCTCATGCCAATCAAGCCTCAAGGTATAATATTCTTAAAGGAATCATGCCTCCTGCATCAGGGAACTGGAAGAACAATCCGCATGCTGATGATCTGGATTTTCAGATTGAGGCAGATTTTATCGGATTGATGACTCCGGGTATGGTAAATTCAGCAACTGAAATTGCTGACCGCGTTGGACACATCATGAATAGCGGAGATGGCTGGTATGGTGGCGTTTTTGTGTCGGCTTTATATTCTCTTGCGTTTATTTCCAATGATCCGCATTATATTGTTGAGCAATCTTTGAAAACAATTCCCGAAGGAACTAAATTTCATGATTGCATTGCCGACATAGTTAAATGGCATGATCAGAATCCCAACGATTGGAAAGCTACCTGGTTTGAGCTTCAAAAGAAATGGAATAAAGATATTGGTTGCCCGAAAGGATTTTTCCTTTCCTTTAATATCGATGCTAAAATAAACTCAGCATATGTTGCAATAGGTTTGTTATATGGCGATGGTGATTTTACTAGGTCGATTGATATTGCAACCCGCTGTGGTCAGGATGCAGATTGCAATCCCGCAACTGTTGGAGGTGTATTGGGAGTAATGTCGGGTTATTCAAAAATCCCGGATTTCTGGCTAAAACCACTTCAGGAAATTGAAGATTTAAAATTCGAAGGTTCACCTATTTCCCTCAGAACTGCCTATGAATTGAGTCAGAAACATGCTATAGGAATGATTCAGTTTGCTGGAGGAAAAACTGATGGAGATACTGTAGTAATCCCTCTTGAAATGCCCAAGGCAGTAGCTTTTGAACAAAATTTTGAAAAGACGTTTCCAGTATCCCGGGAAAAAATAGATCTCTCATTTACCGATGAATATTCATTCAGTTTTGCAGGAAATGGCTATATTCTTTATGGAAATATGGTTAAGCGTTCCAAAATTGACGAGGAATATATCGACCGGATTTCAAAAAGAGTAGGTTCGGAAGTTTTTGGCCTTGCAGAGCTTACTGACCTGTATGTTGCAGAAATTGAGGTTATTATAGATGGAATATCGGACGAAATTGTGTTGCTGCCGATGAAAAACACCTCCAGAAGGTTGGAGCCTTGCTGGAAATATCAGCTTCCGGAGGGAAATCATACAGTACAATTGAAATGGCTTAATCACAAGGAAGAATATGAAATTCGTATCAATGATTTGATCGTTTATTCCGAATTTCAAACTAAAACTAATCTCCCAATCCAAAATAAATGAAAGATATGATGAAGTATCCAATATATTTAATGATTTCGGTACTATTCTTTGTCTCATGTGGAAGAAACGAAAAGCAGGTTTCAACTACTTCTGAGAAGTTTACGATTTCAACAGATGCATTGAAGGACAAAATAAAAGGTGGATGGGCGGGACAAACTATTGGGTGCACTTTTGGTGGACCTACAGAATTCAAGTTTAAGGGAACAATGATTCAGGAGTATCAGAATATGATTTGGTACGATACCTACATAAAGGAGATTTTTGAAACTGATCCCGGACTGTACGATGACGTTTATATGGATCTTACTTTTGTTGAGGTTCTTGAAAGACTAGGCTTGGATGCACCAACAGACTCATTTGCTATTTCTTTTGCAAAGGACGATTATAAATTATGGCATGCAAATCAGGCGGCCCGCTATAATATTCTGAATGGGGTTATGCCTCCTGAATCAGGCCATTGGTTGCGTAATCCACATGCCGATGATATTGACTTCCAGATCGAAGCAGATTTCATAGGATTGATGTGTCCTGGAATGATTAACACTGGGAACCAGTATTCTGATAGGATAGGTCACATTATGAATTATGGAGATGGCTGGTATGGTGGTGCTTTCATGGGTGCTATGTACTCAACAGCATTTATTACCAATGATATTGATTTAATTGTCTCAGAGGGGTTAGCATCTATTCCTGAAAACACCCGCTTTTACAAGGCAATCTCAGATGTTATTAAATGGCATAAGCAATATCCGAATGATTGGAAACAATGCTGGTTTGAATTTGAAAAAAAGCACACCTCTGAGAAAGGCTGTCCCGAAGGAGTTTTCAATGCATTTAACATTGATGCAAGTGTAAATGCCGCGTATGTTGTTATTGGCTTGTTGTACGGTGAAAAAGATTTTTATAAAACCATGGATATCTCAACCCGTTGTGGACAAGATTCTGATTGTAATCCGGCTACTGCTGCAGGGATACTTGGTGTGATATGTGGTTATGAGAAAATACCTAAATACTGGAAACCAGCCATTGAAATGGTTCAGGATCTTAAGTTTCCCTATACCGATCTTACTTTAAACCAGATTTATGGCTTAAGCTATAAACATGCACTTTTACTTATTCTGGAAAACGGTGGAGAAGCAGATGATTCCAACATTACTATTAAGGTTCAAAAACCAGTCAAACTTAGATATGAGCAGTCGTTTGAGGGCATGTATCCTGTAAAGGAACTGTTGGTGAGAAAAGATTTTCTGGAAGAGAATATTAAAATAGACTTTACTGGAAATGGAATAGTAATCCTTGGAAATGTCAAAAGCCAGTGCGGACAGACTACAAGCGATTTTGTAGCGGTACTTGATGTATACCTCGACGGATTAAGAACAGAACAGATTAAAATGCCTTTTGATTATATTGTGCGAAAATATGACATATACCATACGTATCTATTAAAAAACGGGAAGCATACAGTTGAACTGAAATGGGTGAATCAGAATCCTGATTTCAGGATAACACTAAAGTCATATGTGGTCTATGGCGATTCCCCTGAAAAACCTATTGATTTAAATAATTAGTATGAAGAAAACAGTTTCTGGATACAGATTTTTGATCCTGTTAGAAATTTCAGTGGTCATTCTATGTATTATTCCCGGAGCTTGTAAAAAGGATCCTGAAATTATTGATAAACCTTTTGTAAGATTGCTGGAAAATGAATCTATTCAAAGCACATTGCTCAAACGGAATGTTAATTATGCAGTGTTGCTGCCGGAAAATTATAACACTTCCACCAACACGTTTCCGGTGGTATATCTATTGCATGGATTTGGGGATAATCAAACAGCCTGGTATAAATTTGGTTTAATCCAATATTATTCTGATTTGTACGCATCAGAGACGATGCCCGCAATTTACATAATGCCCCAGGGATTTAACTCTTACTATATTAACAAATTTAACGGCAACTTTCCATACATGGACTTTTTTACCAATGAATTGGTTCCTGAAATAGATTCTATTTACCGTACTAAAAAGGATAAGTCCCAGCGCGCTGTTATGGGTTTTTCTATGGGTGGTTATGGTGCTTTTATCCTTCCAGCGTTGAATCCTGAAATTTTTACTGTCAGTGTTTCATTAAGTATGTCATTTCGTACAGATGAACAATATATTGCCGAATCTCAGGATGCATTCAATTATCAGTGGGCATCGAATTTCGGAGGTAATGGATCCGTCGGTTCTTCCCGCATAACCGATTATTTTAAGCTAAACAGTCCATTTTATTTTTTTAAAGAGGGAGATTTGGAACCTTTCAATGGTATCAGGTTTTTTATCGATTGTGGAGATGACGAAGAATCCTTATCTTTTACCAATAATAGTCTGCACAGCATTATGAGAGATCAATCAATAGCTCATGAATACCGTGTTTCAAACGGAGGGCACTCATGGGATTATTGGAAGAAATCACTCCCGGATGCATTTCGTTTTATTGCAAATTCATTTCAGGGGATAAACTATGATGATACTCCGGAAGTAGTTGATGCTGGCATAACGGTTCCGAACGGAAACATAGAATTTATTAACCTAACCGGAACTGAAATACAGTCTGCAGTGCTAATCCCACCAGGATATGACACCCTATCATCAACTTACCCAGTCATTTATTTCGTGCATGACAATTTAGCCGGAAATAGTGAAGAACAGCGAGAGCAGGCTTTTACCTTTTTATACAATTCAATGTTAAGTTCAAAACTACCTAAAGCCTTTGTGATGGATATTCCTTTCGAACCTGCCTTAATCGAGGAATCTAAATTACAGGAAATTATTAGTCAGTTTGACCTTGCTTTTAAAACAAAAAATACAAAAAACGGCAGGATGCTGATTGCCAATGGTGCAGGCGGAAGGTTCGCTGCTTCGTTTGTTGTGTCTGATACCTCATTGATAGGATCCTGTT
>Ga0105047_10013909_pt1 | contig 12809 bp, 11 predicted proteins | sample MAT04_FD_78384 | JGI IMG/M metagenome (GOLD analysis project Ga0105047, IMG submission 78384) | Freshwater microbial communities from Lake Fryxell liftoff mats and glacier meltwater in Antarctica - MAT-04 (megahit assembly) | ecosystem: Environmental > Aquatic > Freshwater > Ice > Liftoff... | reverse complement strand
TTACTGACTTATTGCTGTTGGCTGTTGGTTGTTGGCTCCCGACTATTAACGCCAGACTAATAACTTATTGCTGTTGGCTGTTGGCTCCCGACTATTTACTCCAGACTACTGACTTATTGCTGTTGGCTGTTGGCTCCCGACTATTAACTCCAGACTACTGACTTATTGCTGTTGGCTCCCGACTGTTGGCTGCAGGCTGCTTGCTGTTAGCTGTTGGCTGTTGGCTCCCGACTATTAACTCCAAATACTGACTTATTGCTGTTGGCTCCCGGCTCCCGGCTGTTGGCTCCCGACTATTAACTCCAGACTACTGACTTATTGCTGTTGGCTGTTTTGTGCCGTGTTTAGTTGCACCAGTAGCTTTTAAACTACAAAACGCACGGTTATATAGTCCGCTAACGGGTATTGTTGGTCATGTAGCTTCGGCATCCTTTTCGGGCAAATTAATACACGCCGCCAACAAAACACGAGGTATAAAAATAATTTTAGAAATCTTCATTTGATAAAATAAATACATTCACCAAAAACAGACAGCCGAACAGTGATATAAATAACTGGTAAGTAAGATGCCAAGCATTAAGTAATGGTAACTACCTAAAAAAAGGAACTCCCTGGAAAGGGAGTCACCGTTAAAAAAAACCCCCAGAAAAAGTTTAACATAGGTGAATATTTTTAGATGTTATTTTAAAATGTATAATGCAAATTTCTTTATCTTAACAATGAAAAACAACGGGAAATTCACCAAATAAATACGGGAAATTTCCCGTTCGTTTAATTCTAAAAAAATCAGAATATTGCCTATCAACCAAACAATCAAAAACCCACTGCATATGGCAACCAAAAGTTTTTTTTATTTAAAGGATATTCAATTGTTGATAGAGGAGGCTTTAAAAGCTGGAGGCTCCGAACTGGGAATAGTTATAACCCACCCTAACAATGAAGCAACTAAACCTTCACTTCATATTAGTTATATACCTATAATTAAAGAAAAGAAAAGAAATAATATTGATGCAGTCAGTGCAAGTATTACAGTAAATAAAGGAGAACTAACTACTAATGTAATAGATGGGTGCCCATATCCACCACGCTGCAACTAATTTTAAAATATGTTTTCATGAGAACAGTCATGGTTTGGCTTGATACCCTAACGCCTTTTTTGGCCCTGGCAACAGGTATTTATGCTTCGCGTACAACTTATTGGAAAAAACACACCACCTGGCTGGTAGGTTATGTGGTAGCAATTTTTATAGTAAATGCAGTTGGCAACATTTTATCAGAGTTTTTTTTGTTGAATAACCACGCAGTCTATCATGTTGGAAACCTCTTGAATATGGTAATGCTTTCGTTGTATTTTTTTTATCTACCAGCGGTTGGGCAGTTTAAGCGCCTGGTTGTTTCGCTGGCAATACTTACTATTGTATTAAACATTAGCTATAAATTAATACAACAAAACTTTTATATTTTCGACTCCTTTGGCTTTGGCCTGTCCAGTTTTGTTTTTACTATTTATGCCATGCTTTTTTATATTGGGCTTATACAAAATCAAAAAGGTGAAAACCTTTTTACCTTACCCGATTTTTGGATGGTAACTGGAATCTTTTTCTATTACGCAAGCTGTTTTTTTATTTTTTTATTGTATCAACACTATACCCGATTAGGTGTAACCAACATAGGAATATTATGGAAGTTTCAGAATATTATGCTTAGTATTATGTGCATAACTATCATCAAAGGATTTCTATGCCGAGTTTCACGAACGACCCTTTCATTGTTATAGCTGCCTGTGGCTTTGTATTCCTTCTTTGCGCTTTTATTATTGTGTTTGTAATATCTTATCAAAAAAGTACCTACCTATTTCTCCAGGAAAAAAAGACTATGGAAAGTACATTTAAAGAACAATTGCTGCAATCGCAAATGGAAGTACAGGAAGCTACTTTATCAACGCTTAGCAAAGACCTTCACGATAATATTGGCCAGCTATTAAGCACAACAAAAATGCTGATAGGCATTACCGAACGCGAATTGGCCACCCCAAGCGATACGCTGCATACGGCCAACGAAACGCTTGGCAAAGCAATTACCGAATTACGGTCACTTTCAAAATCGATGAATAAAGAATGGTTGGAGCAATTTGATGTGAAGGAAAATCTGCTTGCTGAAGCAAATCGTATCAACTTCACAAATACCGTAAAATTACACCTCACCTTACCCGAAAAAATATGGATGAAAGCCGATGAGCAGGTAATATTATTCAGGATTTTGCAGGAGGGCATTCAAAATGCTATAAAGCATGCTGATGCCTCTAATATTAGCGTAAAGCTGGATTACCAAAACGAGCACTTAGTAATTACTGTAAACGACAATGGTAAGGGATTTGAAATAAAAGAAGTAAACAAAGGACTTGGTATTATTAATATAGAACAACGAACCAAAATATTAGGTGGTACGGCTGCGTGGTTAAACGATGGCCATGGCTGTACTTTACTTATAAATATACCTGTAAAAGAATACTAATAAAGCGTATGAGTGTAACCGTAGGGGTTGTTGACGACCACCAGCTATTTTTAAAATCGCTGAGCTTGCTTTTAACAAGCTTTCCTAATTTTTCGGTGGCACTGGAGGCCCTTAATGGCAAAGACCTGCAGGATAAAATTAAATTAGTTAAAAAACTACCTGAAATTATTTTATTGGATGTAAATATGCCCGTAATGGACGGTAGGGCCACGGCCCAATGGTTAAGCCAACACTACCCCGCTATAAAGTTGGTTGCCTTATCAATGAACGATAACGATAAAACAGTAATTGAGATGATACGGGCCGGCTGCTGTGCCTATCTTTTAAAAGACACACATCCTGACGAATTGGAGCGGGCACTGACAGAAATAAACCTGAAAGGATATTATAATGGCGATGTAAGCAATATTAATTATCGCAGGTTACTATTGACAGACAAAAATAATGAGCAGATACAAATTTCTGACCGGGAACGGGCATTTTTAAAACTTGCCTGTAGCGATCTTACCTATAAAGCCATTGCTGCCGAAATGGGTTTAAGCGAACGAACTATTGATGGCTATCGTGAAAGCCTTTTTCAAAAGTTTAAAGTGGCCAGCCGCGTTGGTCTTGCCTTAGAAGCCATTAGGAGGGACCTGGTAAAACTGTGATATACCTGTAGCATTCAGGTATTTTATTGGCATTTTATGGTATGTTGATAATGTTTACTTCCGTTATAATGATTTGTGTATGGTAATAATACAATGATTATTCGCTACTTGTTACACTCAATGCTGAATATAAAATCATGATAAAAAAGGGTGAATAAAATTATCAACGGAATAAGGCCGAGTAGGCAAGCGGGATTTTCACCCGCGAGCCTCTCACAGAAACGTACGTGATAGTCTCCCATCATACGGCTCGTGTTATTCTTTTATCATTAAAACAATACCCGTTTTCCCAATGATAAAATAATCGTTGGTTTTTATTTCCGGTGGATAACAGTTTGCTTATCGCCCCCTTTATGGACGTTACTTTGTACTTGTTCTGTATCCATTTCAAAAGCCTTAACTCCAGAAGTAGTATTATTTTTAATGATGCTTTGCCATATAGACCAAAATAGTTTATCCATCCTCTTAACCTGCTGTTTAATTTCTCTGCTATTGCTTCTATTTCCACTAAAGTAATTCGCCGGTCTACAGTTGTTCTTATTGTTTCTGCTATCTTCTTCTGATTTGCCTTACTTATCTCTGCTGTAAATGCCATGTAGCTGTCTTTGCAATATTTACTTTGGCTTTTTCGTGGCTGATAACTGAACCCTAAAAAGCCAAACTGTACTTTGCTTTGCTTTTCTGTTCTGCGATAATCTTTGCAGTACACTATCTGCGTATTCTCCCCATTGAGCCGTAGTCCTACTGCCGTAGTCTTTCTTTAATATCCTGTTGCAGGTTTTCGGCTTCTTCTTTTCTTCGACAGTGTTTGACTATATCATCCGCATACCTTACAAACTTTAGCTCTGCATCTTTCTTTTCAAGCCATTTATCCAAAGCAAAGTGCAAATACAGATTAGCTAACAGCGCAATGATTACTCCTCCCTGTGGCGTGCCGTTACCTCCTCTTTCGGTCTCTTCGCCTGCCTTGTTTACTATTTTCATCTCAAACAATCTTTTTACGTATATACTCACGGCTGTCTGCAATACTATGATGCTGTCCAACTACCTGCGGGCCTAAGTAATCGTTGCTTCTTTAAAGCCTTATATCCTTATGTATTTAGAATGCTTTTTCTGCCTCCTATAATTAAGTTTCTCCTGCAGGTTTTCCTAAGTTCTTTTTTAAAGCCTGCTATAAAGTCGTGCTATCTCAATAACGGCAGGCATGCAGCCAGTAATTCCAGGTGTCCGCTGCACTTGTCCTTATCAACGCACAATCAGATAAGTTTTGTTACACAACTTTTGCTTTTTCGATACGTCTTCAACAGTTCACTTTCGTTCAACTTCCTGTAGCTTAACTGACCTTTCTTCAGTCCTTTTCCTCAACCGTTCACTACCGCCATTTTACAACAGAAGCAGCGTGAGGCGTTTTGATAGCGATGCCTGTAACAGCGCTACCGATGGATAAAACAGTATTGCAGTCCTGCTTCCCATCATCTTTAAAAGAACATGCAATTGGAAAACTAGCTGCTTCATGGCACACACTGCAACGCAATGGATGATGAAAATAGCTATAAAGCCTTATTCCAAAAAAGTCATAACCAGATTGCAGATAGTCATTAAATAATCTAACAACCCTGTTATCATTTTTCTGTTAGAAAAAAATTTCTAACGGAAATTTTCTAAAAAAAAAATGGTGTGAAAAATAGTTTAACAAATACCAGAAAACATATAGACGTTGGTGGATTAAAGTTTTGTCCTGCCGGGGTCTTCTATTTATGGCCTTTTGGGTGGCCGGCACCCCGGCATGCAGGCAATCCTTTAGCCCTCAATTCAACTATTTATAATACGCAGGAGCAAATTCAACATTCTTGTTTTTTATATACAATCTGGTGTTGCTGAGTTCATAATCTTTTAATGTTTTGCAAGCTTTCTTGCCCTTTTGCGCAGGTGGGCGCTTAGATATAATTATAATAAATTATGCAGGATAGTATTCGCTAAAAAGATCAACTAAAATAAATATTTTTCTTCAACAAGATGATCGGGAAGAATTTGCAGGTGAAGAATACCCTGTAAAAGCTTAAAAGCAACTACCAAATAGGTAAAAAACGATTGGCCGAACGGATAAGATATAATAGTACCCCATTTGTAATTAACAAAAAGAGGCTGTTCCAAAAGTTTTGCTTAAGCGGTTGCCAGTTGCATCATAATAATAAAAAAAGCCAACAGCTTTTACACCAACGGCTTTTGTGTCTTAGCTTATTACCGATGCTACAGTTGCTTAACTAGCACGGCGGGGTTCCTTGCCAACACACAAGGCCGGGAAAAGGAGACCCCAACGGGACAAAAGAAAAAAGGAGAAAAGAACAATATTCTAATTCAGTGTTTCATGCTGCTAATCATGCTCCTGTCTATTCTTCTATTCTATCTTTTTTGTATTGTTCGAGGGCCATTATAAATAATTTTTAACTGTAGCCAGGAAAACGTTGCGTTTCATAAACATATAATTTAAAAGCCAGCTGTTTTTAATAAACTAGTGGCCTTTTTGTGTTTTATTCCCCTCCTCTCGCTTCCGTTGCAAATTATTGACCGTGCTGTCTATTTGTGTAATGTGGCGAAGGCGAAATGAAATTGAATTTGTGGAATTTTTGCTATTATGTCTTAACATTTTGTAATGGTAATCGTTCGTTTTTCGTTCATTTGTTATTCGTTTAACGGTCGTTTGCTATTAGGATAAAACGGTTTTTAAGGGTGTCGCATTGTCGGTGTTTACAAACAGTGAAAATTTTTTAAATAATCCCGAAAAGATTGAGAGTTTTTGGTTTGCGTTATATCCACGGTGTTTGATCGCTTAGGAGTCGCAGGGTTCGCGGTAAATGATTTATGAATATTTTACCTATTCGAGGTCTTTTATTTTTCAGTTAGCCGATGCTTATTCTTTAGGACAAGGCGAAGCAATGCAGGCTCCATGAAATTAAAAAATAGGAGTTCAAAATTAAAAATAAAAACCTGCACCAATAACCTGCAAAAGTTGGCAAGATGATAGTTAATACTGAATAGGAGAACCGGTATTAATACCAAGGTTATACTTTGCGCTAAAGTTTGCCACCTGGTCCTCAAAATAAGGGGGGTTTGGACCAGTTGAAGCCACAGCATCTGAACAGCCAAAACCCTCAGACAATTCAGATGTTATTGACCCTACAACCAGGGCACCTAACACTAGAGCGGCGATCTGGCCCCAGTTGATCTCGTTCTTTTTTAAACCGATGATTGTTCTTATTTGCTGTAATACTATTTCGAGTACACCTTTAGTATTTTTATCGAGTAAAAAACCAACATAATTGTCAATTATGTTTTCCGATACAAAGTCGAGTGTAAACCGGTCCTTCACCACTAATTTAGCCTCTAATAACAATTTAACGGTGTTTGTTATAAGGTAAGCATCATCAAAATAGCCATCAAGGTTAGTACGCTGCATCTCGTTTGCATGATTTTGTCCCTCAAGATAATTTACAAGTTTAACCGTAGCCTCCTTTACAGCTACATACTCTGACAGAGATGCCTCATCAATCAATTGTTTTAAAATTATAGGTGCCAATGTTACGTAGTTCATGTAACTGTTTACAATAGACATGATTGTTTTATGGCCCAGAAAAAGACCTGCATATTTTTTTATTTTAGCTACCGTAGCAAGATGGGCATCATTTTTTTTTTGATTGATCGCGGTGGTTAAACGTTCAACGGCCTTTGTTGCAGTATCAATATCCAATACGCTAACGGGTACACCACCACTACTTAACCTTTCAATGTCTTTGTTTATAAAAATAATAAGTTTTTTTATCAGATCGGGCTGAAATCCCTCATTTTGCTGGCACCATTGCATCCATTTGATTAAATCACTTTTTGAAGCATTTCCTTTTTCCAATTGCCTCATTATTTCCTTCAGATGCTGCATTTTATCGTTTATTTCAGGAAAAAGCTGTTGGCGGATAAATTCGTTTTGTTTTTGCAGGCTTTCTAACCTTGACACCCATTCGTCTTTATTACCGTCGTCATTTTTATTTTGCGCTAAGCGATAAGTGTTTACATAATTAAGGTATCCGCCCAAATCCTCTACATTACCAAAAGCTTCCGTAAACCATGATGCTTCCCTGTAATTATCAGAAGCCATGAGCATTAATAATGCCCGTTGTAATAAAAGCATACCTGTTGACCTATCGGCAAATGGAATGCCTAATAAACCGTCTAAACGCGGGTCGTGATCCAATGGGGTATCGTCAACCTGCAAAGGAATAACGCGTTTGTCCAGCTTTTTTGATGTTTGAATTTCGGCCATCACCCCTTTGGAGATATAAGCGTGGCGGGACCATACTAGTACAACTACTTCGCAATTGCTGATATGGGTGTCAATTACCAGTTGAATGTTATCACCGGGTATAAGTTTATGTATATCAAACCAAATTTCATGGCCATCTTTTTTAAGGGTTTCATTTATTTCTGTTGCAACCGACTTGTCGTTCCATGAGTGACTGATAAACACTTTCATATAAAATGAAATTTAATGGTAATAAATAGTTCAGTAAAAACAGGCAGTCTAACGGCCTGCAAGTTCAATAAACAAGTTATTATTTTATTTAGATTTTTTCAATTAAATTAAAACCGCCTACAATAAATACTTTAATTATGTAGGTTGTTGCAGATCAATAGCAGCTTATTTAGGAAAATTATTACAGTCCGTTATCTTTTACAAAAAAGCAAAAGTTTATTAATTTTCATACACATTAAAAAACTTAAATAATTTGATATTGAAGAACCGTTAATAAAGAAGATATTTACGCCTAAGCCGCTTACAGCATCCTACGTAAATGTGTACCTTCATTCAGTTAAAAAATCTCGGCGCATTTTCCGTTTAAACCTAGTTGGGTAGCATTACTTTCCTAAAAATTATATTTAATAAAGTGTTCTTATCCTCGGGATTCTAAATTGCAATGGCACAACACAACCGAAGCCTCGCCCAACCATTTCGGGGGTGTAAATAAAAGCCAGCTGAGGGGCCGGGACAGGTTTACTAAAGCTCGCTCCTGCCGCCTTATTGCCGGTATGCCTGTAACCGGCAAGCAGCTATCCGCTACAGTTCGTCGCTATAGTTGAGGAGACTTTAGCTTTTGCGAGACAAGGAGCCGTTTCGATATGTCTTAGGTCGGTTCCCCGCCGCGGCAAATTAGCCACTTTAAACATGGAAGTACCAAAACCTGCTGCTACTATACTTGTTGGCGTTGGCTCATTGTGCGGTGTTTGTATGCGCAGGCGGCTGTTGCCGTACTGGTGTATTTCGGTTTGCGTGGGTATAGATGCGTTTATTGTTTCGTATAAGGCCATTTTATTGCCGGTGGCATCCCGCACATATACCGTGGTTTTGGTACCTACCGTTTTGCTTACGCGGTTGCCAGTTGCATCATAGGTATAGGTTATGGTGCCACCCGCTTTGTTAATACTCAATATTTTTCCATAAACATTCCAATCAATATTAGTATTGACTTCGGCAGCATCGGTTTTTAAATTTCTTATGGCATCGTAGGTATAGTTGTTGGCAAGCTGGCCATCTATATCTTCGGTAAAATTGGTTGAAGGTGTGGGGGTCTGTTATATGGGTGAGCCTATTGGTATTGCCTATGTAATTATTTGCCATGGCATCCAAAGCCATAAAAGGCTTGCCGGTTGCCAGTGTGCCATTCCTGTAATAGGTCAGTATGTTTCCATTGGCATCGTAGGTAATCCGTTACTTATAATCGTTTATGGCTATTGGGGTAAACGTATTGTTTTGGCTGTTAAAGCCGCGGTAGGCATTCAAGGTTATTAGCCTGTTTAGCGGTCGTACCCATAGCCATATACCATTTGCCCACGGCCATCGCCCGAACCGGCTGCCGTACTTAGTGCGAGTAAACTTACCATCATAGAGGCAATGTTGCCATTAAACAATTGGGCTGCGCTGCCTATTCCATCTGACGGCGCACCGGGTAGGTTGTGCATACCGGTGGCAAAAGGTGTTACCGTGGTGTTAATCGCGGCGTAATCGGCAGTGTAATAATTTAAGCTAAAGCCGAAGGCATCCCTTGCTACCAGCGGGTTTCCGGTGACGGCGCCGTCGCTGCCCATATCGCCCGGTGCATAAATTTGGGCGGTGTTGGCAGTAGGGTTGCAGGCAGTGGCGGCAGGATCAATAAATGCCTCAAACACATCGCCGGTGGCGCTTTCAAACCATCAAGAAAATTAATTTCTGATTCGGCCACGTATTGTAACGGTTGCCCAAAAACCGGCCTTATGTTAATATTAAGTTTATCGTTGCCGGTGCCGGTTGCACAGGCTCTGCCGTCGGCACCACTTATGGCGGTGCTGTTTACACCTTTTAACCAACCCTGTAGTGTGTAGGCATAATTCATACCCTGCACATGTAATTGCCCCAGCCGGGTACGGGCCAGCGGACCATGTTTGTAATATTGGTAAGCCGCATCACGCTCCCACACAATCATATCGCGGCTGGTTTCTACAGCCGTTATGCGGTTTTCGGCATCGTAGGTTTAGCGGTGGTAAAAGGCATTTTCAAAGCCCGGTTGGTAGTTTACCTGGTTTACTTTGCCACTTATTAAATCGTAGTCATAAGTAATTTTCTTATATCTGTTAGCCTGGTTTATAAATGGATCATTCAGTTTCATGGCCGCAATACCATTATAGTCCTGTAGCAGCACATCAACATTGCCATGTATATCGTAGCTGTAATAAGTTGCCGAAGTAAACCCGGCATCGGTAGCCAACGTTCCGGTGGCAGCATAACTTACCCTGTTACGTAGGTTTTGCTGGGTTATAAAGCCGCTAAGAGGTGGGGCGTAAGGCAGGTCGTAAACCGTTTGGGTTATTTGCGCTTTGGTTCCGCCAGAGCCATGCAACCAGGTATCCAGGGTAGGGATAATGGTTTTTTCCTGGCTGATGTCTTGGGTAATGGCCACGGTATGAGGCTTTTGGCATGCAGATGGTTGGGCGGTGTATTAGTAGTGATAAGTATAGATTCGGGTTTAATAATAAGGAGAACGATAATTAAGTAAAGGGCGAAGGTAGCCAGCATGTTTATGGAACGACAATCTATAATACAAAGGTGGCGAGGTTCCTTTCGTTCCGGTTGACTCGCCTTTTAATAGCCCATATATGCTGGCACACTTCCTGCAGTTGTGGTGTTGCGGTTAATAGGCAACAATAGCGATATTATTTTAGACAGAAATTTTGCCTTTACCGCTTACGTTTAACGCGGTTGCATGTTCCGGTTATCCATCATCATATACTGGTTTACTTCGTTAATAAATACCCCCGCAAGTTTACCTTACCGCTTGCCGCTTTTTTTGGTTAGCCGTATGTCAAAGTTTTGCCGGGGGTAGATATTCGTATAATGTAACATTTCTTTTTTATAAGGTCTTGAAAGTCTGTAAGCCAAAAAATATAATTATGCTGACATACTTTTCGTACACTGCTGTTACTGGCGGGTTACGCACTAATACCGGGAGCAGTCAATATTTTTCTTTCTTCCAATAAAAAATATCCGAAACCGCCGTGGGATATTGGGCCAATACCCTTGTCATCACCATTAATATTTACTACATAATAATTGCCTACTGAAGTAAATAAAATACCTAAACCTTACTTATAAAGTAGCGCAGGCATAGCACATAAGTAACAATGGTTCGCTCCTGCGTAAAGCCGTTTATTGTTTTTTACTTTATTTACTGCCCATAACAGGTACCGCTTAAAAATAACGACAGCAGTAAAATTATAGGGTAGCTCATTGGTGAGTAAATCCTTTAATTATTAATTATCGGCAAATTTTACAAAACAGGCGGTGAGTTAATCAATAAACTACAAAGGGGCAGTATTAAAACTGCCCCTTTGTATATTTAAAGTAAAAACAATTACTTTCTCACCACCTTAACATTCCACACCTCATTTTGAATATAAACCTTTAATATGTAAACGCCCTGCGGCAGTTTAGGCAGGTTTTTAAGGGTTAGGCTACCATTGTTTATCCAACCCGCAATAAGCGATCGATACACAAGTTTACCATCTGCGGTTAATAACTCGGCTTTGTCGGTGGCACTTGCCAGTCTAATGGCATTGCGTATCACAACCGACAATGTAGTAGTAAACGGATTTGGCAATGCCTGCACCACCATTTGAGTGCTATAGTCAGCCAGTTTAATTGGCACAATATGCGAGTAGGTAAATCCACCATCTTTATCTTCCTGCTTTAATCTATAATAAACCCGGTCTGCGTTCAGGCTTGTAACCCCTGCATCAATAAACCGGTAGGTGGCCTGTACTGCCCCCTGCCCTTTTGCTGCGATATAGCCAATGTTTGTGAACGTTCTTCCGTCTATCGAACGCTGTATTGCAAAACCTGCAGCGTTTACCTCGTTAATCGTCGACCAGTTTAAAGCAACATCTGCATTATTTTGCACCGCGTTAAAATACAACCAGGTAAGCGGTAATGGTCCACCGCCCAACCTCACCTGTATCGAACACTCTTGTTTTGGTGGCTCTATATTGCCCACATTATCGGTTACAATAACGTTAAAGCAATAGGTACTGCCTGGGTTACCAATAAAGCTAAACGTGGTGGAGGTATACGAACTATCGGATTTAACAAAGGCCCCGCCATTTTCGGAATAGTATAAATCGTAACTGGTTTTTAAACCACTTCCCCCCTCATCGTCGGCTGCCTGAACTGACAAACTAATAATAGCGTTTTGCTGTACCGACAACGAGTTGGCAATGATAGAAGATACCGGGGCAACAGCATCAATAATGTTAACATAAGTATTGGTGCTTATGGGCTCATTAATATCAAATACGATTTGTGCTTTGGCAACTATGCTATCCCCGGTTACTGTACTTCGTGCCGGGCGTATATTGTAGCTTACAAAACCTTCGCCTTTACCTGTTGAATCATTTACGGGCAAATAGCCTGCATACGGATCGGTAGGCGGCAACCCGGTAGAAGGATCGATAGATTGGAAAACCCATATTAACTGCCTGTTTACCACATCTAAACCAGCACTAAACTGCACATTAAAGCCAATTGAGTCGGCAAGGTTAAGGGTAGTAGTATAATTGCTAAGGCCGGCGGGCACATTAAAGATATACTTACCAAAACCAAAGCTGCCCAATTGAATGCTACCAGCATTTACCGTTACATCTAACGGCTGGCGAATAATTACTTTTTGTGCTGCAGTGGTAGCAAATTTAGGATCATTTTCATATAAGATGGTATACGGTAATGTTTCAGTTTTTGCCACCATTTTCAGCGGACCGTAGCCTGCCGGCCCCTGTATTTCGTTGGGGTCGCACGATGCCAACACGGGCCTGCATAATAACCATTTAACAGCTTTACCAGGAAACGTTAAATTACCGGTTAGGCAGGTACCTACACCTAAACCGCATACCAGGCTTGCCACCCCTGCACCTACCACTGCTCCGGCTCCGGCACCTGCTATAGAGCCAACACCAAAAGCTGCAAAGCCACCCACAGCACCTAATGCCGTGCCGCCAGATACAAACAGGTTATAACAACCGTAGCCTGTAAGGCCACAACCTACCAACCAGGGAATGGTGCTGCAAAGCAAC
>Ga0105047_10013908_pt1 | contig 12809 bp, 11 predicted proteins | sample MAT04_FD_78384 | JGI IMG/M metagenome (GOLD analysis project Ga0105047, IMG submission 78384) | Freshwater microbial communities from Lake Fryxell liftoff mats and glacier meltwater in Antarctica - MAT-04 (megahit assembly) | ecosystem: Environmental > Aquatic > Freshwater > Ice > Liftoff... | reverse complement strand
TAGTGCTAATTCAATAGCATCAATACTTCGAAATTCATTATTCCTTGTTCGATATTCGATATTTAAAAACCACTTTAAATATTGTGCCAAAAAATACATCAACTCAAGAGTTCAGATACTAAATCCATACTAAAAATGTCAGTATTAATGCAATTTGCCATGTTCCCAACCGATAAAGGAGCCAGTGCCAGCCCGCATGTTAGCCGCATTATTGCAATGATCCGTGAAAGCGGTCTGCCTTACCAGCTAAGCGCAATGGGAACAATTGTTGAAACTGAAACGCTCGAAGAAGCCCAGGCGATTGTAAGCAAAGCCTATTCTTTGCTAAGCAAGGATTGCACACGGGTATACTGCACAGTCACCTTCGATATCCGCGATGGTGAAAGCGGGCGAATGCAACATAAAATTGCTGCCATCGAAGAAAAAATCGGCCCGGTAAACCACTAATCTTTCCTGATCACCTCTATGGTGAAATCGGCTGCAAGTGCAGCCAATGCACCGACAGCCGCCAGAACCGGCGCAATCAATGCTCCGATAACCCCTAATGTTACAGGTATTTCGATATATATCCTACCGGAATTGTCTTTGATAATAATCCGGTTTACATTGCCTTCGGCAATCAGTTCGCGGATTTTGCGCAAAAGGTCTTCCCCTTTAACTTTAAATTCGGTAGAGTTCATTTTCTTGTAGTTTAATGCATATATGACGTCTTTTTCGGACTGTGGTTACATTTTAAGAGAAAAGGTTTTAGGGGTTTGGAGATAGGGGTTAGGGAAAGTTAATCACTCATGTTTAGTGTCTATAAGAAAACTCCTCATTTTGTGTAAACATGTTCATTTCCTTTAATTCCTGGTTTGGTATACAAAACTTAATCTTCTGTGCGCCAGGACTTCCCCCACGGATGCTGAGCGAAGCCGAAGCAAAGGGGTGCGCGTGGGCAGAACACATTTAAAACTCGTTTTCTTATTCAATAGTCCGTTATTTTTTTTTCCCCTCACGCAAAGACGCAAAGACGCAAAAAGCTGATTTTCAATCATTTGAATATGAATAAATTGTTTTCATAACTGCTTGAATTTCAGTTCAATGCAAAAGCTTAACGAAGTATTGTATTTATGGTACTGTTCAAAATAGCCAGATAAAAGGGAAATTCTGAGATTCAAAAAAAATCAATTTTAGGTTAAAGGGCATAATTCGTACTTTTGCACCTATGATCAGACTCCTTTCTACCTTTTTTGTTCTTCTTGCCCTGTTTGTGCTGGTTTCGTGTCAGCAAAATAATAATGTAAGTGAGAAGACGCAGTTGACTGTAAGCATTATTCCCCAGAAATTGGTGGCTACACATATTGCTGGAGATAAATACGATGTAGTGGTAATGTTACCAAAAGGTTCGAACCACGAAACCTACGAACCGGCCCCGCGTGATATGGAGAAAATTGCTTCTTCCGGGTTTTATTTTAGTTTAGGAGCTCTCGATTTCGAACTTACCTGGATGGACCGGTTCAAAGCATCCAACCCTAAAATGCAAATAATTAATACAAGTGAAGGAATAGAAATGCTCACCGGGCACAATCATGGTGATGTACATGAAGGTGAACACAAAAATCATGGTACTGACCCGCATACCTGGCTTTCACCGGCATGTATGAAAATTCAGGCTGAAAATATCTTTAAAGCACTATCAGAAGAAGATACAGCAAATAAAGCTTATTACAAAAATAACCTGGAAAAGTTTATCCGTCTGGCCGATTCGGTTGACAATATTATTCGTGTAACACTGGCAGTCTCCAAAGGGAAATCATTCCTTATTTTTCATCCGGCACTAGGTTATTTTGCACGTGATTATAACCTTACCCAAATCAGTATTGAGCAGGACGGGAAAGAGCCTTCGCCCGCCTATATGGCAGAACTTATAAAAACAGCTAAAGAAAAAGAAATAAAAGCGGTGTTTATTTCGAAAGAGTTCGACACCCGAAATGCCGAAGCTATTGCCCGTGAAATTAATGGTAAAATTATTGTTTTCGATCCAATGGCCGAAAACTGGCCCGAAAATATGATCAATCTGGCAAAACTGATTGCTGAAAACTGATAATCCGAAACCATGAATGAACTCATTCAACTTGAACATGTTACAGCCGGTTACGACAATGGAATAGTACTTCGTGATGTTTCGTTAACCGTTTCGGATCAGGATTTTATCGGGGTAATCGGCCCAAATGGTGGTGGAAAAACTACGCTCATCAAGTTGATACTTGGGCTGATAAAACCTGTTTCAGGTTCAATCAGACGGTTCGATGACCAAATTGGCAGCTTTATCGGCTATCTGCCGCAGCAATCGCACATCGACAGGAAATTCCCGATCACAGTTCAGGACATTGTGCTATCGGGGCTGATGTCGGCGGGAAAAGGATTGAGCAGGTATTCCACCAAAGACAAAACCCAGGCGCTGGATCTGCTCGGACAGATGGGAATCGGGCATCTTGCGAAACGAACTGCCGGGGAACTTTCCGGTGGGCAATTACAACGTGTGTTTATTTGCCGGGCACTTATTTCTTCACCAAAGTTATTAATCCTCGACGAACCTAATACCTTTGTTGACAACCGTTTTGAGCACGAAATGTACGAGTTGCTGCTGCAGTTCAATAAGAAAATGGCTATAATGATCATTTCTCACGACGTGGGGACAATTTCATATTACGTAAAAACAATTGCCTGCGTAAACACTTACCTGCATTATCATCCTTCAAATATCATTACCGAAGAGCAACTTGCCGGTTACAATTGCCCGTTGCAGATCATAACTCACGGCGATGTGCCCCATACTGTGCTGCAAAAACACAATCACAGCCACGATCATGATCATACTGATCATGATCATACTCAACTTCACGATCGTAAGCACAACTAAGATGGCAGGAATCCTATCGTACGACTTTGTGCTTCATGCCCTCGAAGCGGCTTTGCTGGCCAGCATAACATGCGGTTTTATAGGTGCTTATATTGTTGCCCGGCGCATGGTTTTTATCAGTGGCGGAATTACACATGCCTCTTTCGGTGGAATTGGTCTCGGGTATTTCCTGGGGATAAACCCGATATTAGGCGCAGCAGTTTTCAGCATTCTGTCAGCATTTGGGATACGTTTTGTTTCCAAACAGACCGATATTCGCGAGGATTCAGCTATCGGTATTTTGTGGTCATTCGGTATGGCAGTGGGGATTATTTTTATTTATCTTACACCCGGATATGCTCCTAACCTGATGTCTTATCTTTTTGGCAGCATTCTTACAGTCACACCCACTGACCTGGTTATGATGGCGTTACTGGCTGCAGTAACTGTGGTTATTTTCCTGCTTTTTTACAGAACAATCCTTTTTATTTCCTTCGACGAAGAATATGCCCGTTCGCACAATGCGCCGGTTGAAACTTTTAACTACCTGATGCTGACCTTGATAGCACTCGTAATTGTAATTAATATCCGTGTTGCAGGAATCATACTAGTGATTTCGTATTTAACAATACCTCAAAGTACTGCAAACCTGTTTGTTAACGATCTCAAGAAAATTATCATCCTGTCAATGATCATCAGTTTCACCGGAAGCGTTTGCGGGTTGCTTATTTCTTATTACTGGAATATACCCTCAGGAGCGACCATTATTTTTGTATTTGTATTGATTTTTATGATTGCACGATTTATTCAGTTTTTGAAGAATCGGGAACAAAGGAAAAGCATTGTTGCAGAAAATTAATTTATCAGGCACCCGGAAAAAGGAAGTACTTGTTTTATTTCTCATTTTTCAGAAGAGTTATCCGAACGATTCCGTAGCACCATTTATAAGAATATGGTTATCTTTGTGTTTAGTTGATTAAGGAATCAAATATAACCATTAAAATCTTCAAATTTGTACCAGGTAATTGTTGTTTCTGATGGTACTGGACGTACCGCTCAACAAGCTTTACATGCTGCACTAACTCAGTTTCCGGGAACGGATATTGATGTAGTTGTTCATTCGGATGTTAGTACACCCGGCAGGGTGAAAGCAATTGTAACCGAAGCTTCAAAATCGGGAGCATTTATTGTACACACATTAGTAACCGATTCGTTGCGCGAACTGATCATCCGCGAAAGCCACAACAGGAATGTGGAAACAATCGACCTTATGGGACCTTTGCTCACACGGCTTTCGAGCCAGTTTATACACGAACCTTCGCAGCAACCAGGGCTTTACAACAAACTCAACCGCGACTATTTTCAACGGATTGATGCCATGCAGTTTGCATTTAACCACGATGATGGTCAGCGTACCGAAAGCCTGATTGATGCAGATGTGGTATTGCTTGGAGTTTCGCGCACTTTTAAAACGCCCCTCAGCATATACCTGGCTTACAAAGGGTGGTTTGCCGCTAATGTACCTATTATTATAGGACTCAATCCGCCGGAAATGTTAAAAAAGGTTGATCCTGCAAAGGTTTTTTGCCTCACTACCAATGCCTCGCGCCTTTCGGAATTACGCAAAACCAGAAACGTACGCCTAGGCGGAAATGTAAGTAATTATTCAGAACCCGAATATGTATCTAAGGAAATCAACTTTGCCATGCGGTATTATCAGCTCCATCCTGAATGGACAATAATAACTGTAACGGCTAAATCAATTGAGGAAATAGCCTCAGAAATACTTGCAATAATGGCTGGAAGGGGAAAATCCTGACGTTTAATACCAGGAAAACTGATTGTAGAAAATCTACTCAACGAGTACCATTTTATAGTTTTGGAGTTTTAATATGGCAACATCAGTATTTTGCAATCCATCGCCAGGTTTTGCGCTTGCCAGATTAAAATTATATTGCAAACCTGTACCACTATTTCCAGGCATACAGGAAAGATAATTATTGCCATATTTCATCAGAGAAGTAAGAAAATACCAACCAATATCATATCCCAGGAAAGCATGTTTTGAAGCTAAAGGGATAGCCCCGTATTTTGCTTTGAAACTGTTTGTAAATTTTTGTACAGCTTCACTTTCGAAATCAAGATAATTGGAAGCAACCTGGTGATAATTAAGGTTTACAAGAAATTCAGTTTCAAGTTCAAGTTCATCCCACCCATCCATACCGACCAGGATAATATCATGTGATTTGGCAGATTGATTCAACAGGGAAACAAAATTAGGAACGGCTGTTTTGCTATTGGAAAACATAATTACAATATTTTTAACACCTGACTTCAGTTTCTTTGTAACATCAGAAATCTGATCGTTCGCAAATACAGATTGTTGCAGCGTTCCGCTAAAAACATCACCCGTAATCTCCGTTTTCAGATGTGAGTTAAAATCATCAGCCAGAGCTTTGAATTCTTTATTATCGTTGCGGACTGCAACAATATTTGAACCAGGGTAATTTTTACAGATAAACGAAATTAGTGTTGCCGAAATGCCGGCCTCTGAAACCTGTGCTTTTATTACAAAAGGATTTCTTTCAGTAATATTTTCGCGGCGCGACAGTGGATTTACGATTCCTATTTCATGTTTTTTGGCAAAACGTGCTGCAATTGTAAACGATGAAGCATACATTGGCCCGACAAGCAGATCCATTTTATCCATTCCCGGTTTCCGTAAAATCTGCCTTATAGTGAGCGTATCGTTAAGTTTGTCTGCATCAAGAACCTGAATCTTCGCTTTTAACCCGTATTTTTCGAGTGAGTCGGCAGCCATCATAAAACCAGCGTAAAACTGTATATAATTAAAGCTCTCAAAGGCAGAGGGATCATTTTCAGCCGACGCATCCAAGGCAGCAGGAGCATTATCAAGAGCGAAAGGAAGTAAAAGTGCAATGTTATAAGTAGCTTTCAGATTATCAATACTATAACAACTACCCGGATAAGCAGGCTTATATGCGTTTGCTGTGTCAATTATAATCGCAGGCTTCGAACCACTTTCAATAACTGATTTACGTAATTTTATAATCATACCTGCTTTAAGCCCGCTACTCAACTGTGGATTCAGGTCGATAAGTTCGTCAACTGTTAAATTATGTGCCGTAGAAATGCTATAGAGTGTTTCGCCCGTTTTTACAACAATTTCATCCGGATTTGCATCAGGTTTTGTAACTTTTTCATTAGAAAGTTCATTTTTAATTGTCTTATCAATAGATTTTGTTTTTGGGATTTTTATCTCCATTCCGTCTTTCAAAACATCCAATCCAGGATTGGAATTGAGTATATCTTCAACTGTACTATTAAACTGCTTTGAAATACCGTAAAGGGTTTCCTGCTTTTTAACAAGATACAGAATAAAGTCGGAGCTATCAGCTTTTGGAACAACATCAGTTTTCTTTCCCAGCGGCTTAACTTCAGGTATGGGAGTCTCTGAAACCGCTTTTTGCGGAATCCGGATAACCATATCAGCTTTCAGACCTTTATCAATTGCCGGATTTTCGGCTGCAATCTCTTCGATAGTAACATTGTAGGCTTTTGCAATAGAAGTAAGGGTTTCACCCGCGCTCACAAAATGAATATAGTAAGGTTTACCCTTATAATTCTCAACAACTGCCGATCGCTTTACAGTAACTTCCTGTGCCTGAGCATTTACAGATATTACAAGCAGCAAGAGAATCAGAAGATAGAAAAATCGAGTACGCATTGCAATGTATTTTAATAAAAGAGAAGGACTACAACGGCTGTAAAAATAAGCAAAAAGAAGGCTATAAACTACAATGATCTCAGTTAGCGAATGCTATAAGTCACTGAAACAGCATACTCACAGCCTACTCCCATTCGATGGTAGCCGGCGGTTTTGAACTAATATCATAAACCACACGGTTTATTCCTTTCACTTTATTGATTATTTCACTCGAAACGGCCGAAAGAAACTCGTAAGGAAGGTAAGCCCAATCGGCAGTCATGCCATCGGTTGACGTTACCGCCCTGAGAGCAACTACATTTTCGTATGTTCTTTCATCGCCCATTACACCGACGGATTGAACCGGAAGCAACATCGTTCCCGCCTGCCATACTTTGTCGTATAATCCATGGCTTTTCAACCCATTGATAAAAATTGCATCCGCTTCCTGGAGAATTGCAACTTTTTCGGGTGTTACATCGCTCAATATGCGGATACCAAGTCCCGGCCCCGGGAAAGGATGCCTGCTGAGAATATTCGGATCAATTTTTAATGTATTACCAACCCGACGGACTTCATCTTTAAAGAGGCTTTTCAATGGCTCCACAACTTTTAGTTTCATAAAATCGGGTAACCCGCCCACATTATGGTGGCTTTTAATGGTTGCCGAAGGTCCTTTAACCGAAACTGATTCAATTACATCCGGATAAATAGTGCCTTGTGCAAGCCATTTCACATCTTTAATACGGTGTGCTTCTTCATCAAAAACTTCAATAAAAGTGCGGCCTATTGCTTTCCGTTTGGCTTCAGGCTCCTTTATTCCTTTCAACGCATCGAGGAAACGCTTACCAGCATCAACCCCTTTCACATTCAGGCCCATATGCTGATACGAGTCGAGAACAGACTGAAATTCGCCCTTTCGCAACAAGCCATTATCAACAAAAATACAATACAACTGTGTTCCTATAGCTTTATGAAGCAGTACGGCGGCAACTGAGCTGTCGACACCACCCGACAAACCAAGAACTACCTTGTCAACACCAAGCTGGTTTTTCAATTCAGCAACCGTGGTTTCGACAAACGCCAATGGAGTCCAGTCCTGGGTGCATCCACAGATATCAACTATAAAATTTCGTAGAAGCAATGTGCCATCCACACTGTGATAAACTTCAGGATGGAATTGAATGCCGTAAGTAAGTTCATTGCTTATTTTGAAACCTGCAACCTTTACATCCGGAGTGCTGGCAATTATTTTAAAACTATCGGGAATTTCGAGAATGGTATCGCCATGGCTCATCCATACCTGGCCGCCATCGGTCATCCCGCGGACCAGTTCATTTTTATGATCAATAAACGAAAGGTTAGCACGTCCGTATTCCCTGATTTCGGATGGAGCAACAACCCCACCATCGGTTATGGACAAATACTGGGCTCCGTAACATACGCCAAGCAGCGGATATTTGTTCCTGATAGTTGACAGGTCGGGTGCAGGTGAATTCTCGTCGCGAACTGAAAAAGGGCTCCCCGACAGGATAACCCCTTTCACATGGTCACCTAATTCAGGAATATGATTAAAAGGATGTATTTCGCAATATACATTTAGTTCGCGTATTCTTCTGGCAATGAGCTGAGTATATTGCGAGCCAAAATCGAGGATCAGAATTGTTTCGTGCATGGCGCAAAGATAAAAAGAAAGACAGAATTTTGAAACCTAAATCTAGTTCCACAGTGATAATAGCAATTAAGATTCGTCAATAACGATGCGAAGAAATACCTGACCGTACAAATTTCTGTCAGGTATTTGTGTTTGGATTTTAACTAATTAAATAACAGGTTATTCCGATATCAGAAAATCAATATTCGCTCCCGGCTGATACTCTGTTGGTTCCTTACCTGCCAGAAATAATCGCATGGGTCTTTTCCCCAGCAATTGCAGATTACTTTCATTCAGATATAAAGCAGTGGCTTCGCGCAATCCAACTACAACAACCTCGGGATTAAGTGCCTGGAATTCCATGATCCGCTGCTCGCGGGTTTCGCCGCCATGACCTTCGGGATTTGCATCCAGGTAGTGTGGATTTATCTGAAAGGGAATCAGGTTCAAGGTATCAAATGATGACGGCTGAATAACAGGCATATCATTGGTAGTACGAAGCGTCGGGCAAGCTACATTCGAACCTGCACTCCAACCGATAAAAGGAGTTCCAGCCAAGGCTTTTTCATTGATGGCAGCCATAATCCCTGTATCGTGCATCATTTGTACAAGGCGGAATGTATTTCCTCCGCCAACAACAATACATTCGGCTTCATTAACCGATAAAACAGCATCAGACTTTGTGTGAACCGATTCGATCTCACATCCCCAAATGCTGAAAACTGCACGGACACGGGTAGTGTATTCGTCCCAGGAAACTGTTACACCGGCATAAGGTATAAACAGGCAGGATTGAATTTTATTTTTTTCAATAAACTTTTTGAGAATTTCCTGAGGCCAGCCTAAATATTCTTCTCCGGCATTGGTCGAATTGCTTAACAATAAAAGTTGCATGGTAAGTTGGATTTATTTGGTCAAAGATACGTTTTTTTGAGAAGTTTATGTTGACAAGAAGTTATTGTGGTCATTCGGTTGTGGAGGGTTGAGTTTTTGGAGAGTTGCGAGGAATGAGTTGTCATTCAGTTGTGGAGCTAATTACTGTTCATTATTCATTTTGACCTTTGAATTTTGAATTTTAAAACCGTTTATTGATCTCTGTTTTGGAAAAATGAACGTTAAAGAAAATCATTCGTGTAAATTTGTGAATTATTTGGAACATGCAGAAAGGAGTTTACAATCGGGGAGCAATCATGATGCTGTGGGTTACTGCAGCTATCTGGGGCTTTGCATTCGTTGCTCAACGGGCGGGAATGGAATTTATTGGCCCTTTCACCTTTAATGGCATTCGTTTTTTATTAGGGAGTGCTTCCTTGATTCCGCTTATATTATGGATTAAACACAAACGGAAAGATACGGCTCAAAAACAGCAAAATATTATTAAAGGTGGTTTGCAGGCTGGAGTTGTTCTGTTTATCGGTGCTTCACTGCAACAAGCTGGAATGGTTTACACCGAAGCCGGTAAAGCAGGTTTTATCACAGGTTTTTATGTAATTCTTGTGCCGCTGATCGGTATTTTTATGGGGCAACATATAACTAAACTACTTTGGGCCGGAGCTTTTATTGCACTGGCCGGATTGTACTTTCTCACAATTAACGGGTCTTTCGTTTTGCAGAAAGGTGATGTGCTTATTCTTTTGAGCGCATTTTTCTGGGCAGCACATGTGCAACTCATTAACAAACTGGTTGATACACATGCAGCTTTACCACTTTCGGCCTTTCAGTTTATGGTTTGCGGCTTACTTAGTCTGGGCACGGGATTTATATTCGAAACTATCACGCTTGAATCAATATTACAGGCAGCAATTCCGTTGCTTTATGGTGGATTTATGTCAGTTGGAATAGCATACACCATGCAGGTTGTTGCCCAGCAACATGTTCACCCGGCTTATGCCTCCATTATTCTGAGTTTCGAAACAGTATTTGCGGTTATTGGAGGTTGGCTTTTACTCAACGAAATTTTGAGTTTACGTAACCTGGCAGGGTGCCTGTTAATGCTTACCGGTATTGTGATTGTGCAGGTGTGGGGAAGCCGGAAATGAGAAATATGCGCCGGAGTCATTACAATTGAGTTTTTGATGAATTTTAATTCAAATCAGTTTTAGTCAAATTTTGATTTACAACGTCCAGATATTCATAAACGGGGTTATTATTCGGGATAATATGTATATTTGTTTCTGCAAAAGGTACTTTTTAAAGACTGAAAGGAAATCCAGAAACATATTGGAATCAATGGAAACCTCAATATTTATTCCCAACCTTCTGAAAAGCTACAGACGACTGTTCGAGTGCCTGATGTTCTACAATTAAACTATCCCCTTGTTATTTACTTAGTCAAGTACAAGTATTCCGTGAGTTCTGCTACGGATTTTTCTGCATATAATAATTTAGTCTGAATACAAATGCACACAAGAGCTAAAAAAGTGAGCCCCTATGTTTGAAAAAATAATTCCCCACAGCTTAAAACCTGAAAGACCCGCAACAACAGAAGGCAATTATTACGATCAAATACCGGAAAAGACAGGACCGGGAATGAATGAGCGCATTCAGAAACTCCGCAAACTTAGTTTCGAAACCGAACCATCCCTTTCCATCGAACGGGCGCTCCACGAAACTGCTTTCTACAAAGAAAATTATGGAAAATACTCTATCCCCGTACTTCGGGCCTTCAATTTCCTTGATCATTGCCAAAAGAAAACCATATATTTAGGTGAAGGTGAATTAATCGTGGGCGAACGCGGTCCGAAGCCAAAATGTGTTCCTACTTTTCCGGAACTAACCTGCCACAGTGTTGAAGATTTTCATGTTCTGAATACCCGCGATATGCAGCGCTACACTATCAGCCAGGAAGATATCAGCCTTTATGAAAAGGAGGTAATTCCGTACTGGCAAGGAAAAACACAGCGCGAGCGCATATTCAGCCATGTTCCTGATGAATGGCGGGCAGCATACGAAGCAGGTCTGTTTACAGAATTTATGGAACAGCGCGCACCCGGCCATACTTCTCTTGATGGAAAGATTTACAAAAAAGGGATGCTGGATTTCAAAAGAGAAATTGCTGCCAATATGGCTTCACTCGATTACCTGAACGATCCCGAGGCTACTGATAAATCTGAGCAATGGAAAGCCATGGATATTTCGTGCGATGCCGTAATCGTTTTTGCCGAACGCCACGCTGAATTAGCCGAAAAACTGGCTGTTTCACACAATTACCCGAAAAGGGCCGGTGAACTCAGAAAAATAGCCGAAGTATGCCGCCGGGTTCCGGCCCATGCGCCCCGGAACCTTTGGGAAGCTATACAAATGTATTGGTTCGTGCACCTTGGAACTATCACCGAACTGAATGGCTGGGATGCCATGAACCCCGGGCATTTCGACCAGCATCTTGCACCATTTTACAACAAAGAGATAGCGGAAGGCACCCTTACCCGCGACGAAGCCAAAGAACTTATTTCCTGTTTCTGGATTAAGGTTAACAATCACCCGGCCCCACCCAAAGTCGGCATTACAGCCCGCGAAAGCGGTACTTACAATGATTTCACCAATATCAACATTGGCGGAGTAAAAGGTGATGGAACGGATGGAACCAGTGAAGTTTCGTACATCATGCTTGAAGTTATAGAGGAATTACATATTTTGCAACCTGGTAACTCGGTACATATCAGCGCTAAAACACCCGATAAATTCCTTAATGCGGCTGCACATGTAATCCGCCAGGGACACGGATATCCTTCGGTTTTTAACCCTGATATTTATATTCTTGAAATGCTTCGCCAGGGAAAATCACTACAGGATGCCCGCGAAGGTGGTTGCAGTGGCTGCATCGAAGCAGGAGCTTTCGGAAAGGAAGCCTACCTGTTGACGGGCTATCTTAATGTTCCGAAAATAGTAGAAATTACACTGAATAATGGAGTGAATCCCGTTACCGGGAAAACAGTGGGAATTCAAACCGGCGATCCAAGGAATTTCGAATCTTACGAAGACCTTTACGATGCCTTCCTCAGGCAACTTCGGTTTGTGGTTGACCAGAAAATGAGAGTCAGCAACTACATCGACCGTATGTTCGCAAAATATGCGCCAGCGCCCTTTCTTTCGGTAGTGATTGAAGACTGTATCAAAAAGGGAAAAGATTATTACGATGGAGGTCCCCGTTACAATACCAGCTATATTCAGTGTTGTGGATTAGGCACAGTTACCGACAGTATGGCTGCAATAAAAAAACATGTCTATGAAGATAAAACATTCAGCATGGACAGGGTTCTGAATGCCGTACTGAAAAATTTTGAAGGCGAAGAATTACTTCGCCAAACCATAATTAACCGAACGCCGTTTTTTGGAAATGACTACGACTATGCTGATTCAATTGCCGTTAAAGTGTATGATGATCTTGTAGAAACTATCGATGGCAAACCAAATATCAAACCCGGTGGGAAATACCATTTAAATATGCTCTCAACTACCTGTCACGTTTATTTTGGCAAGGTGATGGGAGCCACACCCAACGGACGGTTAGCCGGAAAATCCATTTCCGACGGCACATCACCTTC
>Ga0105047_10013907_pt1 | contig 12810 bp, 17 predicted proteins | sample MAT04_FD_78384 | JGI IMG/M metagenome (GOLD analysis project Ga0105047, IMG submission 78384) | Freshwater microbial communities from Lake Fryxell liftoff mats and glacier meltwater in Antarctica - MAT-04 (megahit assembly) | ecosystem: Environmental > Aquatic > Freshwater > Ice > Liftoff... | reverse complement strand
CTGTTCTTCGCCCGACTCAACACTGACGACCGTGCCTTCTGGTTCCTCGGGCCAGGCACGTACGTGTCGCACACAGGTGATCGCCCGATGGCCATAACCTGGCGGCTCCAGAACCGCCTTCCGGGTGATCTATTCACGCAATTCGCGGCCGCTGTTGCCTAGAGCAACAAAGTAGACCGGACGGCCTTGTCTAACCGAAAAGTTCGATGTACGCGCGATCGATCGGTTCGTATTCCCGTTGTCGAAGCCACGCGTGAGCCTGGCTGGCAGATGCATTCTGATACGCCCAAGACGCGATCTGGTGGCTCGCCGCCGCATTGCCGGCAATTCCGGTTTGTTCCCCGATCTCCGCAAGATCGTCTGACCTCGTGTCTATGCGTTCCAGCCACCTCGTGAGGTGTTGGCGACCGGCCAGGCTGTCGGATTTGCTGTTGTTACACGACGGGTGGGCAAGGACGAAATTGTGGGCGAGGTCGCGCGAGTATTGCGCCCAAGGGATGAAGTGGTCGACTTCAAATTTGGGCCCTAGGTCGTTGCGGCAGTAGAAACAAGAATCGTCGACGAGCCGTAGTCCGACCCCAATCTCGAACAGCGACGCGCGCGGAGTCGCGAACAGGAAGTCCTCAAGGTCGTCGGTCTCGCCCAATGCAGAGATGTTGAGCTTGTTGCCTTTGATGTGATCGATCCAGTGTGTGCGTGCGAGTTGTTGAACGAGTGGATGGAACCGCCGAAGGCACCACGCGATGCCGGGCAACAATTCGATGCTGCCACGTGAGCGCGTGTAGAGAAACTCATCAGTCGAGCCGCCAAAATTCTGCAGGTACTTCAACGGCTGAGCCGAGACGGTTGCGGCTACTTTGCCGACCAACGAGCCGTAAGCCGTGGCGTAGGGTTCCTGAGACAGTCTCGGGAGCGTCGCAGAAGGGTGTGCATTCCGTAGTTCGCGAATGGCGTTCACAACTGCAGCTTGGGACCCCAGATTCTGGGACAAGATGTCTGGCACTGCCTCTGCCGCTGTTCTGCTGTAGGGCGTTGTCTGACGCCAGTACAGCTCAATGAACTGAGCAGCGATTTGACGATTCGTGATGGAAAGCGACCGACCGTCATCGACACCGCTCTCAACTGCGATATCAGCAAGGGCTGTGAGCAATGCGTACTTGTAGGTGGCTGTGAAGTCTCCTTCAGAGAAGATTCGCTGAATCTTGAAGAGGAACGTGAGCTGCTCGTCCGATGACGGTGGCGGTAACCCCATGGCTAAGTCGCCTCCTGGTTGCTGATGCTCCCGGCTAGGTAGTTCCCTTTTCCGGGGATGACATGTCGCACCCCGCCTAGGGGATCTGGGACGTCGCCCACGTAACGAGGGATGACGTGCACATGGAGGTGGAAGATCGTCTGCCCGGCCGCTTGCCCGGCATTGAATCCAACGTTGTAACCGTCCGGTTGAAAGTCGCGATCTAGGTCTTGCTTCACCCGGTCGACTAGGGACCAAATCGACTGCTGCTCTTCAGTCGTTGCATCCCACCACTGGGCGACCTTCCGTCGAGGGATGACCAATGTGTGGCCTGGTGACACGGGAAATACATCTCGGATAGCGAATGCCAGATCGTTCGACGCTACCCATTCGTCAGGGCTGCGTTGAATGAAGGTGAGATCTGAAATCTCTGACACGAGACCTCCGTCTAGTCAGTGCTGTCGCGGGCTTATGCTAAGCGGCGCTTTAGTGGACAAAGGGTTGAGCACCGGCTTCGTTCCGAACAGTGTTCCGCTGCGTGCTTGTCGCTCGACCTCGACAGCCTCAGCGCTACTTTCAACTATCATGTACTGGTATTCGAGATGTGTGTGGATGTATGCCCGAGTCAAACCGTCGAGCGTGATGCCACCATCTGCGAAGTTCTGCAGATCCGCCGCGTCCAGTGTGGGAATAATCAGCCGGTTAGCAACGTAGGCGCAGAACTGATCGCCACTAAGCCTCCCGGATGCATGGCTGGTCAGTCGTGTAACAAGGCCGTGTCTCTTCCGCGCAGAGCCCCGCCTCCGAACCCCAAGGTATCGACGATGTCTCATTGCTCAAGCAACTTGCGGAGCTGCATGCTGGAGGTCTGCTGACCGACGAGGAATTTGGAGCCAAGAAGGCGGAAATCCTCAGTCGTATGTGAATCGCGGCTGCACTCCCCGTGGGGTCGCGTATGTCGGTGTGCGGGATTGATCTAGATGGTTGAGCCGGGGTCTGTCCGCGGAAGCGGTTTGTCACTCCCCGACTCCGGAGCTATCGGTGGGGTCCATCAGGAGGGGAGTTGGAAAGACGTGCCGAGCCATGCGTTGAGACTGTCGAACACTTCCGCCGTGTGCTCGCGTGCGACCGTGTATTTCGCAATAGCAGAACTCGGATCACTGTCATACATCGCTGATGCATCAGACACTGTGCTGTTCAACGTGGACGAGCAGACCCACAAACCAACTACCCCCTGCGGCCACCGTTAAGTATCAATCTCGGTGCAGCACGACTTTCAGCGCACCGGTTTCGGCTGCGCGACTGAAGACGTCGTAGGCCTCCACCATCTCGTTGAGTTCAAAACGGTGCGTGACGAATTGCGCTGGTGTCAGGTGGCCGGTCGTGACGAGTTTGAGCAACGTCGGTATCGACGACGTGTCAACGAGGCCGGTCGTAATCGTTACGTCTCGTGACCACAGGCTCTCAAGATGAAGGGTCGCCGGTGCACCGTGCACACCGATGTTTGCGACATGTCCACCCGGCCGGACCAGACGAGTGCAGAGCTCAAAGGTCGCAGGTGTACCCACAGCCTCGATGACGACATCGGCGCCAAGGTCTTCGGTCAGACTGGCCACCGCGACGAGAGGGTCTTCGTTCGATGAATTGATCATTACATCTGCGCCGAACTGCTTCGCTAGTTCCAGCCGCGATTGGGCCAGGTCAATGACGACGATATGTGCGGGGCTGAAGAGCTTCGCAGCCTTGACTGCGGAGAGCCCGATTGGTCCCGCGCCGACAATCGCGACTGTGTCGCCCGGGCGAACGTTTCCGTTCGACACTCCGACCTCGTAACCAGTCGGCAAAATGTCAGAAACCATCAACGCTGATTCGTCATCAACCCCGTCGGGTATCGGGTAGGTCGACGTGTCAGCAAACGGCACCCTGACAAGTTCGGCTTGGGTGCCGTCGATCTTGTAACCCAAGATCCAGCCGCCCCCACCGAGACATTGGCCGAACTGGCCGATCCGGCAGTAGGTGCAGCTACCGCAGGCGCTGACGCACGAGACCAACACATGGTCACCAACCTTGACCCGCGTCACCGCCGCGCCTATTGATTCCACGGTGCCGACGGCTTCGTGGCCGAGGATTCGATCGGCCGCCGTTTCTGGTAGATCGCCTTTGAGGATATGCAAGTCGGTCCCGCAGATCGTGGTGGCATCGACCCGCACAATGGCGTCCGTGGGATCGATCAACTCCGGTTCTGCCACCTCGTCCCAGCTGAAATCATCGGGACCGCGATACACGAGCGCGCGCATGACTATCGCGCCCAGGTGTGGTTGCTAACGAATGGCATGCGGGCCCACAGTTTGCCGAGTCCCCATGTGTTTCCCGCGTAGCACAAAGCAAGTGTGATCAGGACCAGCGCGTAGACCGCGTGGGAGTCCATGAACGGATTGCTGGATCCATTTGATGTGCCCTTGCTCGTGAACTGTGCGATCGGAAACTCCGCTAGCCACATACCGGCCATCATCACCACAACGGATACTGCCGCGATGCGTAACGCGATACCCAGGGTGAGGGCCACCCCGATTCCGAGTAAACCAACCATGAAGATCAAGTCAGCCCACCACGAACCAGCAATGGAATTGAAGGTCGACTGGAGCGGTCCCACCTCGACCGAAGACAAGAAGCCCTTGGTCGGGGACCCGCCATTGATCCAAGCCCTAACCGAAGGGGTTGCGTAGTTGAAACCGAAAGCCTTGTCAAAGAAAGCCCACAGAAAGACAAAGCCCATACTGATCCGAAGAACCGCCAACGAACGGGCCGCCGCCACGGTCAACATCTGAGAATCCTGGGACTGCTCGACCCGGACGCCATCCACGTTGTGTGTGGGGTAGGAGCGCTTAACGGTGGGAGACTGCTCAGCGACGACGGGCGAGCGATTAGAAATAGACATGAGACACCGTTCCTGTTGCGATTGCCGGGTGGCTGGCAGCTGAATCGGGAATGTCTGGCGTCCGGATAATTCGAACGTACTCCTGACTGGTCGGCATTGTCTAGGGCCCCAAGATCAAACGACAACCCTCCGCAAGGTGGGCTGCAAGCACTGTGACCAGTGTTACTCGTACGAGCAGGCCCGCGCCTGGGCTCCCGAACGGCATGTCTACTTGGAAGCATGTCGAAGGCCGCAAACCAAACGTTCACTGATCGCATCTTCAAGGACAAGGACGGAAACGTTGTTCTTGGGCAGTTCCCAAATGTCCCGCTGCTGGGCTGGATGGTCTTCACCATCTTGAGCTGGATCCTGCCCGATGGCCGACTAGGCAATGCGAGTGAGTCGCTTGGTAGAGCGTTCCTCTTCACGTGGGGGTACCTGGAGTTGACGGCCGGGGTGAATTACTTCCGACGCGCACTCGGTGCTGTCGCAATTGTGTTCGTCCTGCTCAGCTTCCTGGCTCTCTAACTCGTCGCTGGCAGGAGGCGTCGCGACTGCGTGGACGCTGCTCGCGAGCGATGCTTCAACAATTCGCGATCCAGTTCCCGGTCCCTAGACATCTAGCTGCTTGAGCGGCTTGCTCGCTGGCCCATCGAGTACTTGACCGTCGGCGGCGAAGCGGGAGCCGTGGCACGGGCAATCCCAGGATCGTTCAGCGCGGTTCCAACTGACGGTACAGCCAAGGTGGGTGCACGTTGCCGACAGTTTGCACATAGTCCCGTCGTCATCGCGGGATGCCGCGACTTGATGCAGTCCCTCCCAGAACACGCCAGCCTCGCCGGGCTGAAGGTCATCAGCTGACGCGCCGATTGCCCCCTTGAACTTGCCGCTCACCATGCGCTGACCCACCTGGCCCTGCCACTTTGCGACCTCAGCAGTTGCGCCCAATCCTCCGATCCGCGTTGGATGCCAGTGCTCCGCGGCCTCACCGGGCGTCGCGCCTGTCAGTTCAGCTGTGAGGATCTGCGCGGCAGCAGTCCCATCGGTGATGCCCCACGCGTTAAACCCGGTGCCGACGTAGAGGTGTTTGGTCAGGGGATCGACGCGACCGATGTACGGGCCACCATCGGGGGAGCCGAGGTCCTGCGCTGCCCAGTGCCACGTGACTTGCTCGACGCCGAACCTCTCGTCGGCCCAACTCACGAGCCGGTCCCACCGCCTAGTCTCGTCGGTTGGCTGCTCAGCGCCGGTCTCGAAGGATTCGCCGACCACGGCTAGGTACTGCTGGCCGTCGCGGGTGAAGGTTCGGGTTGAGCGGGAGTCAGGTCCGCAGTCGTAGGTCATGAAGTCGGGCAGTTCCCGCTTGGTGATGACTGCGATCCCGTAGTGACGCTGCGTCTTGAGCCTTGCGAAAAATGCGCCGCGGATGGTCGCCGGGGAGTGGGTAGCCACGACGACATTTGCTGCTCGCAGGTCTCCAACGGTGGTCTCGATCAAGCACGGATCGCCATCTTTGATCGAGTTGGCCGTCGCGCCGATCGTTAACGTCGCACCATTGGCGATGGCGGCGGTGAGCACCACTTCGAGGTAGTGACCAGGGTCAAGGGAGTACTGGGCTGGCACGCGCAGGGCGTGTTGAGCGCTCCACCCCAGCGGGCCCTCCGACGTTGAGTGCATATCCCTGATGCCAGCTTCGCCTAGCAGGCGATGTACTTGCGTGAGCTTGGCAGCCGTGCTGGCGTCGCTCGTGTAGAGCCACTGGTCAGCTGTGACGAGAGCTAGCTCGCTGTCGGCGCTCGTCTCGGCGATCAGTCGCATCGCTTCAGAAGTCATCTTGATGTGTGCGAGCGCGGCCTTGTCACCCAAGCGGCTTGCGATGGTTGCCAGGCGTGTCCCTTGGGCGATCGTGGCCTTTGCCGTGGAGTTCGCAGTTGTCGAGCCTTCGAGCGGGTTAATTGAATCGATGATCGCTACGCGCAGGCCGGCTTTGGCGAGCAGCAGCGCGGCACTGGCCCCGAAGATGCCTGCGCCTACGACGGCAACGTCTACCGCATTCTGCGGTAATTCGCTGACTTCTAGTGACCTCGCCGAACGCGACCACGGTGACGAACTTTCTCCAAGCTGCATACCTGTTTCATATCGCTTAGGCGGCGGGGGCGCAAGCCCCAGTTTTCGCTGCGGGCGAATCCGCGATGTCGGGATTGTCGAGGCGTCAGCTCAAACGCCCCGGGGCTCTAGCAGCAAGGCGTGTCTCCCGAGATCGCGGGCACCATCAGCTGATATTGCGTGGCTGGGACCGGCCGCTATGAGGGCGTCTTATGGCCAACCATTTTGTGGGAGCCGTCGCACAGTGATGCGAGCCCAGATCTTCCGCACCGGCACAGCGCGATGACGCGGCGGCCTTTACCTAGTATTTGTCCGTCGTCATCGATGACCATGGTGGACCGCACCAATACCGGTCCACCAGGACAGACAATGAGGCCGTTGTCGCTGGCGCCTTGATCAATTGTCACGGTTTCACCGTCGCCCGAGTGGTAAATCAGCATGCGATTGTGAGCGCGACGCGTGTGGACCGGCGTCGCCTCGCAGCGAACTACGGTTGCCCTTCCATGCTGCGATGAGGGTCTCGGCAAGAACCTTTTCCATGTGTAGATAACAGGCAACACCGAACACGATCCCCGCGATCGCCTCCGGGTCCTGCGCCGCCAGGCCGACGCACACACCCCGAACGACCAGTTGCTCATGGACCGCATCCGCTTCAACGTGCTCGTCGAAAAACATCGTCGCGTCACGAGATCCGCCGAGCCGGCGAAGGCCATTGCCGTATTTGCGGTTCGGCATAGATGAGGTCATCTCAAGACCGGCGAAGTGCCCAACCAGCGCGAACCGGTGCTTTCTGTGCAGCCCAAACAAGCTGGGGAGGTTAGCTGCGGCTAATGAGATCGCGGGAATCTGGTCGACATACGCGCCGTAACTGTCATCGAGATCCACGCTTCGCATCGTCTTGCGATACAGCTGCGAGTGCATCCGGTCAGTGCGTCCGCCGCCATATTCGTCCGCCTGGATCTCGACCATGGCGGACTTCGCATCCCCGTTAATCCTGGGGATGACCCAGGTATATGGGTCAGCCTCTTTCAGATGATAAGCGCTGCGATGGATGACTAGTTCCTTGAACTGCTCCAGAGATGCATCGTGAGCTAGGAAGCCCGACAGATCCGGTCCATCGGCGTTGGCGGCCATGGCGAACAGAAAATCGGGTAGATCAACGATGGCGGGCAGGTTGGGGATCGGGACTTGCTGAGCTAATTCTGAGAGGAAGACGTCCTCTAGTTGATTTCGCAATTCGATGAGCCGGGGGTCCCACTCCATTTCGTCGGGAACATCATCGAACCCTTGATAGTGGAGCTCATACAACATGAACAAGGAGACCTGGAGATCGTCATCGGCAAGCACGTTCGATTGTGAAGGCATTGACGGCAGCGAAGAAGAGTTCGAGGTCGATGAGGCCGGGGCGGTGCGAAGAGCGGCCACTACGTGGTGGCTGATCGGTCCACGAGGGCTGGGTAGCTTCATCGAATGCCCTTCAACTGCGGTCTCATGGGGTGTGGCCAGCAGTGAGACTGTCGGCGCGCTGAGCATCAAACTGCCCAGTCCATGGCCCTGTTTGTGCTCGGACGGGTTCGATGATGAAACCGCGATGATCGTCGCCGCCCGCGCGTCCAACGACAGGTCCGGCGAACCAGTTGGCGATGTCGCTCAAGATCGGTACACCATCAAGTCCGGGCGTCCACTGACACCGCGCGAACTTGTCCACGGTGTCGCCGGTCTCCTCCGCGAACAGCCGCGCGAGCTCCAATTGGTCGGCTTGCAGAAAATGCACAGCTAACGCAGTCGCCTGCAACGCGACGTCGAAGGTGTGGTTGCTGGTTGATAGGTAGACGGCGTATTGAAACGGATTCATGCTGCATTGCGTTGAGAACCCCACCAGGCATCCTGCCCGTTGCGAACCGCTGGCGGCAGTGACGATGATCATCGGATAGTTGAGATTCGCCGCGATCGCTTCCAGCCCAGACCCTACGTCTGGGTCAGCTCCGGTGGACTTTGACCGATCCTTGGACATGCGTCGCTCCTGGATGTCTGGTCTGTTGGCAACTCTCTTGCACCCTAACACCGAGATCCAGACCCACTCAGGCGCGCGATGTTCGCTGCGCCTGAGGTGGGCGAAGATATCGCAACATACGTGGTGTGTTTAGCTCACACAAAAAGGGCCGAAGGATTGGTGCGGGAATGCAGGACGAGAAGATGACGCTCTCGCAGCTCGCCGAACGCGGTGCTGCAAGTCTCGATAGGGCAGGTATTGCGACGGCGAGCCGAGACGCTTTCGAGTTGCTCGCACACCTGACCCAGTCTGATGACCCGTCCGCTTGGTTGGAAGTTGCCACAGCCGACCAAGCCAGTGACTACGCCGAACTCCTCACGCGCCGGGCGACCCGGATCCCACTGGAATACCTCACGGGTAGGACCCATTTTCGCGGTATTGAGTTCTTCGTTGGTGAGGGTGTCTATGTGCCGCAACCTGTGACCGAGACCCTGATCGACGTGGTGACTACCGCCATTAATGGCAGCCCCCGACACGCACGAACGCTCGGTGTTGATCTATGTACCGGGTCGGGCGTGGTAGCTATAACGCTGGCGGCCGAGCTCGGTCAAACGTCGGTTGCGGCCGTCGAGCGCGATCAGGTTGCTGCTGACTGGGCTGACCAAAACGTCCGCGCACAGTCGATGAACTTGGCACGCACCAACAGTGCCGTCGAGTTGTTCATTGCTGATGCGCACAGCGCCCCAGCAACGGTGCTGGCGCACCTACGCCGACGATGTGATTTTGTCGCGTCCAATCCTCCTTACGTCGGTAGCCGTGGCGCCAAAGTCGCCGAAATTCGCCTCTTCGCCCCGCAGGTAGCGATCATGGCCGGGGCCGACGGACTGTCCGTCATCCGCGACGTTGTATCCGCCGCCACCCAACTGCTGCGCCCCGGCGGGCTATTCGCCGTCGAACACGAGGACAACCAGGGCGAAGACGCTGGGGCAATGAGCGTTCCCCAATTGTTGCGTGCTACCGAAATGTTCGACAATGTTGTTGATCATCTTGATCTCGACGGACTGCCTCGAGTGACCTCGGCGCGCCGCTCGCAATAGCCGAACTCCGGCCACACACAATCTGGCGAAGCTCCCGGCCGACCCCACAGCCTCACCGAACCCCCGTCGCGGTAGCGGCGGGCAGGCCCCTGGCGCGATCGACCTATTAGGTCTAGGTTGGAATCGATAGTTCTAGCGGATCTGGTCACTGTGGCCGGGTCGGAACGTGACAGCAGAGGAGTGCGCTATGGGTGCCGTTGATAAGGCAAAGAACGCAGCGGAGGACGCCACCGGCAAGGTGAAGGAAGCCACCGGCAAAGTAACCGGTAACGAAAAGCTTGAGGCCGAAGGCAAAACCGATCAGACCAAGAGCGACCTCAAAGATGCTGGCGAAAAAGTCAAGGATGCTCTCAACTAGCCAACCCCGATTGGCAGCAACGGACACGCTCTAGCTCAGGCAGGCCGGAGCGTCTCCGTTGTTAAGCGCGCATGAACTTCGACATCGCCCGACCCATTCGATGTATCACCGACCGATTGTTTAGATGAACATGGAGCTGACTGCAAATGGAGCCTGTGAATATCCGGCGAGTGCACACGCTGGTCGTCAATGATTGACACCGAGAACGTCGTCTGGGAGAAGGCGCTGGACTTAAGAGACGCTGCGGCACAGGCTGCTGGCGATGCCGGTGATGCTGCCTCGCACGCTGCCGTGGTCGTTAATGATCAAGCCGGTGCGCTAGCTGAGAAAACCCAGGCCGTTGTTGCGCGCAATGTCAGACTGTCGCAAATCATCGGGGTAGCGGTGGTTGCCGGAGGCGTGGGTGTCGCGGTGGTAGTCATCATCAGACGCCGCAAGCGAAAAGGCGCACTGGCTGAGGACGCCTAGACTCTCCTAAACACTGGGCGCAAAAAGAACGGCACCGTAGCGAGAACATTTCTCGCTACGGTGCCGTTCAAAGTTTTGTGAAGTGGTGGTCAAGTGCGCTAGCGGCTAACTCAGAAATAGTGCGAGCGTCCGCCGACAGCGTGGCCCATAGCTCCAAGTATCCACAAGATTGCGCCAACCACGATCAAGACAATTCCGATCGTGTACAAGATTGGAATTGACAACACTATCCCAGCAACTAACAAGATCAGGCCCAAGATAATCATCGTGGGCCTCCTTCCCAAACCATCAAATGCATCAATGCTTCCGAGTCGAACCAAACGACTAACTGGGGTACCCCGACTAAAATTCGGAAGGCCACCGTCAGTGGTTACGTAATCAACACTACTCACCCGAACGGTCGCTGTCGAGGGCCTAACGGGCGAGGTCTGAGTTACCCGCGGTAAAGGATGTCACGCCAACGAACAGTCGCATCAGCCTTGACGCTCAAGTGCGGCACAGGAGTAGGGTGGGTTTATCCGGACACGATGACATTCCCGATTCAGGTGCCAGCCAGACCCGGCAAACCTCGAAAGCGGTGTGAGTCCTCTCGATTCACGATGTTTCACCCTAGGAGAAACACAATGACTGATCGCGGAAACGATGCGCAAGGATCATCGAGAGGAATAGAGGACGGTGAAGTGGCGGCGCAACGCCGAACCGTCCAACCCACTACCTCCGATGTTGAGGACTCCCGAGTGAGTAGTACACACGACGTACACGGCGGCGGAAATCCGCGCCTCATAGTCACTTTCGAGGACGGCAGCGACCTGCGGGAGCGGTTAGGCGAGAGCGGCCAGTCGACCGAATTCGCGCTACTCCCTGGCGTCACCACGTTCGGCAGCGATCCGAATTCGACGATCGTTCTTCCGCTTGTAGCAGCACACCAGGCGGAAGTGCGCCGCGACGACATGGACGAGTACTCACTATTTGACACCAGTCCGGATCAGTCCAGCTCAGTTGATGGCCGACAAGGAACAGAGCAAATCCTTCACACTGGCAACCGTGTTGCGCTCGGGCCCTGGACGCTGATTTATGCGCGTGAAGAGTACGCCGATCACGGGAGCCCGTACGGAGGTCACGAAGGTGGGTGGCCGAATGGAATACGTGAGAGCCAGCCCGCACCCCGACCACGTGGAACATCACCATCCGGCGGTAGTGAGGCAACCGCCGAGGATGCTGGGGAGTACTACTGACCTCGCGGGCATTTCTAGCTGAGGGCCCGACTACTCCTACGCGAGCATCTTTGATGAGTTAACGCGATATTTGGTGGCAAACGTTGCCAGGAGTTAGACTCCGGCCATGGGGAAAACAGGGAAGAGCTCGGCTGTGGTAGTGCTCGGGTCGATGGCGTTGGTTGGATCGTTCGTCGTTGCGCCATCACCAGCTAGCGCGGCCGTGCCGCGCGACTTCGTTCGTCACGAGGTCACCCATTGGACTTGGTATGGGCCGAGGGGCTGGATCGAGTCGGAGGGCGCGAACGATTTGATCGTCACATCCCCGACCGGCACCCAGTACTTGCACTACGGCGCGGGTGGTGCTCCGTGCACGTATCCGGGAGTCTGGTCGACACCGAAAGAATTCTTCAGCTACATGCGGCGCGGCTACCTCAAGGGCGCAAGATCGAACTTCGGCCTCTACAGCCGCGGCATCAAGCACGCGCGCTACACAAAGGTTGGTCGCATCTCCAAGGTTGGGCCCAACTACCTGCGGCAAACTTCGACCTACACAGGTAAGCGAGGCAAGACTCCGATCCGCGGCGAGCTGGTCCTTGACTTCTTCTATGTCAGTCCTGGCGTCTGCGGGGAACGGCAGCAGGTTCGAGCAGCACCGGCGAAGGGCTACTCGAAGTCCGTCAAGACGCTTCGGAAGGTTCAGTCGCTGATCTTCGGTCCCCGCTAGCGGGTGGCATCCAGCGCGCAAGTGGGTCCGATCTACCACGACAGACCAGTCGTGGAGGTCTGACCTACCTCGGAACGCAGCGCCGTTATCAGGAGGCTAGCTCTGCACGCGGGACAGAGGACCGTGCCTGCTTCTATCGTTCGACGGTTAGTTCGGCCGAAGGCGCAGTCCAGGCCGCCCCAATGAAGGCGAAGACCCGATACACCTTGCGCTGGGCGAACCCGACGCCTTGTTCGCCCACCACCGCAGGGCGAAAGCAAGTGGATCCAGCGCCGAGAGCCTGGCAGCCCGACACGGTCTTTGCACCACTATCGCCCAGATCGATGCTGGTGGTATTCGCTGGCCAATTCTTTGCCCAAATGCCCCATGCACTGGTTGGAGGCGTACCGCCGGCGGCGACTCTCGCCGGAGTGTTGTAGTGGATTACGTATTTGCTGGCGGCCGGTGCACCGGGCGCCGGTGTGATGGTCAGAGTGTCGGCCGCGAACGAAAGCGTTGGTGCGTTGGTGACGGCACTTCCTGACAGTGTGAGAGCGTCGGCAAACGTCCCACCACCGGTGTACCCCACCGTCAACGACCCGGCCGATAGCGCGCCGACTGACGTAGGTGTCCAAGTCAGGTCCACGGTGCAACTCGAAGACGCGGCGATTTGATTACTCACTGCGCACGATCCCCCGACGCTCGCTACGCCGGTGCCCG
>Ga0105047_10013905_pt1 | contig 12812 bp, 14 predicted proteins | sample MAT04_FD_78384 | JGI IMG/M metagenome (GOLD analysis project Ga0105047, IMG submission 78384) | Freshwater microbial communities from Lake Fryxell liftoff mats and glacier meltwater in Antarctica - MAT-04 (megahit assembly) | ecosystem: Environmental > Aquatic > Freshwater > Ice > Liftoff... | reverse complement strand
TCCTCCGGAGTATCTTACTCAATCGGAGGAGGGTCATAGTAATGATTTTCTATTAATTTTCACTCTTCCATGAAATCCACAATCGTCACAATGTCCCGTTGTTTTACCACGTTCATCAGTTGGTTCAAGATTAAATTCGGTAGATCCACAATTCGGACATACAATTCCTTCAGAAGGAAATGGGCACTGTCCCAGTTCAATTCTTGTTTTTCGAGAGGATGGGGAATCATCTTGACCAGGATCAGAGCCATCAAAAAATGTAGATAACGTTTCAAATTTCATATTCCTCCATAAAAAACCCGCCTCTTTGGTGCGGGTTTGTGTTGTTTGCCTTTTTAATTAAGCTTTCTTACACCAAACCCGTCGCTCCCCAAATAAGGAGGTGTTTAACGGTAATGGTATAAAAACGAGCTTGTGTGTTCATATTTTTTACAGTATCCCAAAAAATCATCGGCGTGACAATATATCAAACTATGTCAATTCTCTCTTGTCGCCATCCACTCCAGCAATTCTCTCATTTCCCCCACCTTCAAGGACAGTCCTCGTAGGGTCAATATACCTAGATCGACTTTTTTAATAATCTCCGCTTCCGTATTTTCTCTCCCATACATTGTCGCATAAGTATGCTTCCCTTCCCGACTATCATTCCCTACCGGCTTTCCAGTTTTGGCCGGATCTCCGTACTCCCCAAGCCAATCATCGCGCAACTGGAATACCCATCCCAGTTCCATCCCGTATTCGTACAATTTCTGTATCGTTTGCTCATCTGCCCCACCCAGCGTCGCTCCTAGTTGCAGTGGCAACACACAGCTATATTCTCCCGACTTTAAAGCCAAAATTTTAAGTAATGTGTCCTCATCCGCAACGGCCAGTCCGTCGAGCGTCTGTCCATACCCCACCCTTGTAAAATATTTCCCCCACACTTTCATCGTCCGATTTACTTTATCAGCAGATAAATCGAGGGCCGACAAAATCTCTATCCCCCACCCAAATGTATAGTCACCTGCGAGCATCGATACAAAATTGCCCACGTGCGAATCATCATATCTCGCGATTATCGTAGGCACACCTCTGCGCAATCCGTCTTTATCCATAAAATCATCTTGGATCAAAAGCCCTAAATGAAATAGTTCCATGGCACTCGCAGCCTTTATTATTTCGCTATTCGCTGTTCCACCACTTATTTCATACCCCAAAATCGTCAAAATCCCCCGTAGTCTCTTCCCCCCTACCGACAACTCCTTCATCGCCTCAATTATTTTTACCAAATGCGGGCTAATTTCTCTGACTTGCGCAAGTCTTTGATCCAGTTCCCCTGCAATTTCTTGGTCAATTAAGGGTTTATACTTCGCCACATATTTTGTTAAATTTGGGTTCATATCAGCAATTTGCCCTCTTTCAAAACAACCACTTCATCAATCGTCAAAACACTGCCTGGTAGCCTCATATCCTTGACCAGATCCCAGTGGATCCCACTGTCATTCTCCCCACCACCCCGCTTACTCTTGTACGCCATCCCCAGCGCCATGTGGATCGTCCCGCCAATCTTCTCGTCAAACAATGTATTCATCATTCCCCGTTTGATATTAAAGTTCGCCCCAATCGCAAATTCACCCAGAGTCCTTGCGCCATCATCAGTATTTAGCATTTGTTGGAGCGCATCATCCCCTACATCCGCTTTTGCGTTGATCACTTTGCCTTTTTTAAATTCCAAATGGATCCCAGATACTAGATGGCCGTAAGCAAGTGTCGGCAACTCAAAATAAACTTCCCCCTCCACCCCATCAGTGATTGGGGCGAGGAACGATTCTCCGTCTGGCACATTGCACTCCCCAGCACATTTCTGCGCGAGTCGACCCTCTATATTTACCCACAAATCAGTCTGTTTCCCGATGACATGCACCATTTTACCCTCGTCCATTATTTTCTCAAGTTTAGACAAATCTTTGCCCATTTTTTTATAGTCCACAATACAAGCGCTGTAAAAAATTTCTCGCATCTCCCACAAAGATACTCCTGCCTCTTGTGCCATCGCACCTGTGGGGTAGTCAGTCAGCACCCATCTCTTTTTTAGCATTATTTCTGAATATGGTCGCATCAGCTTGGCACGGTCCGTGAGTTTTTTTGGTGCGATTTGTGCCAATTCCCGCAAATTATCGTCCGCAAAGATTCGGATAAAGCAGTCCGCCCAGTCGTATTTGGCTTTGATCACAGCATCAGGTACATATCCCAGTTGCCAATCATCTGCGTGTTTGTAAAATATGAAATTAGTCCCATTGGTTGAAATATCCATCATTGGGTATGCCCCGCGCTTGACTACCTCTTCATACACTGCTTTTGCAAGGGGTAATGCAAGGTCATCAGTCGCGATCAGCACCTTTTCTTGCGCCTTGACCTTGACCGAGTGATCTACCAGAATACGAGCTAATTCAAAATCTTTTTCTGTAGGAAACATATCGCAATATTGTAACTTATTTCTTCGTTATCGTCAGCAAGACGGCATCACTTTCATTTAGTGAAATGTCTCTACGGATACTCCCACCCGCGACATTTACCTCAGTATTTAATACTCTACCCGACAGGTATTCTTCTTTTATTGCATAGCGTCCCTCGGTAATTCCCACAATTGTCAGTGGAAAAAGCTCATCATGTTTACCTAATGGGTCATAGTTAGTCGTTAGCACTCGGATCACGCCATTTGCGTCATAAGTAGACAAAGCAGTTACATACGTACCATTCCCCACACTAGTCAGTTTAACTCCATCAAGTTTTGCAATCATCTCCCAGGCTCTAAACCTAGGCTTCTTCGCGACAGCTCCGTATTTTGGATTTGTCAGCATCCCCCATCCACCGTGGAACTGCTTGTCCCCCGGGGCTCCATCCATCACTTCAAATGCCAAAGCCAAATCAATATTAGAGTCAGATAAAGCCGTATTTACGGCCAGATAATGTGCCCCCGCCCATCTCCCATCATAGGCACTCGACCTCTCGGGATTCACTCCCCACTCAGAGATATAGAGATCTTGCGGTCGGGCGATGCGCGTCTGCATCATTTCCTTTGCCGTCTTTGCATCTTTGACAAAGGCTTCCACATTAGCGCTATATCTATGCCATGAGAAAAAATCAATTCGCACCGTCTCGTCCAACTTGTCATAAAACCCAGTCACCCAAGCAGGATAAAATCCAGTGGTAGCTGGTCCACCAATTTTAAATGGTCGTGTCTTCTGAACCGAGTTGGCCGCATTTGCCGCCACGCTATAAAGCGTGACATAGTTTTTACTCCCACCCATCTTCCACCCCCCAAAGAGATCAGGCTCGTTCCATACTTCGTAAATTACATTATTCAGCCCACCCCGGTAATCTCTAGAATAATGTCCCACTGTCGCAGCTACGACCTGTCCCCACTCCCCCCATTCTCTAGGGAAGTCTAGGATGTCACCTTTTGATATTGCCGGTGGCATATAAGAAATCGAAAAGAAAGGTAGTGCTCCTGCCAAAATAATATCCCCTACCATAGCGTCAAGCTTAGTCCAGTTGTATTTCAGCTTGCCGTCAACCCGCGAAACTACGTCAAATCCATCATAAATATGGTCTATTCGCACATATTTAGTCCCTACACTTTTGAGTAATCCAGATGTTGCAGCAAGTCTAAAATCCGTCTCAGGCAATTTCTCAAATCCCTGCGATACTCCACTCCAAATTTTACGGATCGGCTGACCCGGTTGGCCAACATCTACTACGATCGCGGCAGCTTGAAAACTAGCACCAGTCACATATCTCCAGGCATTTTGAGCTAGAGGGACAGTAAATGGCAAAGTTACTAAAAGCCCAATTACAATCGAGAGACTTTTCCAATTTTTTCGCCAAAACTTCTTCATCCATTCACTATGTCAAATAATTCAGTATATTGCAATCATTTGACAGCGTGCCGTATAATATAGGACATATGAAATCATTTATCGCTGGTGTCTTAACTATTATTATCCTTGGAATCTTGGGATTCGTTACCTTTAAAGCTACAACCAAGTTTATGAGGAAGCTCACCCCTTCTCCCTCCATCTCTGCCTCACCTTCACTAACTCCCTATTCTTCAATTAAGCCTTCTTCCAAACCAAGTGCAGAGCCTATGGCATCAACCAAACCCACAACCAAAGGTGGTTTACCTATCAAATCAGGCATTGTAAAAGGCGTTATCACCACAACTACTTCTCATCTGACTTTGACTCTCGTCAAAACTAGTACTTGTCCAATTAACTACATGACAGAAATCAAAGATATTAAAGGTTCACTCACTCTACGCTATGAGCTTATCGACAATACCAGTTTTGGTATCACTATCTGGAACAACAAAGGCGAAGAATTACTCCAAAACACTACCTACTCTGGGCGTTCAGGTACGATCAAAACAATCTCTGGTGTCGATTACATGAAAGTTCGCGTCGAATCCAAGTCTTGTGCTAGCAATAACGACAACTGGCTCCGCGTAATCGCCGAAAGATAAATTTACGCCCTACTAACGTACTCGTCAGTTTCCGTATCCACAATAATCGTCTCGCCCTGCTTTACAAACAAAGGCACCATGATCTCAACGCCTGTTTCAATTGTAACTGGTTTCTTGGGTGCATTCACTGTATTTCCAGCACTCGCCTCTTGTGCCTCAGTCACTTTAACTGTGACTTTTAGTGGGAATCTCACTCCAATCGGTTTGTTTTCATAAAAACTTACAAACATTTTCATCTCTGGAAGTAAATATTTATCTTTTCCTTCAAACAGCTCTTTGGCAACTTCAAACTGATCATACGTGCGAGGATTCATAAAGTAAAAAATATCACTGTCAGAATAAAGATATTGTAGCTCTACGGTATCAACGTCGACTGTCTCTACCATTTCAGCCGATTTAAAGGTATATTCGTAGACGTTTCCGGTTTTGACATTTTTCATCTTGGTACGAGCAAAAGCGGAGCCTTTACCCGGGAAATAGAATTCACATTTTACAACTACATGTGGTTGATCTTTATATAAAACAAACACACCTGTCTTTAATTGATTTGCGCGCATTGAACTCATATCTTTGTATTGTACATCTCCTCACTCGGGAAAAACAATACATCTTGAATCGAGGGTACGTCCGCAAAAATGGCGGCGAGCCTATCCACCCCTACCGCGATTCCGCCCGTTTCTGGCATTCCCATTTTGAGCGCATCAATAAAATCAGTATCCATCGGGAACTCCGTTTTCCCTAGTTTTTTGCGCTCCAAAAGATCAGCTTTACACCTCGCCTCCTGCTCTCTCCAGTCGGTGAGCTCGGAGAAACAGTTCCCTAACTCATATCCCGCCAGATACACTTCCCACCTCTGCGCAAATCGCGGATCCTTGGCTTTTTTGGCTAGGGCCGCTTGCGCCACGGGGAAATCATAGATAATTGTCGGCCCGCCTACCCCCAGATTTGGCTCAATCTCATTGGCCATGATCTGATTCCAGATTTCCTCCCACGTCGTCGTTTCATTTACCTGATACCCTTTTTCCGCCCCCTTAATTCTCAATTTCTGCTCATCCAGCATCGTCTCTGTATCAATCCCTGCGTATTTTTGGAAAGCCTCAGTCACCGATATCCGCTCCCACGGAGTTTTCAGTGAATACTCCTTCTCCTGATAGATCAAACTAGATCCTAGTTTACAGGGCCTGGCCCTGTAAAGTATCTCCTGCATCAATCTCTCAAACTCCCCCGCCACAGTCATATAGTCTCCAGGTGTCGTGTACCATTCTAAGATAGTAAATTCTGGGTTGTGCCTACTACTATGCCCCTCACCGTTGCGGAAAGATTTGGTGATGGTAAAAATAGACCCACTCCCAGCCGATAGTAGTTTTTTCAACGCAAACTCAGGCGAGCTAGGGAGGAATGCCTGCCACTTTTTCCCTTGATCATCTTTGAGCTCTGTCTGAAATACTTCGAGGAATGGCTCAGTGCTAGGGGTGGGCAACAGGAGTGGCACCTCGACTTCATGAAATCCTTCTTTTTTAAAGAAAGCCCTGATTGTGTCAATCACCGCTTCCCGCACCCAATACGGCCGGAATTTCTCTGGATTTTGCTTTAACTGTTGAAATGTTTTCACTCGCATATTCTACTACTCATTGACAATCATTACTTTACGGCTTTACAGGGCCAGGCCCTGTAAACTATACTCATATAATGCCAGCTAAAAATCGCAACAAAACTTTCGTCGATCATACTTATTATCACGTCTACAATCGAGGAGTAGAGAGGCGCACAATTTTCGAAGATGAAAAGGACTACCTCGCCTTTTTAGGGTGTCTCAAACTTTATTTAACTCCTCCCACCCCAATCGATCGTCGTTTCTCTCATGCTTTACAGGGCCAGGCCCTGTCAAATACAAAAAAGGTAATCTATACCCCATCTCGCCAGCCGGACAACCACGAAAAAACTATCGAGCTTGTTGCATATTGTCTGATGCCCAACCACTTCCATCTTCTTTTAAGATCTATCGAAAAAGATTCAATGAGCAGATTTATGCACTCACTTTCTACTCGTTATAGCATGCATTTCAACAAAAAATATGAACGTGTTGGAAGTTTATTCCAAGGTCCCTACAAAGCTGTAATGATAGAGCAAGAAAACCAGTTTCTCTGGGTTTCCAAGTATATTCATCGCAACCCACTATCACTTTACAGGGCCAGGCCCTGTAAACTAGTCGATTATCCGTATTCGAGCTATAAAAATTATCTAGGTACAATTCATCAACCATGGGTTCGCCCCGAAAATATTCTGACCTATTTTTCTCAAACTAACCCACGTAACTCCTATGAAAATTTTGTCGAAGAACCATTAACAAATGAGAGTGAAAATTCTTTTCTAACTATAGAAAAATGACTACTTTACAGGGCCAGGCCCTGTAAACTAGTACCGCAACCTCGCTCCCACCTTGACTTTTTTGAGCAATTTTTCATCCGTTAACAGTTTGCCACATCCCCTCACTACTGCCGACATAGGCTCATCAGTTACCCACACTGGCATACGGGTTGCCTCTGCCACCATCTTGTCTAGGCCACGAATGAGCGATCCACCCCCGGCCATCGTGATCCCATGTTGGATGATATCAGAGACTAGTTCGGGAGGCGTTTCTTCCAGTACATCCATCACGGCACGGACAATTTGCTGGAGTGTCGGAGCCAATGCTTCACGTATTTCGGTACCGCTAAATTTCATCGATTTGGGCAACCCATTCGACAGATCACGCCCTCTTACGACAGTTTGGATTTCTTTTTTATCTTCGGGTTCTACTGCACTACCAATTTGAATCTTGACCTCTTCCGCCGAGGCATCACCTAGTAGTAGGCCATATTTCACTCGCGCAAAGTGAATGATCGATTCAGTCAATTCGTCCCCAGCAATTCGTAACGAGCGGTTGAGGACTATTCCACCAAGAGAAAGTATCGCAATCTCAGTCGTCCCTCCCCCGATATCAATAATCATTTGACCCCGTGGTTCATCGATCGGGAGCCCTGCCCCTATCGCCGCCGCCATCGGCTCCTCTACTAAATAGACCTCTCTTGCTCCAGCTTGGATAGCTGCCTCAGATACCGCACGACGCTCGACTTCGGTCACGCCTGATGGGATACCGATGATTACCCGTGGACGAGGGATTTTGGCAATCCACGGCGAGTTTTCGTGTACTTGTTTAATATAAAAGTTCAGCATCGACTCTGCTCCGTCGTAGTCGGCAATGACTCCATCACGCAAAGGCCGGATGGCTTCAATCGATTGGGGAGTTTTGCCTGCCATTAGTTTTGCCTCAGTTCCAATGGCTAGCACTGCGCCAGTTCGTTTGTGACGCGCAATGTAGCTTGGCTCGCGAATCACGATCCCTTTACCCTTTACAAAAACAAGCGTATTCGCCGTCCCCAAATCTATCCCTATATCCTGCGAAAACATTCCCAAAAAAGCGTTTAACATAGATTCATATGATACCACGCCAGGTCGTTATCACTTAAATTAAGTAATCATAATACATCTAAAAGCATCATTTATAAAAAATCACTCGTCTCTGTTATACTTTTTTTATGCGACAAATTATTACCTTCACTCTCTATGCTCTAGCAGTCTTAATCCCTCTCGTTTTTACCCCCGGGTCATCTGAATTATTTGAGTTTCCCAAATTTCTCATCTTGATCTCTGGTACACTTATTATCACCACTAGCTGGATTTATCATGTCTATACGACTCGTATCTTCAAAATTAAACTAAATCCTCTTAGTTACGCGATCCTCGCAATTCTCCTAACTCAAACAATTTCCACCATTTTTTCTATCCATCCTTATACCAGTTTTTGGGGCTACTATGGTCGTTTTCACGGTGGATTATTTAGCACAATTTGCTATACCATAATATATTTTTCTGCCACTAAATGGTTGGATACAAAATCTACTCAAAAATTAATCAATATATCTATTAAAACGTCTATTTTTGTTGCAGTTTTAGCTATCTTAGAACACTACAACTACTCACTCAGTTGTTTAATCATTAACTACTCGTCTAAGCTTTTTTACACGGACAACAATCTACTTTTTAATATCCAATTTGGCAACTGGTTTAACAATTCGTGCTGGTCTATTTCTACCAATCCTAGCAATAGATCATTCTCATTACTTGGTCAGCCCAATTGGCTGGCCGCCTATTTAATTCCTCACTTTTTTCTTCTAATTTATCAATTTAGACTGAACAAAAATAAGTCACTTACCACAATTTATTACCTAGGTTTGACCATTTTTTTTCTAGCTCTTCTCTTTACTCGTTCACGATCAGGATTACTGGCATTTGGTTCAGCCTTTTTTATCTATTGGGTACTACAAGCGCGCACATTTACCCTATCAAAAATTAAGCGTCCATTATTTATAATTTCTACTATACTAATCATTTTTGCTCTATTATTTGGCACCGTTTATAGCCAATCTGTTAGCGAGTTTATGGTTCCACAACCCAAAATAGTCGCCCAAGCAGTACAAGGTACAGTCTTGGAAAATGGCGGAACCGAATCTGGTGATATCCGAAAAATCGTCTGGTTGGGAGCCATAAAATCTATCTGGAATCACTTAATCATAGGGGCTGGCCCAGAAACTTTTGCCTACACTTACTATCAGGTCAGACCCATAGAACACAATTTAACGAGTGAGTGGGACTTCCTCTACAACAAGGCCCACAATGAATATTTAAATATTGCCGCCGGGTCAGGCATTGTAGGATTACTCGCCTATCTCTATTTTCACTACGTAATCGTCGCCATCAGTTTTACCAAAATTCCAAAATCAAAAAAAATCAATCATGAATCAGAGGAAAATTTAAAACAATATTATCCTGTTCTTGGTGCCACACTCATTAGTTTTGCCATAACTAGCTTCTTCGGTTTTTCGGTCATTCCCGTTTACTTCACCCTTATTTTATTTACCATTTTTTCTACTACTCTAGACCAATCCGAAATTGAGACAAACAGCAAAATTCCCTATCACTTATTATTTCTTTTTCCCATTCTCCTCATCTATCCCTCACGCTTGGTTGTGGCAGATCGTGCCTACACACTAGGCAAACAATACCTCGACGCGAGCAAAGTCGATGTATCTATCCCTCTTCTTCAAAAATCTATTTCCTACCGGTCCGGTCTAGACCTTTTCCATGTTACCCTAGCTGAGGCATATGCCCAAAATAATCAAAAAGAACTTGCTTTAAATGAAATTGAACTAAATCGCAAACTCAATTCCGTCCATCTCAATTTCTATCGCTCCCGTGCCAAGTCATATTTATCACTCGCAAACACTGATCCCGCCTACTATAACGAAGCTGTTAGAGAGATCGAGCAAGCTAGGATCCTTGCCCCCACCGACCCCAAGCTCGCCTACAATTTAGGGTTGATCTATACACGTACCAATCAGCTACAACTAGCCGAGAAAGAATTAAAGGAGGCTATCCTCCTCAAACCCAATTATTCAGATCCCTACTACGCCCTCACCCTACTCTATGAACAAACTAAAAATACTGACAAAATTCTACCTCTCCTTACAGAAGCCAAAAATAATCTCGCCACCTATAGCGCTCAGCTTAAAGCCAAGATCAACAAGTATACGCCGTGATAAAATAACGCAATGACACAACCTATCCTCTCTGTCCCCAACGACCTCTTGCGCCAAAAATCGGTCACAATCGGCAAAATTACGCCAGAACTCCAGATCAAGATCGAAGAACTCAAGGACACCATGATTAGTGCCCACAATCCCGAGGGAGTCGGCCTCTCCTTTCCCCAAATTGGCTACAATGTGAGAGGATTTGTTACTTACCTCGACAAAAAGATGAAGGTCTATCTCAACCCCATCATACTAGATCAAAGCGAAGAATTGACTCAGGGTGGCACCTCAGATCAACCTACTCTCGAGGGTTGTCTATCTATCCCCTGGCTTTACGGCCCCGTGTGGCGCCCCAAGAAGATCAAGATCCAGGCTATCGACGAGCACGGCGTGGAATTTACCAAGTCCCTTACCAGTTTCCCTGCCCGCCTTGCCATGCACGAGTATGATCATCTCGAGGGAGTTTTGTTCACCGACTACACCATCAAAGCAAATCTCCCTCTCTATCTTCTCGATCGCGAGCAAAACAAATTCGTCGAAGTCGAAGACCCCAGTTCCGTGATCAAGTGGTAACTTTCCTCCAAAATAAGCCTATAACTCGACAAGCTATGTATAATACACACAGAGGTTTTATGAGCGAGAAATATAATCCATACCAAGAATTATGAAACATTATCCACATTAGAAAAAAGAAAACAAAGAGATCTACAATATGTTCACCAACAAGAAGAGAAGGGTGAGTTGACGCAAAAAAATTCCGGGGTGCTTTATCCTTCAGACGGGTCTGCTACATCGACTCCAACTAGATTTTTCCCAAATGGTCAATCAGCCCTTGATGAAGGTAGAAAAGCTCCAACCGAAACAAAATCTCGATACTGATCTCCACTGCCAGAGGATAAAAACATATATAGCTGATGTGGCTATTGTCCCGTTGCCATCACTTTACAAATATCTACACCATTCGCAGATGCTGGAATATCGTTGATATTATTATATATATCTGGTTTATTTTCGCCCGCAAATCTATAAAAAGGACTATTTTCATCCACTAGCTTAAGCATTGCCCGATTAATCTGATAAAAAGAAATAACTTCCAGTTGTGTTGGATCCCTGGTTTCCTCATTACCATAAACCCCCGTATTCATCATCCCGCACAATAAATCTAGATCATTGTAAGTTCTAGGAAAAAGTATATTACTATCACTTCCAGAATTACTACTATACGTTGGCACCAAATCAGACATAGCTGACACTGTTGGCGTGTTGGCAGGAGTAGCAGCTCCTGCTTTAGATTCATAACCAATACTATTGATCATTATCCATCCCGCGACGCTGATCAAAAGGAGTCCTGGCAACCCAAACTCCAATAAAAGGCTCGCAAGGCGATCTTTATTAATACTCGATTTTGGTTTTTCTGCCATGCAAATATTTTACCCTATAAGTCAATCCCATGCACATCAATTACATACTATTACTTGATATCATCAATTCAGCTATAATGATCTCATGTCAAACATCATTTTTTTCGGCTCGGACCAATATGCCACAATTGTCTTGAGCCAGCTCCTTGCGAGCCAAACTAACCTCACAATCATCGTGGTTACCGACCGACCCAAACCCGTAGGTATACACCAGGTGATCACCTCTTCAAAAGTAGAAGTTCTGGCAAAAACGCATAATTTAAAGATATTCTATTATCCAGACTTTGATCATACATTGATCACCAAAGATACTCTAGGTCTTTGCGCCTCCTTTGACCATCTAATTCCAGCCGAAATAATCAATTTATTCGCCGGCAATCTCTACAATCTCCATCCCTCTCTCCTCCCCCAATATCGCAACGTCAGTCCCGTCCAGTACGCGATCGCACTTGGCGATACAGCGACGGGAGTCACTCTTTTTCGCATCACTAGCGGGATCGACAACGGCGAAATCATCGCCCAGGCGAGCGCCCCCATCCTACCTACCGACACGACATCCTCCCTCACTCCTCGTCTCTTCGATCTCGGCGCTGAAATCTTTTTACAAAGAACGGTTCTTTGTAAACCACACGAGATCAACAAAGAACCGTTCTTTGTAAAACCAACCAAGCCCCTCATCTTTACCCGTCGTCTCACCCGTGAATCCGGGTTTATTGAATGGCCCCTTCTCCAAACCCTCCTCGCCAATACAAGGGTTAAACCCTCGTCATCGACCAACAAACTTCTCAATCTTCAACCCACTCCGTCCCTCGACCACCTCCTCCGTGCCCTCACTCCTTGGCCAGGGGTATGGAGCACTGTGCCCACCAAAAAAGGAGAACTAAGAATTACTCTAGAAACAAATCAAGATCAAATCATGATCAAACTGGCCGGCAAACCCCACCCTATCCGCTACGCCGATTTCCAAAAATATTATCTCTAGCGTCCCCACCTTTCTCGACTTACCCTGATCACTTTATCCCTATTTTCATTACGGCTACTGGGCAGTGGCAACGTCCGCGCCACAAAAGCCCGCCCCGACATCGACTCCACCATCAGTCGCACCGCTATCTGGTAATTCTCTAAATTGACCAAGTCTTTGTCAGTAAAGACATCACCAAACTCTTTCATAATAATCCGTGCATCATCCGCCCCGATTGTGAACGAAATGATCGACCCCGCATTGCCTAAGATTGCCTTTTGCACCTCAAGCGGAATCTG
>Ga0105047_10013904_pt1 | contig 12812 bp, 9 predicted proteins | sample MAT04_FD_78384 | JGI IMG/M metagenome (GOLD analysis project Ga0105047, IMG submission 78384) | Freshwater microbial communities from Lake Fryxell liftoff mats and glacier meltwater in Antarctica - MAT-04 (megahit assembly) | ecosystem: Environmental > Aquatic > Freshwater > Ice > Liftoff... | reverse complement strand
CGCGGGCGACCAATATGTTCGGGACTACGCCCGCATCTACGGGTTGCGCACGGTCGTCTTTCGGCAGAGCACCATTTATGGCATCCGCCAATTTGGGGTCGAGGATCAGGGCTGGCTTGCCCACTTCATCATCGCCATCGTCAAGGGCCGCCCGCTGAGCATCTATGGCGACGGCCGGCAGGTTCGAGACATGCTCAATGTGCGCGATCTCATCGCCGCCTATGATGCCGCTTGGGAGCGCATTGCGGCGGTCTCCGGACAGGTCTTTAATGTCGGCGGCGGCGCGGGGAACACCATCTCGATCTGGCGTGAATGCGGCCCGTTGCTCGAGGCGTTGGCCGGTCGGGAAATTCGCGTCACCTACGGAGATTGGCGCCCAGGCGACCAGCCCGTCTTTGTCAGCGACAACAGCAAGGCGAACGCGCTCCTGGACTGGAGACCCCAAGTCGATCTGCGAACCGGAATCCGGGCGCTCTGGGATTGGGTGAGCGGCAACGCGGCCCTGTTCGATTGAGTCGACGGCGCAACTCCGTTTGCCCCGTGTCGTTCAGGGCGATGTTTCACGTGAAACATCGCCCTGAACGACACGGGGCAGATCGGTTAGAACCGATCCGCCCCGTGCACTACGCGCCTAGCAGGATTTGAACCCACAACCCCTTGATCCGAAGTCAAGTGCTCTATCCAGTTGAGCTATAGGCGCCCAGAATTTATGCTACCACATTTGACAGGACCTCAATCAGGCCGTATCATCCTCCCTTGTGTTGCTGGGTCCTGCGCGGCGGAAGCCTTCGAAACCCGCCAGGATCGGAAGATAGCAACGGTAAGGAGTCCCTTTCGGGTGTCGCGGGAGTGCCTGGCAACACACTTTCCCCTCAGAAACCGGCGCTAAGATAGCGCCTCTGTGCCCAATAGGCATCGAAACAGGTTGAGGGGTCGAGGATGGAAGAAAGTATTCGAGTGGCAGCACCCGCCTTGCCGGCCCGCGCCGGACGGCGCCGACCGTGGCTGGCCGTACCCATCATCCTCGGAATCCTCAGCATTCTGACCGCGGGCTACTTCAGCACCCTCACCCCGGCTCAGATCGTAGACGGCCAGCGGATCCTGCCCGTCAGCACCCATCAGACAACCGTTGGCGCCGCGCTGCGCGAAGCGGGCATCACGCTTCTTCCCGAGGATGCTGTGTCGCCGGGCCTCGAATCCAACCTCAACCGCAATGACGCGATCGTCATCAAACGCGCCATCACCACCCGGGTGGTCCTTGACAACCAGGAGCCCCGCCTGGTCCGGACCCAAAGCCGGTCGGCCCGCCAAGTGCTGACAAAGCTCGGGGTGAACGTTGGCAACTTCGATCTCGTCACGGTCGATGGCCAGTTCAGCGAAGCGCTCCCCGATCAAGCGCCCGCAAAAGCCTCCAGCATCATCTCTGAGATTCGATATCGCCCGGCCCTGACACTCAAGATCAACGACCAGGGACAGAACGTCACCCTGCAGACAACTGGCGCAACCGTCGGCGAAGCGCTCATGCAGGCCGGACGCACTCCCTATCTGGCCGATCGCATCACGCCACCCGTTGGCGCCCCGATCGAAAATGGGATGTCTGTGACGGTTGTCCGGGCCAAACCGGTCAACATCGTCGTCGACGGCCGGAGGCTGCGGACCAGAACCCACAGCGCAACCGTCGGCGATGTGTTAACCGAGCTCAGTGTCGTGCTGTATGACCAGGACTTTGCCCGCCCGGCGCTTGGGACCCCGATCGCCGACGACATGGAAATCCGCGTCGTGCGGGTCAAACGCGAACTCGTCATCGTCCAGGACATCATCCCCTTCGACACGCGTTACCAGCCTGATGGCAACCTTGAACTCGACAACACCATTGTGGGCCAGGAAGGCGCGCCGGGAATCCGGGAGAAGCGAACACTCCTGACCCTCGAGGATGGGGCCGAGGTCAAGCGCGAACTGGTCGCCGATTTCATCGCCCGCGAGGTGCAGCCACGCATCTACAAGTACAGCACGAAGATCGTCATCCGCAACGTGGACACTCCGAATGGACCCGTCCAGTACTGGCGCACAATTCGAATGTGGGCGACGTCCTACTCGGCCAGCACCGCGGGCACATCCCGGACGGCCCGCAACTACGGCATCGTCAGGTGCGGCATTCCGATGCGCCGGGGTATCGTCGCGGTCGACCCCAATGTCATCCCGCTTCGGACCTACGTCTATGTCGAAGGATATGGCGAGGGATACGCCTGCGATACTGGCGGCGCGATCCAGAACAAGCGGATCGACCTCGGGTATGACGACGACAATCTCAGGTTGTGGCGCGGCTGGGTGACGGTCTATCAACTTGCGCCACCCCCGGCCAAGATTCAATACAACCTCGATCCGGAGCAATAGCGGCCATGGAACTCGTCAGCCGCAATCAACTTCAGAACTTGGGAATCGAGCCCAAGAAGAGTCTGGGCCAGAACTTCCTGGTTGACCCGGCGGCCGCCGAGCGCATTGTTGATGCGGTCGGCATCGAGGCGAATGATCTCGTCTTCGAGATTGGGCCAGGCACCGGCGCGCTCACGCGTTCGCTGGTCAAGCGGGCCGGGCACGTCATCGCGATTGAACTGGACCCGCGGCTGGTCGAATCCCTGCGCGACATTTTCAAGCGCGCACCGAACCTGACGGTCGTCCATGCTGATGCGCTGGAGGCCGACTTCGCCGCGCTCGCCGCCTCGCACGCACCTGCGAACACGGGGATTCGCTTTGTGGGCAATCTGCCCTATTACATCACCTCGGCGATTGTGAGGCGGATTCTGGAGAGCGGGCTGGCCTGGAAGAGTATCGTCGTGACCGTCCAACTCGAAGTCGCCCAGCGCATGGTGGCAGCGCCCGGCGACATGGGTTTGCTCTCGGTGGCCACCCAGCTCCACAGCAAGGCCGAAATGCTGATGCGCCTGGCTGCGGGCGCGTTCTATCCCCAGCCGGGGGTCGACTCGGCGGTGGTGCGGCTTAGCCCACATCCGGTGCCGCTCTTTGACCAACCTGAAGTTCTCTTCAAGCTGGCCCGAGCCGGCTTCAGTCAGCGCCGCAAACAGCTCATCAACACGTTATCCACCGGCGTCGGGCTGAGCAAGATCGACGCGGCCGAATTGCTGCTGAAGGCCAAGGTCGAGCCCAGCCGCCGCCCGGAGACGCTGACGGTCGCCGAGTGGATCGGCTTGTCGCAGGTGTATCTGGCCTTCACGCCCTCAGAGAGCGCGGGCTGATCGTCCATCCGCTGCATCGCCGTCTCGCATCACGCCAAGCCCGGAGTGGCGGACCCCGCCGGATGCGCGTCAAGCCGTCAATGAGTGCACCCCGGAAGGGTGCCCGATGGTAGCCGGGGTGTCGAGCGCAGCGAGACCCCCGGACGCGTGACGCAAGCGAGACCCGCGAGGAGGGCAGGCGTACGTCCACCCATCCCCCGCAATTCGCGATTGCGCTACGTTTCCGGCGGTTCCGCTGCGCTCCACCGCCGGCTATCTTCCCGCACCCCCCCGGGGTGCTGGGTACTGACAGGTCCGATCAACAGCACCGGGCCGTCTCGGGCCGAACCGTTGCGAGCAGGGGGATCGATGCAAGGCTGATCAATCCGGGCTTTGCGGAAGGCGTGGCGCAGCAACCCGTGTCGCAGCCGCCGGCCGATCCGGAGCATACGCCGGTCTCGGGCAGCACCAGACGGGTGTCGAGGGCGGCCTGCATATCTCCGGCAATGGCCGCGACGATGCTGCGGACTTGTTCATAGCCGGTCAGCATCAGGAAGGTCGGAGCGCGGCCATAGCTCTTCATCCCCGCGATGTAGAAGCCGGGCTCGGCCTCGTGCTTCAGCTCGGCCCAGCCGTGGGGCGGGACGTTGCCACAACTGTGCAGATTCGGGTCGATGAGCGGCGCGAGCGCGGCGGGCGCCTCGTTGCGATCGTCGAGGTCCAGGCGCAGCTCACGCAGCATGTCGAGGTTGGGCCGAAAGCCGGTGGCCGCGACGATCTCGTCGACGACGACAAGGCTGCCATCATCAGCGAGCACCTCGAGGGCGGTCGCGCGATCGATCCGCTCAATCCGAAATCCGGTGAGCAAGCTCAGGGCACCGCGCCCGACCAGCGCCCGAACCCGGTCGCCCAGCGCGCCGCGGGCGCTGAGTTGGTCATCAGCCCCGCCGCCGAACATCTGGCCTGCCTCAGCCCGTCGGATCGCCCAGATCACCTGGGTGGCGGGCACTTCGGCCGCGAGCTCGACGAGGCCCAGGATGGCATTGAAGGCGCTGTGTCCGCTGCCCACGACGAGGACGCGCTTGCCGGCATAGCGGCCTCGATCGGCTCCGGTGGCATCGGGGATGCCATACAGGATGCGATCGCGGGCGGCCCGCTCACCCAGGGCGGGCGTGCCACTCGCCCCGAGCGGGTTGGGCGAGGACCAGGTGCCGCTGGCGTCGATGACGGCGCGGGCCAAAATCACGCGCTCCTGTCCGCCGGACTCAACCTGAATGGCGAGAGGCGCTACCTCGCGGCCGGCGCTCTTGAGTTTGTCGAAACCCATGCGTGTGACGGCGAGAACCCGGGTGTTCAACCGGAGGGCAGCCTGGATCGGGCCGGTCGCCGCGAGCGGCTCGAGGTAGGCGGAGACGATCTCGCCACCGGTCGGGTAGCCCGCGGGGTCGGGCGCGGACCACTCGGTTGACCCGAGCAGGTTGCGCGCAGCATCGTCGATCAGGTAGCGCCAAGGGCTGAAGACCTGGACGTGAGCCCACTGGCGCAGGCTGGCCCCGACGGCATGGCCGGCCTCGAGGATGACAAAGGCCTCGCCGCGGGCATGCAGGTGGGCGGCGGCGGCCAGGCCGATCGGGCCGGCGCCAATGATGGCGACCGGCAGGGATGTCGTGTTTGGCATGGAACACCTTAGTGGCGCTTGCTCAGCGCGTCTTTCACGGTATGGGTGACCTTCTCGTCGGGGGCGAAGCGGACCATGAGCTGCCCGCAGCACACGCTGAGGCGCTCCTGGTTGAGCGAATAGAAAGTCTCGCGGCCCTGATCATCTCGAGCGCCTCCGTGTCATCCGCAGCATCCGTGTTATCCGTGATCGTGGCCTTGCAACGCGTGGATGGGCTTGAACCGGTCGGACAGGCGCTCGCGGACCGCGACCTCGAGGGTCTCGTTGCAGGCACCCAGGATGGCGAAGCCAATGTCGCCGTAGTCGAGGTCCTTGATCAACGGGAAGAGACCCTCGGACAGATTCGAGGCAACCTGGGCCCCGGCCGCCCGCACGATCGGCCACATTGCGGCCACGTCCCAGACGTGGACAGACTGCTGGATAACGCCCACCACCGACCCGCGGGCGAGCATGGCCAGGTCAAAGCCGGTCGAGCCCGAGATGCGGGCCTTCATCGGCAGGTCGGGATTGCCAAACTTGAGCGTGCGCGAGCAGGCCGAGAAGAGCTGGGTGGGCCGCAGGCTGTCGGCCTGCGCGGCGCGGATGGGCTCATCGTTGAGCCAGGCGCCCGCGCCTTCGATCCCATAGTATTGATGCCCGATCATCGGGAAATCCGCCACGCCCATGACTGGCATGCCGTGATGGAGCAGCCCGATCAACACCCCCCAGGTCGGGAAACCCCAGGTGAAGTTGGACGTGCCGTCGATCGGGTCGATCACCCATACCCATTCCTCGCCGCCAAAGACATGGGCCTGCTCTTCCGACAACACGCCATGGCCGGGATAGCGCGCGCGGATCGCCCCCGAGATGTTGCGATCGGCCTCGAGGTCGAACTCGGTGACCAGCGTGCCGTCTTTCTTGAGGGTGGCCACGAGCAGCCCCTCGACCCTGCGCAGGCGGATGCCAGCGTCGCGGGCCAGCTCGCGGGCGAAGGCGAGCGCGCCGGGCGGCAGGCCGTCGGTGCCAGGCGCGGCGCCGACGATCTCGAGCGCAAAGCCGGCGGCCCGGCGCTGTTCGATCACCCGGCCCTCATCGGCGGCAATCTCGCGCAGAAGTTCGCGGACGGACTCCTGTTCCTCAGGCTCGAGCGCCTCCCAGGCGGCTCGCACATCCGGCGCTTCTTCGCTGAAGATGCGCTCCCAAAATAGATCGAGGTTCATGGGCTTCTTTTCGCGGCGTGACGAGACGCCGGGCAGAGATTGTAAACCGAGGTAGCTGTGGGAGTCGATATCCCACATCAAACGAGTTGACGCCCCAACTCGGTCGCCAGCGCGCGCATGAGCAGGGGCGGGACGGCGTTGCCGACCTGGTGCGCCTTCTGGATATAGGTGCCGCAAAAGGCAAAGCTATCGGGGAAGGATTGCAGGCGGGCAGCCTCGCGGATGGTGATCACCCGCGGGTCGCGCGGGTGGCCATACCGGCCGCTGCCCGGATGGAACACCCAGCGCGTGATCGTCGGCGCGGGAGCGTCCCACGTAAGACGCCCATACGCGCCGCTGTAGCCCGAGCGCGGGCGCAAGGCGTCGGGCAGATCGCGCAGGCCCTGGCCCGCGCCGATCGCGGCCAGCCGGGCGGCCTGGGTGGGCCGCAGCGCCCGGGCAACGTGATCGCGCAGGATGGACGACCCGGCCCGTATGCCGATTTGATACGGGGTGGCCGGCGGGTCGCCGTATTCGGCCTCGGCGAGGCCATCGCCGTGGGCGAGCGGCGGCAGATCGCCGATCGCATCACGGACCGTGACGGGGGCCTGCGCGGGAAGGTCGGGAAACGGGACGCTGGCATCGCGCCGGGCGATGAAGAATGCCCGCCGGCGTTGCTGCGGCACGCCGTGCTCGGAAGCGCGCAAGATGCGGGCCTCGACCGCATACCCGGCCGCGCCCAGGCGTTCCGCGATCTCGCTGCTGAAGGCGCCCCCAAAGCCGTTCTTCATCTCGGCCACGTTTTCCATCATGACGGCCCGCGGGCGGAGAAACTCGACAAAGGCGAGAAAGCGCTGGACGAGCAAGTTGCGCGGATCCTCGTGGGTGCGCTGGGCGCGCGGCACGTTCTTGCTGAAGCCCTGGCAAGGCGGCCCGCCGATCAGCAGGTCGAGCTCGCCCCGGCGCAGGCCCACCGAGCGGGCGAAGGCGCGCGGGTCGAGCGCGGCGAGGTCGGCCAGCCGCCCGCGCTCGGCTCCAAAATTGCGTTGGTAGGTTTGGATGGCGATGGGGTCGGAGTCGAGCCCGACGACAATCTCGAAGCCCGCCTGACGCGCCCCGAGCGACATGCCGCCGCACCCGCAGAAGAGATCGACCACTCGCACGGGGGGAGTCTACCTGACCGCGGACCGCGAAGAGGCGAAACCTTTGTTTCTTTTTTCGCGGCTCCGCGTGAAATGCCCTAAACCGCGAATGCACCGGTATTCCTGCGGTCAGGCGGTAATCCGCCAACCGTCAGGTATCATCCTCCCTCCCTATGACGACACGGATTCCTGTCGCTGTTCTGGGCGCCACCGGCGCTGTGGGACAGCGCTTTGTTCAACTGCTTCAGAACCATCCCCTGTTTGAGATTGTGGCCCTGACCGCCTCAGACCGGAGCGAAGGCAAGCGCTACGCCGAGGCCGCCCGCTGGGTGACCGATGGCGACATGCCCGCCGGGCTGCGTGATCGGGTGCTGCTGGCGACCGACGCCGGGGCAGTGCAGCGGGCGGCGCCCGAGACCCGCTTCATCTTCAGCGCCCTGCCCAACGAGAGCGCTCAGGAGGCCGAACCGGCCTTTGCCCGGGCGGGGATGATGGTCTTCTCGAACGCCTCCTTCCATAGGATGGCCGCCGACGTGCCGCTGGTCATCCCGGAGGTCAATGCCGGGCACCTGGCCTTGCTGCGCCATCAACGCGCGGCGCGGGGGTGGACGGGCGGGATCGTGTGCAACACCAACTGCACGGTCTCTGGGCCGGCCATGTCACTGCGCCCGCTGCATGACCGGTTTGGGGTGCGCCGGGTGTTCTGCGTGTCAATGCAGGCGATCAGCGGGGCGGGCTATCCGGGCGTGCCCTCACTCGACATCACCGACAACGTGCTCCCCTTCATCAAGGGTGAGGAAGAGAAGGTCGGGGCGGAGACCCGCAAGTTGCTCGGCGCGCTGGGCGAGGATCGGATTCAGGATGCCGATATTGCGGTGAGCGCGCACTGCAACCGGGTCCACGTCATCGATGGGCACATGGTGACGATGAGCGTGGAGCTGGAGAGCGCGGCGACGCCCGAGCAAGCCGCCCAGGCGATGCGCGAATACGCCTGCGCCGAGGTGGCCGGTTTGCCGAGCGCGCCCGAACGGGCCATCATCGTCCATGACGCGCCCGACCGGCCGCAGCCGCGGCGCGACCGGATGAGCGGCGGCGGAATGAGCACGACCGTTGGGCGCGTCCGGCGCGAAGAACTTTTCGGCGAGCGCGGCATCAAATACATGACCCTGGCCCACAACACGATTCGCGGGGCAGCGGGCGGGAGCCTGCTGAACGCGGAGACCTTGTTACGCATGCTGGGGTGACGGGCGGGCGCGGCCGGACCAGACACAATCGGAGCTTTCAAGAATGAAAAACATCGTCGTCATCGGCGTCGGCTACGTGGGGTTGCCCATGGCCGCCTGTTTTGCCGATTTTGGCAATCTCGTGACCTGCGTGGACATCAACGGCCCGCGAATCGAGGGGCTCAAGGCTGGCGTCATGCCCATATTCGAGCCCGGGCTGGAGGAGATCACCCGACGCAATGCGCACGCGGGCCGGCTGCGCTTCACCACGTCATATCCAGACGCGCTGAATGATCCCGCCGCGCCAGCCGACATGGTCTTCATCTGCGTCGGGACGCCCTCGGGGGTGGATGGCGAAGCCGATCTGCGCTATGTGCGCGCGGCCGCCGAGTCGATCGCCGAGATTGCCGACCATCCGATCATCATCATCAACAAGAGCACCGTGCCGGTCGGCACCGGCGACTGGGTGGCCGACATTGTGCGCGGCAAGCAGCCCCGGCCGATTCCCTTCGCGGTGGTCAGCAACCCGGAGTTCCTGCGCGAGGGCCAGGCGGTCACCGATTTCATCAGCCCCGACCGGGTTGTGCTGGGATCGCTCGACCCGAACGCCGCGCAGCAGGTTGCTCAACTGTATATCCCGCTCCGCGCGCCGATCGTGGTCACCGACCTGCGTACGGCCGAGATGATCAAATACGCCAGCAACGCATTTCTGGCGACTAAGATCTCGTTCATCAACGAGATCGCCAACATCTGCGAGGCGCTGGGGGCCGACGTGAAGGAAGTGGCGGTTGGGATGGGCTATGACAAGCGCATCGGCCGCGCGTTTCTGGATGCGGGACTAGGGTACGGGGGCAGCTGTTTTCCGAAAGACGTCAAGGCCCTGGCCCACATGGCCAACGTGCAAGGTAGACATCCACAATTGCTTGAAAGCGTTATGCAGATCAACTCCGACCAGCGCAAGAGCATCGTGCGCAAGGTCCGGGCGCTGATCGGCGACCCGGACAAGCCGCAACCCCTGGCCGGGCAGACGGTCGGCATTCTCGGCCTGGCGTTCAAGGCCAACACCGATGACACGCGCGAATCGCAGCCGGTTGAGATCGCGCAGTTGCTCGAGGCCGACGGGGCCCTGGTAAAAGCCTATGATCCGGTCGCGATGGAGCAGGCCGGCAAGGTGCTCAAGGACGTCAAGATGTGCGAGGACGCTTATGAAGCCGCGGCGGGCTGCGACGCGCTCATTCTGGCGACCGAGTGGAACGAATTCAAGAACCTCGACTTCCGCCGAATCAAGAACAGCATGAACACCCCGGTGATGGTTGACGGGCGAAACATGTACGACCCCGAAGCCATGCGCCGGCACGGCTTCGTCTATCGCGGCGTCGGGCGCGGCTACGCCGACGCCTGATCCTATAACGCATGCCAAAAACAACTCCGCGCCCGGCCGCCCTCAAGCGCGTCCGCCACGACCGCGCCACTGGCGTCACCACGGCCACGCTCGCCAATGGACTGACGATCCTCGCCCGTGAAATGCGGGCCGCGCCTGTCACCGCCTTCTGCGTGTGGTACCGGGTGGGGTCGCGCAACGAACACCTGGGCATCACGGGCGCCTCGCACTGGGTCGAGCACATGATGTTCAAGGGCACCCCCCAGCACAACGAAGCCGAGATGGACCGCCTGATCTCGCGCGAGGGCGGGCATCGGAACGCCTTCACCTGGATCGATTGCACCGCCTACTACGAGACGATGCCGTCGGACAAGATCGACCTGGCCATCGGGCTGGAGGCCGACCGGATGACCGGCTCGCTCTTCCGGCCGCGGGATGTGGCCAGCGAGCGCACGGTCATCATCAACGAGCGCCAGGGCAGCGAGAACAGCCCGGGCTTCCGGCTGGGCGAGGAAGTCCAGGCCGCGGCCTTCCGGGTGCACCCATACGGGCACGAGGTCATCGGCCACATGGCCGATCTGAAATCGATGACGCGCGACGACCTGTACGGCCACTACCGCCGTTTCTACGCGCCCAACAACGCCATCGTCTCGGTGGCCGGCGATTTTGACGCAGCCGACGTGCTGGCCCGCATCGCGCGCAAGCTCGGCCCGGTTAAGCGCGGGGTGGCGGCGCCAAAAGTGGCGGCCGATGAGCCCGAGCAGAAGGGCGAACGGCGGGTAACGGTCCGGGGCGAGGGCAAGACTGATTACGTCACGCTGGCCTTTCACGCGCCCGGCGCCATGCACCCGGACGCGATGCCGCTGGTGGTCGTCGAAGCCGTGTTGAGCGGCGCGGGCGGGCTGACCTTCTTCGGGGGCGGCACGAGCAATCGCAGTTCGCGCCTGAGCAAGGCCCTGGTCGACACGGGCATCTCGGCCGATGCCGGCTGCAGCGTCGTCCCAACTATCGACCCGTTTCTGTTCTCGTTCTCGGCCACGCCCCAGGTGGGTGTGTCCCCGGCCGATGTCGAGACCGCGCTGTGGCGCGAGATCGAGCGGATCAAGACCGAGCCGATCTCGGCCGAGGAGCTGGAGAAGGCCATCAAGCAGACCCGGGCCCAGGTCGCCTTCAACACGGAGTCGTGCACCAACCAGGCGTTCTGGCTCGGATTCAGCCAGATCGTCGCCGACACAGCCTGGTTCACCGGCTATCTCGATCGCCTGCGCCAAGTCACCCTGGCGGAGGTTCAGCGCGTCGCGCAGACCTACCTGACCCGCGACAATGTCACCGTTGGCGTCTACGTCGCCGACGAGAAATAGCCGGCGGTCGCACATATGAAGACACATCGCCCCGCGATCGCGAGCGTGCCGCACACCGGCAACATCGCCCAGTTCAGCCTCGATAACGGGATCACCCTGCTGGTCTATGAAAATTTCACCAGCCCAGCCGTGATCGTGAGCGGGTATTTCAGCGCCGGGATGCGGGATGAATCGCCGCTCGGGACCGGGCTGTCCGGATTCGTGACGGACTGTCTGACCCGCGGCACGACCCGGCGGACTTACGCCCAGATCTACGACCTGACCGAGTCGATCGGAGCCAGCATGGGCGTCTCGGCCGGGACGCACACCAGCTCGCTGTATGCCAAGAGCCTGGCCGAGGATCTGCCGCTGATGCTCGATCTGCTGAGCGACGCCGTGCGCCATCCATCGTTCCCGGCTGAAGAGCTAGAGCGCGAGCGGGCGGAGTGGATCAGCGCGCTGCGCGAGCGGGAGAACAGCACGCGGGCCCAGAGCGGGATGGCCTTCTACGATCTGTGCTACCCGGAAGGGCATCCCTATCACTACCCCGGCGGCACGCTGGAGACCGCCAGGGCGATCACCCGCGAGCACGTGCTCGAGCACCATCAGACGTTTTTCTCGCCTCGGGATATGACGTTGTGCATCGTCGGCGCGGTCAAGGCCGAGGAGGCCCGGGCGCGGGTGGTCGAGGCGTTTGGCGACTGGACGGCGACCCGGCCGGAGCGCGCGCCGATGATCCCGGCGCCGCCGATCGTGGGGCAGCCGCAGCGGCACGTGCCGCTGCGCAACAAGAGCCAGACCACCCTGCAGTGGGGGTTCCCAGCCCTGCCCCGGAACGACCCGGATTGGATTCCGGCCGTGCTGATGAACAGCATCCTGGGCCAGTTTGGGATGTATGGCCGCCTGGGCGAGCGGGTGCGCAAGGAAGAGGGGCTGGTGTATTACATCGGCAGCAGTTTCAGCGGCGGGATCGGGCCGGGCGCGTGGCAGTGCCACGCCGGCACGCAACCGACGACGGTGGACCGGGTGGTGGAGATCTCGCGCAACGAGATCCGCCGGATCCAGGACAAGCGGGTGACGACCCGCGAGCTGGACGACAACAAGCGCTATTTCGTCGGCTCACTGCCGCTGCAGATGGAAACCAACGAGGGGATCGCCGGGCGGATTCTGGACATGCGCCGCTACAACCTCGGGTTTGACTATCTGCTGAATTACGCCGAGCGGATCAATGCGATCACGGCGGCCCAACTGCAGGGCGCGGCCCAGCGCTGGCTGAACGCCGACAACTTTGTCCTGACTTCCTCGGGCTGAAGGCCGCCCCATGCTTAGCACCGGGGTCGACATTCTGCACGTGCCGCGGGTGGCTGAGGCCGTCGCCCGGCATGGCGAGCGCTTTCTGGCGCGGGTCTACACCCCGGCCGAGATCTCGTACTGCCGCGGGCGTGCGCCGGAGCTGGCCGCCCGCTTTGCAGCCAAAGAGGCCGTGGCGAAGGCGCTCGGGGTGGGAATGCGGGTGCTGTCGCGGCAGGGCGTGGGCTGGCATGAGATCGAGGTCGAGCGGGACGGGCTGGGCAAGCCGCATGTGCGGCTGAGCGGCTCGGCGGCCGAGCGCGCGGCGCGGCTCGGGTTGAGTCGTT